>Ga0182024_10006883_pt1 | contig 24766 bp, 23 predicted proteins | sample P32metaG_FD_120480 | JGI IMG/M metagenome (GOLD analysis project Ga0182024, IMG submission 120480) | Permafrost microbial communities from Stordalen Mire, Sweden - P3-2 metaG (Illumina Assembly) | ecosystem: Environmental > Terrestrial > Soil > Wetlands > Permafrost | place: Sweden: Stordalen...
CCAACCCAACTCGCCCACCGTGCCCGCTGGTGCTCCCGGGGTCTCGACCACGGCCAAGCCGGGGCCGACCGCCGGCGGACCGAGCACGACCGGGGGCGCACCTCCACCCGACGCGAGTACTCCACCCGCTCCACCGAGAGGCAACGTGCCCGTCCCGAATCCCCCCGAGCCGACGCCTCCGGTCAGCAGCGTCCCGGTGGTGTCCACTCCGCCGGTGGTAGTGCCCAGCGCGCCGGTCACATTGCCCAGCGCGCCGGTGCTATCCACTCCGCCGGTGTCACTGCCGAGCGTGAACACCCCGAGCGTCAGCACCCCCACCGTCACGGTCGGCGGGGTCACCGTGCCCAGTGTGACTGTTCCTAGTGTGACTGTCCCGAGTGTGTCTGTCCCGAAGGTCTGAGAAGCCGCCGTGAGTGTGGCGCTTGCTATCTGCGCTTGGCGCCGCGAGCGAGCGCCTCGGCGAGCCGTCCACCGACGGCAAGCGCGCCCTCAGGGGACTCGAAGACGAACTCCACCCGCAGCTTCCGGCCAGACATGGCGCGAACCATCACCTCCTCGCCCACCGCGTCGCCCCACACCCGCGCGACGTTCATCGCCGTCGTGTCCTGCTCGAGGTCATTGGGGGTAGACGCGGCGCCGTTGGGGGCGAGCCAGGCGCCGTGGGAGGCAGGCACGGCGCCATTGGGGGCGACCCCGGGGTTGTTGGTGGCGAGTGCGCCGTTGCTGGGGGTTGGCGCAGAGCCGTGGGAGGCAGGCCAGGCGCCGTTGGGGGCGGACTCGAGGGTGTTGCTCTCGCGGGCGCGGGCCTCGAGAATTCGCACAGACCAACCCTCGGTGACGGCTCGATTAGCCAGTTCTCGACGTATTCTCAAATCCTTTGCGCACAGCAGCGCCCGTCCGTGACCCTCGCTCAGCTCTCCCCTCTCCATCAACTCCAAAATCTCCTCAGACAAACCCAATAGACGTATGAGATTCGATACGGCAACTCGGCTACGTCCCACCCGACGCCCGACCTGCTCGATGGTTAAACCCAACTCCTTGACGAGCATCGCGCAAGCTCTTGCCTCCTCCACGGGATTGAGATCCTCGCGTGCCATGTTCTCGATCAGCGCCGCCTCGAGTGCCAAAGAATCGTCATACGGGCAGACCAATCCGGGAATCGTCTTTAGGCCCGCGAGCTGGGCAGCGCGCCAACGTCGCTCGCCCGCGATCAGCTCGTAAGAGCCGTCTGGTCCCGAGCGCACGAGCACCGGTTGCAGAACCCCGCGCTCGCGCAAAGAGCTCGCCAGTTTCTGGAGTGTCTCCTCGTCGAAATAACGACGTGCCTGCAGGAGGTTTGGCTCGATCAGCTCGATCGGGAGCTCGCGGAGCTCGTTTTTTGGTTGATGTCCATTTGATTGATGCTCATTTTTTGAATGCTCATTTGATTGACCCATGCCCCCTATTCCGACGGCTAGCGACTAACGGGACAAGGCCGGAGATGCGGTTGCTCAGTGGCGGTGGAGGAGACGCGATGCGATCGTGTCGGCGGCGAGCAGGATGGCTCTGAGCGGGAGGGAGAGAACTCGCAGCAAAAGCGCACGGCCAGCTCCCCGCTTGGCAGCCAGTGGAGGCCCGATCGCGGCAGCGAACGTCGCGATGTCCACGAGCGGGCGGATCAGGACCTTGATCTCAAAGATCTTGTCGTCCTGGTTAGATCTGACGAGATCGACACCTTCGATCCTCGAAGCACCGATATTCGCCTGCCAGAAGAACGCGCGTGAATCACCGTCAACGAGCTCGTCGGTGATCTCGACCTCTCCGAGGACATCAAACAGGACGCCAAAGAGCTCGATCGCCGCTTCCCGTCCCTCGAAAGGCGTCGTCAGGATTGGCGAGTGCATGACGACGTCGGGCGCCAGAGCGTCAGCCCATCGATCGAGGTCGCGTGTGCGCCACGCCGTACGGTAAGGATGGGCTTGCGTCTGGGCTCGAGCCGACCCGCCAGCCTGATCGTGGCGCTCAACCATCGGTTTCCCTCGTGCCACGGGGAACGGCCTGCTCGCCCATCACCATCCGGCCGATGGCGCGCAACATCCGGACCCACCCCCCGAGCCGGCGCGGGCGCCAGGGGGTCCCGCGCAACTGCGCCTGCGCCCGATCGAGGCTGTCCCTCACCGCCGCGTCGTGCATCCATCTCAGCGCCACCGGCCAGGCCACCCGCATCCAGCTTCGCGTCCTACCTTCTGCTACGTGGCGCAACAGCGTGCGTCCATCGCGCGTCGTGACCTCAAACCAGTGGTGCCCGACGAACGTCTTCGGATCGAAGCGAAAGCACACTCGTCGCCCAGGCTCGTAGTCGGAGACCTCATAGCGCACCGGCCCATGGCCACCCTGCGCGCCCACCCCGAGCGGGCGATCGAACCAGATCGGCGGCCAGCGATCGGTCGGCCACAGGCGGTCCTCGGCGCTCGCGAGGCTGCCGAGCAAGCGACCCGCCTGCGCGGGCGTCGCGTCCAGCTCGCGCTCATGGACTAGACGGATCACACGGCCTCGCCGGTGTGTGAGCCGACTCCCGCCGTCTCTGCCAGGCGCTCCAGGCCCGTCCAGCAGAAGTCCATTACTCGCTTGACCAGCTCCTCGCGGGGAATCGATGGGTGCTCGTACCACCAGGCAGCCATGCCGTTGAGCGACATCTTCAAGAGCTGGGCGAACATCTCGATCGTCTGCTCGCGGTGCGGGTCACCACGTAGAGCACCGGGCGCAGAAACGTCGAGGAACACGGCGATGCCCTCGGTGGCGCGTTGATGGATGCGGGTATGAACAGCTGCGATCTCAGGGTCGGCCGACGGGTCGCGAAAGATCAGCCGCCACGCGAACGGATTGACCTCGACGAACTCGAAGAAGGCGTCCACGCCCACCCTCATGCGCCGCTCGGACTCCGGGCCGGCGCTCCCGACCGCGCTCCCAACATGGGTTAGCAGCGCGTTCGTCTGTTCTTCGAGCAGCACGCCGTGTAGCTCCTGCTTAGAGGCGAAGTGGTCATAGATCACCGCCGCGGTGACACCGCCGGCGCGAGCAATTTCCGTCATTGAGGCGCCCTCGTAGCCGCGCTCGGAAAACACGCGCATCGCTCCATCGAGGATGCGCCCACGTCGCTGCGCGGCGGGCAGGCGACGCGGTCGATCTCGCTGAGCAGCCAGGGTCATGCCCTTTGCCAAACGCTCATTTGGTTAGACTAGCACTACCAAACGATCATTTGGTAACTTCGTGCCACGCCTTGGGGTCGTGCGTCGGCACGAGGATCGTCTCTGGCTCGTCCTGCGCAAAGGCCTTGATCTCTTGCATCGATCGCATTGCGGCGGCGTCGTTGTCGGTGAGCGCAGGGAGAATTTCCTCCTGAATGTTGCGCAATGTGTAGGCGGCATCGCCGATCAGGAGGACCTGGCGGTCGTTCCTCAGCGTCAGCAGAACCGACAGATGGCCGGCGGTGTGACCGGGAGTTGAAATCAGGCGAATGGTCCCGTCGCCGAGCAGGTCGATCGTCTGCGCAAACCCCCCGTACGGCTCGCCGTTCCGCTCGAAGTCGAGGAGGCGCATGCGCGACTCGGACGGCAGGTGATGGGCGACGTACCCTTTGGCGATCGCGAAGCGGTGACGGGTCGCCGCCCACTCCTCGCGCGAGCAAATGAACTCGGCGTTTGGCAGCAGTCGCATGCCGCTCGTGTGATCGACGTGCAGGTGCGTCATGATCACGCGCCGCTCGCCGTCCGGGTCGATGCCCAGCGTACGTAGCTGCTCGTCATACGGCGTAGCCGCGGAGCGCAGAGATCGAAACATCAGGCTCATCGGCCCGCCGAAGTCCCGGCGCAAGTGTTCGCCGACGGTGGCGTGCATGCCCGTGTCGATCAGGATCGTGCCGGCGGATGGATGGCGCACCGCATAGGCGAGGCATGGCACGCGCAGCATCTTCCCCAATGGCGAGATGCCGGAGAGCAGGCGGGTCAGCAGGTTGCCCTCGGCGCGGTAGACGTAGCCGAGCGGCATCGAGACCTCCGCCGCCAGCATCACGTCGAGGTCTACGCCGGGGTCCGAGATCTAGGGCTCCAGGCGGTTGGGGCCGCGGTAGAGGAAGGTGACCTCGCGGACGTTCTCTTGGTTGAGCAGCTGCATCAGCAACCGCGTCAGGCCGAAGCCGAAGCCGCCGTGGGGCGGCGCGCCGTAGCGGAAGAAGTCGAGGTAGTACTGGATCGGGCCCGTCTCGACACCCTTGTCGGCAGCCTGGGCCAGTAGCTGCTCGTAGCGGTGCTCACGCTGGGCACCTGTCGTCAGCTCGATCCCTCTCCACAGCAAATCGAAGCTCCGCGTCAGACTCGGGTCCTCGGGGTGGCGCATGTGGTAGAAGGGCCGCACCGTCGTCGGGTAGTCGGTCACGAACGCGAACTCGTGGCCGTGGCGCTCCTTGATCAGCGCGCTCAGCGCGCGCTCTGACGGCGGGTCCAGATCGTGCCCGGGTCCCGGCACCGCGTCGTGGCTCGCCTCGCGCAGCAGCTCCTTCGCCTGCTCCAAGCTCACCCGCGGGAAGGGCAACGCCGGCACGATTACCTCGGTGTCGAAGGTCTGCTCGATCGCCTCGCCATGCGCCTCCTTGACGGCCCCCAGCACGTGCGCGAGCCATGCCTCCTCGAAGGCCATCACGTCCTCGTGCGACTCCACCCAGGAGAGCTCGACGTCGACCGACGTGAACTCCGTGTCGTGGCGTGAGGTGAACGACGGGTTGGCACGGAACACGGGGCCGACCTCGAACACCTTGCCGAAGCCCGCCGCCATCGCCATCTGCTTGTAGAACTGCGGCGACTGCGCGAGGTAGGCCTGCCCGTCGAAGTACTCGACCTTGAACAGCTCGGCGCCGGACTCGCTGGCGGAGCCCATCAGCTTCGGCGTGTGGATCTCGATAAAGCGTTCTTTACGCCAGAACTCGCGCATAGCGTGCTCGACGGTCGTTTGCACCTCGAAGATCAGCCGCCGGTCGGGGCGGCGCAGGTCGATGTAGCGCCAGTCGATCCGCTTGTCCAGGGCGGAGTCCGCCGCGATCGGGACCTCGGGCTCGGCCGGAGAGTCGACCTCGATGCTCTCCAGCTGCAGCTCGACGCCACCGAGCTTGACCCGCTCGTCGGCGACCACCGTCCCCGTCAGCGTCACGGCAGACTCGACGTGCAAGCTCGTGATCTGCTCGTTGAGTTCCGTGGGCGGATCGTCCTTGCCCAGCACCGTCTGCGCCAGGCCCGATTCGTCGCGCACGACGACGAACTGCACGCGCTTCTGGTCGCGCACCGCCTGCGCCCAGCCGCGGATCGTGACCTGCTCGCCGACGTGCGAAGGCAGCTCGGATATGAGGGTGCGGGTCATGCAGGGGACCCTATCCAAAGCGTGAGGCAATCGGCGATCGAGGGATTTGCATCCTATCGTCTGCGTCTATATATTGTCTATATAGCGTCTTCTATATTGAGTCCTAGGATTTCAATGTCGAATGATCAGCACCTGATATGACCGCATACGCTGAAGAGGCCATCCATGTGCATGACACCGGCCATCTCTCTGACCGGGAGATCGCGCGTGCCACTGGAGCGGCGGCTAGCACCGTCCGCGAGTGGCTTGCACGCCGCAGTGCGCCGAGCGGAGTACGCGCGGAACGACTGGCTGAGCTCTCATCGCTCGTCGAACGCCTCGCACGCGTGATCCGCCCCACCTACATCCCCGTCTGGTTGAACAAGCCCGTGCCCGCCCTCGACGACGACAAGCCGATCGATCGCATCGCCGCGGGCGACTACCGCTCGGTCGCCCGACTTATTTCAGGCATCGAGGACCCAGGCGCGAGCTGACGTGGCGCTCGGTGTCGCGGCGGTCGTCGTGCGCGGTCGCTGGAGCAAGCACATCTATCCAGGTTCCGCGCCCCTGCCTGAGCGCGAGCCACCGCCGGATAACCGCTGGCAGCGTGGCGACGTAGTCGATGCGCTCTACCTCGCGGACACCGAGGAGACCGCCTGGGCGGAGTGGTATCGCCACCTCGCCGAGCGCATGATCCCTCCGCTCGCACAGATGCCCCGCGACCTGTGGATCTGGCAAGTCGACGTGAAAGTCGCCGACCTCTCCACGAAGGATAAGCTCGCCGCGACCGGGCTTCACATTCCCGCCCCAGGCCGCCAGGACTGGCCTGCTTACCAGCGCATCGGCGAGCAACTCTCTACAGAGGGCTGGGCCGGATTGCTCGCACCAAGCGCAGCTCGCCCAGACGGCAAGATCCTCTGCCTATTTCGCGACGAGCACGGCGTAGGCGGCGCCAAGCCGCTCCCTCCCCCACGCCGCATCGCCGAGCCACCCCCGCCGCCCACAGGGCTGCGGACGTAGTCATCAGCAGTTGGCGCGCGCCGCGGGGTTCTACGTGGGGCAGCCCAGCGTCCAGCGCGTCAACGAGCTGGCCGACTTCGGGGCGCGGCCGGTGAACCGCAGCGTGAGCTTGTTGTACACGCGTACGCCTTTCTTACATGTGCGCGGGCTGGTGGCCTTCACGGCTACCGGGTAGCTCAGGTCCCTGCCCGCCGCGCAGTCCGGTTCGCAGGTGTTCATCACGAACGTGCCCTTTGCCTGGGCGCTCAAGCCGCCAAAGGTCGACCAGCTCAGGCCTTTCAACACCGTGTTGCCATCGCCGCAGGTGAGCGTGAGTAGCTTGGGCCGGCTCGCGGCCGTGTTGCAGTTGGTGACCTTCACGGGCGCGGCAGCGGAGGCGGACATCGCAAAGGCCGCGATCAGGACCGCGGCTGCGAGCATCGCGCTCGCGAGGAAGTGTCGGTGGAAAAAGCGCAGCGTATGATCATTCTACGGTCGTCTCCTCGGCGAGCTCGACCTCGACGGCGAACTCTTCGGCCTCGACCGTCTCGATGCGTTCGATCGTCCCCGCCTCACGCAGATCGTCGAGGCCCAGCTCCAGCGCGCGCAGGCGCTCGGGCGTGTCGTGGACGACGACCCGTCGAACCGGCGCGCGCATCTTCACCTGCGCCTCGGACTTCGCCTTGCGCACCTCTTTGAGCACGTCCGCGGTCACATCGAGTGCCACGTCTTCGCGGTCGTGCTCCGGCTGCTCGCCGACTTCGGCCAGCAGCTCCGCGGCATCCGGCCAGGGGGCGCGATGCACCGACCCCTGCTGCCACCACGACCACACCTCCTCACAGACGAACGGCAGGAACGGAGCGAGCAACCGCTGGAGCACCGACTGCGACAGTCGCAGCGCACGACTGACCGAGGCGCTGACCTCGGGGTTCGGGTCATAGCGACGGCCCTTGACGAGCTCGACGTAGTAGTCGCAGTACCACCAGAAGAAGCTCTCGGCACGCTCGAGCGCGCGGGCGTAGTCGTAGTCCTCGAAGCTCGCGGTAGCCTCCGCGGCGACCGCGGATAGCCGGGCGATCAGCGCGCGGTCCAGAGGATGCGCGAGCGTCTCGCCCGCCGCCGGCAGGTCGGCGAGCGCGAACTTCGACGCGTTCAGCAGCTTGACCGCCAAGCGCCTGCCGACCTTCATCTGCTGGGGGTCGAACGCCGTGTCCGTGCCCGGCCGGCCGCTCGCCGCCCAATAGCGCACGGCGTCCGCGCCGTACTCCTCGAGCAGGTGCATCGGCGTCACCACGTTGCCCTTGGACTTCGACATCTTCTTGCGGTCCGGGTCGAGCACCCAACCGGAGATCGCGGCGTTCTGCCACGGCAGCTTGCCCTCGTCGAGATGCGAGCGCAGGATCGTCGAGAACAGCCAGGTACGGATGATGTCGTGCGCCTGCGGGCGCACGTCCATTGGGAAGATCTTCCTGAAGAGATCCTCATCCTCGCCCGCCTTGCCGGCAATCTGAGGTGTGAGCGAGGAGGTCGCCCAAGTGTCCATCACGTCCGGATCGCCGAGGAAGCCGTTCGGCTGGCCGCGCTGCTGCGGTTGGAAACCCTCGGGCACATCGGTCGAGGGGTCGACCGGGAGCTGCTCCTCGCGCGCGTGTATCGGCTGGCCGTGGAGAATCGCGCCATCCGCAGCGAGCGGATACCAGACCGGGAACGGCACGCCGAAGAAGCGCTGGCGACTCACACACCAATCCCCCGTCAGCCCGTTGACCCAGTCCTCGAAGCGCGCGCGCATATACGGCGGGTGCCACTGCAGCTCCCGCCCGCGCGCGATCAGCGCATCGCGGTGCTCGATCGTGCGGATGAACCACTGGCGGCTCGTCACTATCTCGACCGGGCGCTCGCCCTTCTCGAAGAACTTCACGGCGCGTGTCACCGGCGTCGGCTCGCCGACCAGCTCGCCCGACTGCTCCAGCAGCTCCACGATCCGTTTGCGCGCCTGGTTGATCGTGCGCCCCTGCAGCTCCTCATAGCTCGCGCGCGCGAGCGGCAGATCCTCGGACTCCCAGCCGGGCGTTCCCCAGGGAACGTCCGCCAAGCGGCCGTCGGGGGCCAACACCGAGCGCACCGGCAGGCTCAGCTCACGCCACCAGGTCACGTCGGTGAGATCGCCGAACGTGCAGACCATCACCAGGCCCGTGCCCTTCTCACGCTCGACCAGCGGATGGGTGAGCACGGGCACGCGCGTGCCGAACAGCGGCGTCAGCACCTGCTTACCGACCAGCCCGCGCTGGCGCTCGTCATCGGGGTGGGCCAGCAGGGCGACGCAGGCCGGGATCAGCTCGGGGCGGGTCGTCTCGATCAGCGCCTCCGCGCCGTTCGCGGCGTCGGGGTCCGCCAGGGAGAAGCGCACGCGATGCATCGCGCCCTGGCGCTCGCGGTCCTCGAGCTCGGCCTGCGCGACAGCGGTCTGGAAGTCCACGTCCCACAGCGTCGGCGCCTCCAGCTGGTAGGCACCGCCTCGCTCGAGCAGCCCCAGGAACGAGCGCTGGGAGATGCGCTGTGCCAGTGGGCCGATCGTCGTGTACGTCATCGACCAGTCGACCGACAGCCCCAGCGTGCGCCACAGCGCCTCGAACGCCTGCTCGTCGGTCTCGGTCAGCTGGAGACACAGCTCCACGAAGTTCGGCCTGGACACCGACACGGGCTCCCTCTCGGAGACCTCGCTCGGCGGCTTGAAATCCGGGTCGTAGGGAACCGACGGGTCGCAGCGCACACCGAAGTGGTTCTGCACGCGACGCTCGGTCGGCAAACCGTTGTCGTCCCAACCCATCGGATAGAAGACCTCTTTGCCGCGCATCCGCTGGTAGCGCGCGAGCGCGTCGGTATGGGTATAGGAGAAGACGTGGCCGACGTGCAGCGAGCCGCTGACCGTCGGCGGCGGCGTGTCGATTGAGAAGACGCGCTCGCGCGGAGCGGTGCGGTCAAAGCGGTAGACGCCGTCGCGCTCCCACTCGGCGCTCCACTTCGCCTCGAGCCCGTCGAGCGTTGGGCGCTCGGGGACGTTGGCGGGCTCGCTAGCGCGAGTGTTCAGCTGCGATGGGGGCAAGCTGCGGATCGTATCCGAGCCGTTGCTCGCGCTCGGCGCGATGCGCGGGACAGTAGACGCCACGCACCTTCCCATCGACTAGGCCATAGGCGAGCCACATGCCACCGTGCCAGGCGAAGTTGAAGAAGCGCTCCGCATCCGCGCCGCCCCGCCGCAGCTCGGTGTCCCAAGCGGCGGTGACCACATCTCGGGGAATGCTCGAGCGGCAGGAGCAGCCGCCGGAGAGATATCCGCTCGAGACGCACCGCAGCAAACGATCCAACCTGAGCACCGTGCCTGTTTCGGGCAGTTCCATGTCGTTCTTTTCGGACTACGCAGCCGAAAGGGATCGACTCTTACGGATATATGGACGATCGTCTTATTCTGAGGGCTCCACACACAGCTAAGCTGCCGCGAACGAAAGGGAAACGAAGCATGAGAGAGCCTGATGTGTTCGTGCTCGCCGACCGCGCCCTGAATCGGGTGATCGGCCAGATCCGCGAGGATCAATGGGAGATCGTGCTGCCCGAGAGCTTTCGCACGCGTCGCATGGACCACACCCCGACGCTGCGGGAGATCGTCAACTACCACGCCTACGACGACGCCTGGGTCCCCGACATGCTCGCCGGTCAGACGATGGCGCAGGCCGGCCCGGAGAAATTCAAGGGCGATCTGCTGGGTAGCGACCCGCACGGCTCGTTCGCGGCGATCGTCGAGGACGCGTGTGCCGCCGCGGAGGCGTTCGAGGACCTCCATCAAACCGTGCACTGCTCGTTTGGCGACTACCCGGCCCGTCACTACTTCTGGCAGATCAATCAGTTCCGCGCGCTGCGCGCGCACGACATCGCCAAGGTGATCGGCGCGGACCCCTCGCTTCCAGAGGATCTCGTGCAGGGCATCTGGGAGGAGGTCAGCCCGAACGCCGAGGAATGGCGCTCGATCGGCATCTTCGGAGCCGCAATCCCGGTCGCGCAGGACGCCCCGCCGCAGGACCGATTGCTCGGTCTGACCGGACGCGAGCCGTAGGAGGAGGCGCAACTCGCCAACTTGCGGGGGGTTTCTGCAGTGATGCGGGTATATGCCTCCTACAGCTTGCCTGCGTACGCGTCGAAGGGTGATTGGTGAGCCATGCTTACAGCTGAGCGGCAATCAACCAACGACGCCGCGCTCGTGCGACGCATGCGGCGCGGCGACGAGGGGGCCTTCGAGACGATCTTCCAGCGCCACCACGCGCCGCTGCTGTCCTACTGCCGGCACACGCTCGGCAATCAGGACGAGGCCGAGGACGCGCTGCAGCAGGCTTTCATCAAAGCGCACCAGGCGTTACTCCACGGGACCGCGCCGCGCGAGCTGCGCCCGTGGCTGTACACGATCGCGCGCAACTGCTGCCTGTCGGCGATCGCCGCCCGGCGGGCAACCACGCCCCTACAGGACCACACGCCGGCGCTGGCGGGACTGTCCGATCAAGTGCGCCAGCGCGAGGACCTGCGCGAGCTGGTCGCGGGGATCGGTCGCCTGCCCGAGGATCAGCGCTCAGCGCTGCTGCTGGCCGAGCTCGACGATCTCAACCACCAGGCGATCGCCACGATCGTGGGGTGCGAAGTGAGCAAGGTCAAGGCGCTGATCTACCAGGCGCGCACCGCCCTGATCGCCGACCGCGACGCGCTGGGTACATCCTGCCAAGACATTCGCGAACAGCTCTCGGTGGCCCGTGGCGGCGAACTGCGGCGTGGCCCGTTGCGCCGGCATCTGAAGCTGTGCGTCGGCTGTCGCGACTTCCAGCTCGCGGTGGGCGCGCAGCGCCAATCGCTCGGGGCAGTGTTGCCGGTGCTGCCCAGCGCCGGCCTCGCGGCCTCGATCCTCGGCCACGGAGCGGCACATGCGGTTGGAGCGGCGAGCATCGGGGGAGCGAGCGCCGGCGGGGCGGGCGTGGGAGCGACGGCCGCAGGTACTGGCGGGGCGGGGATCGCCGCGAGCGGGACAGCGGCGAGTACCGCGGCGGTCAGCGCGGGCGCGGGAGCGGGAGGCGGCACGGGCATCGGCGCGATCGTCGGTGGTGGGGTGATCACAAAGCTCGCCGTCGGCGGCGCGGTCGTTGCTCTGGCCACAGCTGGTGCGGTGACGGTTCACAACCGGGAGGCACATGCAAGTCCACACAGGGCCACCCGCTCACAGCTCGCCTTCGCCGGTGCGAAGGGGCGGCGGATCTCGGCCACGGATATCGCCTACTCCAGCTCGCCTTCGGCGCTGTCGCCCTCAGCGCTGGCCGCGGGATCGCCGAGCGCGCTCACGCCAGCCGGCGTCTCAGGCAGCGAACCGGTGCAACTGTCGGGCCTCGGCGGCGCGGGCCCGCTTCTCACGCCTGCCGCAACGCTGACGCCGGGCACATCCACACCAAGTGGCGCGGCGCTCAGCAGCTCGGGGCAGCCCGCGGTGAGCACCGGGCAGGATAAGAGCGGCGCGGGAAGCAATCCAGGCGTGAGCGCAAAGCATCGCGCCGCGCTCCGTCGCCGGCAGGCGCTACTGCGCCGCAGGGCGCTCCTGCGCCGGCTGCGCGCGGCACGACGGCGCGCGCGGCGCAAAGCGCTCCGACACAAGCACCCCGCGGTCAAGCCCGCGGAACCTCCTGTGACGCCGACGCCGGTCCGAACTCCGCATCGCAAAGGTGACTCCGCCCCAAGCTCGGGTGCGGCCGGGCAGCTCGGGACCTCCGCCAAGGAAGTCAAGGAAGCCCAAGCGAAGAAGGCAAGAGAAGCCAAGGAAGCCCGGGAAGCGAAGGAAGCCAAAGAAGCTGAGGAAGCCCAAGAAGCTAAAGAAGTCAGGGAAAAGAAAGCCAAAGAAGCCAGAGAAGCGAAGGAAGCCAGAGAAGCCAGAGAAAAGAAAGCCAAGGAAGCCCGGGAAGCTAAGGAAGCCAGGGAAGCCAGAGAAAAGAAAGCCAAGGAAGCCCGGGAAGCTAAAGAAGCGAAGGAAGCCCGGGAAACAGGGGAATCAGGTTCGAAGGCCGCCGTGGGGAAGACGAGCGCGGGCTCGGGCTCGGGCTCAGGATCTGACTCGTAAAAGACAGAAGAACAACTGCCCAACCTTTGAGGTGGACGGGCAGTCATAGGCGTAGATGTGCACTAAAACTCAACGGGAGGAACGCACCATGCGTCTTGGAAAACTCGGTCCGGCCCTGATCGCCGCGACCTCACTGCTGGCGCTGGCTCCGGCTGCCGCCTCAGCTCACAAGCATCCGAGTCCGCTCGGGCGCTGCCGGATCAATATTGCAAGCATCGCGCCGCGACTGATCACCGCCGGAGAAGCGACCGAAATATCCGGCCGTCTGGCATGTCGCCGCGCAAACGCCGGCGGAGAGGTGGTCACCCTGTACGCCCATGTTGCCGGTACCGCCGGCTTCGTCCCGGTGCAGAGCACGAGCACCGAAACGAGCGGCGCCTACAAGTTCTCAACCGCCGCCGAGAGCGCGAACACCTCGTTCTATGTTCGCTCGCACGGGGCGCAGAGCGGACGCAGGCGTCTGCGGGTCGCCGCACAGGTGACGCTCACCGGGCCGCCCGAAGGCACCCAGATCGAAACCGGCGCACCCAACAGCGAGACGTTCAGCGGCACGGTCACTCCCACTGACGTCGGCGCGCGCGTGATCCTGCAGCGCCAGAACGCAATCACCGGCGACGAATGGCACCGGATCGGCATCGGCCAGGTGATGGCGGGCGGGACCTACTCGATCACGCACATCTTCCGCGTGCCCGGCGACGCGAGCATTCGCGTGCTCGTGCGCAGCGATGGGCTCAACATCCCGAGCCCCTCGACCTCGCTCGAGTACGAGATCTCCCAGACTCAGAACCCGAGCCTGACGATCTCGAGCTCCGCCGACCCGATCAGCTACGGGCAGCCAGTGACGATCTCAGGTGTCCTCGCGGGCGCCACGACGAGCCAGTCAGTCACACTCGAGGCGCGCACCGTTCATCAACTGGGCTTCGCCCCGGTTGCCGAGGTGAGCACAGGCGCGGGTGGCAGCTACAGCTTCCCGGCACAGTCGCCGGTGAACAGCACGCTGTACAAGGTCAAGGGGGCCGGGCAGAAATCGGCCGTGCTGTACGAGGGCGTCAAAAACGTGCTCACCGCCGAAGCCTCGCCGAGCACGGTTCAGGCCGGGCAGGCGGTGACGTTCTCGGGCACGGTCGCCCCTGACCACAGCGGGCACATCATCTACCTCGAGCGACAGAACGCGAACGGCACGGGATTCCACGTCATCCAGGTCGGGCGTGTGCTGCCAGGCTCGACGTATTCGATCGTTCACCAGTTCTACGTTCCGGGCACGAAGATCGTGCGGATCGACATCCCCGGCGGCCCGGACAACGGCCGTGCGGTCAGCCAGCCGTTCACGATCACCGTGACCCCAACCCCAGCATCCGCGCTCACGCCGGAGGCGCCAGGCAACTCGACGCAGCCGGGCGAAGGCCAGACCACGGGATCGGAAGCCGAAAAACCAGAAGCACCAAGCAGCGAATAACGGTCAAGGGATAAGGGATAACCAGAAAGGGGCTCCGTCCAAGCGGCGGAGCCCCTTTTTGGACGTAGGTCGAATGACCAGAGCGCTGAGCGGGTACACAATCAGGGGATGCCCACGACAGAGTTGAGCCGCTCCTTCGAGGAGGGCATAGGCGGTGGAAGGCATGCCACAGCACACGATCGCCGGGTGTGGGAGTCGATCGGGAGTAGAGACCTGGGCGAGCTGAGCGCGGCGGTCGCCCGCGACACCCGCCGGCGCGGCGTCTCGTTCGAGTCGGCCGATGGCGCGCAGGGCTTTCGTATCGACCCGATCCCGCGCGTGATCGACGCCAAGGAATGGGGCGTGCTGTCAACCGGCGTGGCGCAACGCGTAAGGGCACTGGAGTTGTTCGTCAGGGATGTCTACGGCGAGCGGCGGATCGTGCAAGCCGGCGTGGTGCCGGCCAGAAGCCTCGACAGCGCCCAGCACTACGAGCCCAAGCTGGCGGGCATGGGCGAGGAGATCAGCTCGTGGATCACAGTCGCGGGCCTGGACGTGGTGCGCGACAGCGACGGCTCGTTCAAGGTGCTCGAGGACAATTTGAGAACGCCGTCCGGGATTGCCTACGCCGTGGCGACCCGTGAGGTTATGGGTGGGCACCTGCCACCCCCGGCCGGACTGCACGTGCGCTCGCTGGACAGCGCCTTCCAAACGCTCGGCGAAGGCCTGCGCGCCGCGGCGCCAAGCGCCGCCGGCGAGGATCCGCTGGTGGTACTGCTGAGCGACGGGAAGCTCAACTCGGCCTTCTACGAGCACGCCGCAATCGCCAGGTATCTTGGCCTACCGCTCGTGCTCCACGACCAGCTCTCGGTGCGCCGGGGGCGATTGTTCGCGCGATTGCCGGGCGGCGAGCAGGCGGTTGACGTGGTCTACCGGCGCACCGACGAGGACCGGCTGGCCGACGATCACGGCAGGCCAACCGGGATCGCGGAACTGCTGCTCGAGCCAATACTCAAAGGCACGCTCGCCTGCGTAAACGCCTTCGGCACCGGCGTCGCCGACGACAAGCTGCTGCACGCCTACGTCGAGGAGATGGTGCGCTTCTACCTGGGCGAGGAGCCGATCCTGCAATCGGTCCCCACCTATGACCCCTCCCAGCCCGAGATGCTCGAGATGATTCTCGAGCGGATCGACGAGCTGGTGATCAAGCCACGCACCGGCCATGGTGGCCACGGCGTGGTGATCGGTCCGCACGCGCGAGCGGAGGACCTGAAAAAGACAGCAGCCGCGCTGGCGAATGCGCCGGAGCGCTTCATCGCCCAAGAGACCGTGATGCTCTCGCGTCACCCCACCGTGACCGAAGGACATTTGGAGCTACGGCACATCGACCTGCGCCCGTTCGCGATCTCCAGCGGCGAGAGCGTTCATGTGCTCCCCGGCGGCCTCACCCGCGTCGCCTTCGAGCGAGGAGCGCTGGTCGTGAACTCCTCACAAAATGGAGGTAGCAAGGACACGTGGGTGCTGGCATGAGTCAGAGGTATTCAAATGGGGACTAATCGGTTTCGTAGGGTGGTCGCGATGACTAAGCCAATGATTGGCGTGACGGTCTCTGAGATTCGGGCGAAGGAAGACGCACAGCGCGTTCGCCACGGCGAGCCGACGCAGACGGAGATGACCCTCGGTCTGTCCTACATGCGAGCCGTGGAGCGAGCCGGGGGATTGCCGGTCGCGCTGCCGCCGCTGCGGAGCGAGAACGTCGATCCGCTCCTGGAGCAGCTCTCAGGCTTGTTGCTGACGGGTGGACCCGACCTGGATCCAGCTTGTTACGGAGCCGAGCCAGATCCGGAGCTGGGGCCGATCGATCACGACGCGGACGTCTTCGAGATCGAGCTGTGCAGGCAAGCTGACCGTCGCGGGCTGCCGATCCTCGGCATCTGCCGGGGATCGCAGGTCTTGAACGTCGCGCGTGGCGGAACCCTGTACCAGCACCTACCCGATGTCACTGACGGGACCATCGAGCACCGTCAGTCAGAGCCGGGGGATCGCACCACCCACGAGGTGCGCGTGTCGCCCGACAGCGGCCTCGCGCAGACGACCGGCGGCGGGCCGGTGAACGTCAACTCGTTTCACCATCAGGCGATTAAGCGGTTGGGGCTCGATCTGCGCGCGGTCGCGTGGGCCAAGGACGGAGTGATCGAGGCGGTCGAGGGCCCGGACGGACACTTTGTCCTGGGCGTCCAATGGCATGCCGAGACGCTCGTCGATAAAGCCGAGCAGCTGGCGCTATTCGAGCGCCTGGTGGCGGCGGCCGAGCTGAGCGCGCAGCAGAGCGCCAGCGAACAGGAAGAGGAGGACTCTGGGGCTCATGCGGTCTGAGATGCTCAGCCCCACGGACCTCGGCCCGACAGGGGAGAGGCGCGCGCCGCCTGAGGCGCAGGCGCTCGAGCCAAGCGAGGGCGTCCGCCCCGAGGAGCCCGGCACAAGGAGGTGGTCCAACTGGGCGCCCGCGGGCGTCACCCCCTGGACGGTGGGCGTCGAGGAGGAGGTGATGCTGCTCGACCCGACCGACTGGTCGCTCGCGTCGGAGGCCGACGCGGTGATGGCGAAACTGACGGGCGTGCTCGCCGCACACACGAGCACCGAGACCCACGGGTCGGCGCTGGAGCTGCGGACCGATCCACACGCAAACGTGGCGGAAGGGCTGAGCCAGCTCGAGCGTTTGCGCGGTGAGCTGGCGCGGGAGCTCGCCACGCTCGACTTGAAAGCGGCTGTCGCCGGGTTGCACCCGTTTACCCAGTGGCAGAGCACGAAGATCTCCGAGGGAGACCGCTACCGGTTTCTGTACGGGTCGATGCGCGAGCTCGCCCGGCGTGAGCCGACCTTCGCCCTACACGTGCACGTAGCGGTCCCCGACCCGGAGAGCGCGATGCTCGCGGCCAACCGGCTGCGCTCCCACCTGCCGTTGCTGCTGGCGCTGTCGGCCAACTCTCCTTTCTGGCAAGGCCGTGAGACCGGCCTTGCCTCAGCTCGCACACCTCTGTTTCAGGCTTTTCCCCGCGTAGGTATCCCGCGCGCCTTCCTCGACTACGAGGACTACGTGAGCACGATCGACCTGCTGCTTCGCTGCGAAGCCTTCCCCGAGCCGACCTTCCTGTGGTGGGACGTGCGCCTGCAGCCGCGGTTCGGAACGATCGAGGTCAGGATCATGGATGCGCAGACCACCGTCGCCGACTCGGTCGCGCTGACCGCGCTCGTGCAGAGCCTGATCCGCTTGGAGGCGACCGAGGGCTCGGGGGCCGATCCCGCGATCGACCTGCCGGAGGTGATCGCCGAGAACCGTTTCCTAGCCGCGCGCGACGGGGCCGAGGCGAGCCTGATCGACGCGCGCTCGGGAGCGCGCGCGCAGGTCCCCGACGTGCTCGAGAAGGTGCTGAGCATGTGCACGCCACACGCCGAAGACCTCGGCTGCTTGGAGGAGCTGCAGTGGGCCAGGAACCTCGCGAGCACGCCGCGGCCGGTGCGCCAGCTGGACCTCGCGAGAGGGCCGAACAAGCTGCCAGGTCTCGTCGAAGCACTGTCCGCTCTGTTCTGAGTGCGCGGGCGCGAAGCCAAGCTCCCGGTGTGGACGATCTCGAATCCCGGGTGAGCAGGGCTTAGGGAACGAGCACTAGCTTGCGGTGCGAGCCCGCCGCCAGACGCTCCCAGGCTTCACCGACCTGCTCGAGCGGGATGCGCTCCACCTCCACCACGATCTCGCCGCCGCCCGCCGCCTCGGCCAGCTTCCCGTAAGCCTCACGCTTGACCTCCGGTGGCGCGGCGAAGTTCGTGTGCCCCATCAGCACGAGCATCTTCCCGCGGATCGGAGCAGAGGAAATCGTCGCCTCCGCCCCAGCTCCCGCTCCGATCTGCACGATCCGTGCGCCGAAGCTCGCAGCGTTCACGGCTGCCACGAACGGCTCGCCGAATAGCGGGTCGATCACGACGTCGATCCGGCCATCGGCCGCCGCCGAGAACGCGGCCGGCAGATCCTCGGGCTCGCCCAGGCGGACGGTGGCATCTGCGCCGAGCGCGAGACACCGCTCCAACCCTTCGGCAGAGCGCGCCGCCGCGACCACGCGCGCCGCACCGAGCAGCTTGGCTGCCTGCACGGCGATTTGTCCCAGCACACCGCTTGCGCCGAGCACGAGCACGTGCTCGCCCTCCTGGAGCTTGGCGCGCCAGGTGAGCGCAAGCCAGGCAGCGAGCCCGGAGATCCCGAGCGCGACGGCGACGCCTTCGTCGAGCCCGTCGGGTATCGGATAGGCCGACCCAGGATCGATCAGCGCGCGCTCGGCCATTGAGCCGAACGGAGCGATCGGCGCATCGAAGTACACGCGATTGCCATTCAGCATGCCGACGCCCTCCCGCCCGGCCACCGAGGGCAGCGGCGGCTTGCCCGCGTAGAAGCTCCCCGCACATATCGCGACATCCACGGGATTGAGTCCGGCGACGAGCACCTCGACCACCGCCTGGTCCGGGCCAGCCGAGGGCTCTGGAAAGTCACTGGCTTGTGGAACTCCGTACTCGTGGACCACGACGGCTCTCATCTGGCCGGCACTCTAACCGTCAGGGCCGTACGAAAGTATCGGGATCGGGCCCGATCCTCTTGCCCGCATCTAGCTCTCTGATTGCCTCCATGTCGATGTCGGAGAGCTCGAAGTCGAAGACATCGAAGTTATCCTCGATGCGCTGGGGAGTAACCGACTTTGGGATTACCACGTTGCCGAGTTGCAGGTGCCAGCGGATGATCGTCTGGGCCGGTGTCTTGGAGTGCGCATCGGCGATCTGAACGATTGCGGGATCGTCGAGCTCGAGGCCTTTCCCAAGTGGCCCCCACGCCTCAGTGATGATCCCGAGTTGCTGGTGCTCGTGGCGTAGCCCGGCTTGCTGGAAGTGCGGGTGTAGCTCGACCTGATTGATGGCCGGCGCCACACCGGTCTCATCGATGATCCGCTCGAGGTGCGCCGGCTGGAAGTTGGAGACGCCGATCGCCCTGACGAGCCCCTCTTGCTGTAGCTCGATGAATGCCTGCCAGGTCTCGACATAGAGGTCGTGGGCGGGCACCGGCCAGTGGATCAGGTACAGATCGATGTGTTCGAGCTCCAGCCGCTCGAGGCTCTTCTTGCAAGCGGCCTTGGCCTTGTCTTTGCCGTGATCGTCGTTGAAGCACTTGGTCGTGATGAACACATCGCCGCGATCCAGGCCCGAGGCGCGCAGCGCCTGTCCAACCGCCGCCTCGTTTCGGTAGGCGGCCGCCGTGTCGAGATGGCGATATCCGACCGAGAGGGCGTTTGCGACGATCTCCTCGGTGTCTTGTGGCGGGATCTGAAAGACACCGAAGCCGAGTTGCGGGATCTCGACGTTCGGTCGCAGTAGGACGGTGGGGATCTGGTCGGTCTGGCTGCTCATCTCTTCAGGAATGCCCCACGAACGCGCAAGCTAAACGCTGGGCATCGCGCAAATGCCCAGCTCGTCTCGATTGAGTGCTCCGGCGGTCTCATGATCGCCCTGGCACGCTAGCAATACGCGCGAGGCGTGCCTCAGCGAGCGCCAGGCGAGCGGCGGCGTGACCGGGCACACCGTGCACCGCCCCGCCGGGGAACGTCGCCGCGCTACCGATGTACAGGCCGCGGACCGGCGTGCGGTAGGGAGCGAGTGATCGGACGGGGCGGAAGACGACCTGCTCGAGCGAGTAGCTGCCACCACCGACGTCCCCGCCGACGAGGTTTGCGTTGCGGCGCTGCAAGTCGGCCGGGCCGAGCACATGGCGTGCGAGGATCCGCTCGCGAAAGCCTGGCGCGAAGCGCTCGATCTGAGCCTCCATACGCTCGACGTGACGATCGCTCTCGGCCTCCCAGTCCACCGAGTGGGGACCGTGCGTATAGGCCCAAGCGGTGTGCTGACCGGTTGGAGCGCGCGATGGATCGGCGATCGACTGCTGCCCAAGCAGCATGAGCGGGCGCTCTGGTAGACCGGTGTGCGTCGCGGTGCTCTGCAGAACTTCTGCCGCTGACCCTCCGACGTGCACGGTGCCGGCTTCGCGAGCCTCGGGCGCGGTCCAGGGAATCTCGCCGTCGAGTGCCCAGTCGATCTTCAGTGTCGCGGGACCGTACTTGTAGCGGCGCAGCGCACGGGCATAGCGCGCCGGCAGGGCATCGCCCGCCAGCGTGGCGAGCGCTTGCGGCATGACGTCAGCGATCACGAGATTTGCGGCCAGTCGCTCGCCGTCCTGCAGTTCGACACCGACCACCCTCCCGCGCTCGGTCGCTACTCGCTTCACGCTGGCGCCGGTTCGCACCTCGCCGCCGAGCTCTCGCAGGTATGAGACGAGTGCCTGCGCGAGCATGCCAGCGCCGCCCTCAGGACTGGGCCACCCGACACCGTGACCGAGCAGGTTCATGTATGCCGCGGCGATCGCGCTGCCACGATCAGTCGGCGGCACGTCTGAGTGCATCGCCGAGCCATAGAGCCAACCCCGGGTCCCCTCTCCCTGGAACAGATCGTCGCCGAGCGACTCTGCGGACATCGCCAGCAGCCGCGTGAAGTTGAGGATGCCGCGCGGACCGAGGCCCGCTGTCAGCCGCATTGCGCCTCTGACCGGAGGGAATCCGCCGAGCATCGTCTCGCGCAGCGCATCGAAGTGCGCCATCAACGGCGCGGCAAACGCGCGCCAGCGCTCACCATCACCGGGATGGCCGCGGTCGAGGCTCGCGACAGTGCGATCGAGGTCGCGATACAGCGCCACGGCGCTGCCGTCTGGCAGCGGGTGCGCCAGGCAGGCCGCAGGGTGGATCCAGCGCAGGCCGTGGCGCTGCAGTGGCATACGGGCGAAGACAGGCGATGCCGCGCCGGCCGGGAACACCGAGGAGAAGGTGTCGTGACGGAATCCGGGGAGGGTGAGCTCCTCGGTCGCCACCGCGCCTCCGGGGCGCTCGGCCGCCTCCAAGACAAGTACCTGCCGCCCAGTCTGCTCGAGCGTGATCGCCGCCGCGAGCCCGTTTGGCCCGGACCCGACTACCAAAGCGTCGTAGCTCATGCGAACATAATGCCCGCGATGCGCCACACGAGTACGCGCCCCGACCGGAGCTGAGCCACTTGCGGATCAATTTCTGCGGCGTGCGCGGATCGACCCCCGCGCCCGGCATCGACTTCGTCCGTTACGGCGGACACACCTCGTGTCTGGCGCTCGCGCATAAGGGACAGCGCCCCACGCTGATCCTCGACGCCGGGGCGGGGCTGCAAACCGTCTCCGCTGGGCTGCTCGACGGCGCCCCGTTCGACGGCACGATCCTGCTCACTCATCTGCACTGGGATCACGTTCTTGGGCTCCCCTTCTTCGCATCGGGCGACAATCTGCAGTCGCGCGTCAGCGTGATCCTTCCCGACCAGGAGAACGGGGAGAGCGCGGATGTCGTGCTCGGCGGGATGATGTCCCCTCCCTACTTCCCGGTGAAACCGACACAGCTGCGTGGGGATTGGAGCTTTGCGACGATCGCCCCGGGCGAGTGGCAGATCGAGGGATTCACCGTGCTCGCACGCGAGATCCCGCACAAGGGCGGGCGCACGTTCGGCTACCGGATCAGCGACGGGCACTCGACGCTCACCTATATGCCTGACCACTGCCCCACGACACTCGGCCCGGGCGAGGATGGCTTCGGTGAGTACCACACCACGGCGATCGAGCTGGCCTCAGGCGCCGACGTGCTCGTGCACGACGCTCAGCTACTCCCCGAGGAGCTCCCCGCGGAAGCGGACTTCGGGCACGCCGCCGCCGACTATGCGGTGCAGCTCGCCCGGCGTGCGGGCACGCGCTCGGTGGTGCTGTTCCACCACCGCCACGACCGCACCGACGACGCCCTCGACAAGTTGGCAGGACGGCTGGGCGGTGGCTCTGCTCCCGAGGTGAGCGTTGCCCGCGAGGGCTCAGTGCTCGATTTGTAGTTTGTATTTTTATTCTTTTGTGTTTTTTACTCTTTGTAATGCCCTGGCCAGTCGCGATAGGCAATCCGGCTTATCTCCCTGATTTGGCCGTGATTGCCCCACTCATTTGCGCCCAGACGCGAAAGCGGTTTTAGTCGATCGATCGCCGGGCGGCCGTTCTCGATTACCTCCTCGTCCACGACCGCGTGCACGACGCGACCCATCACTACTGTTCCCAACCCAAAGTTCACCGTCGAATGTAGTGTGCACTCCAGCGCCATCGGCGAGCGCGCGACACGGGGCGGGACAACGCGCAGGCTTGGCTCGCGCTCGATTCCCACCGCGTCGAACTCACTCACCTCGGCCGGGAAATCGGTGCCCGTCGCATTTATCTCCTCGAATAACCTCTCGGGCGCCAAGCAGACGACGAACTCGCGAGTCTGCTCGACGTTGATCAGCGAGTCCTTGCGCCCCACAGAGGTGAACTGCACAATCGGCGGGTCCACCGAGGAGACGGTGAAGAAGGAGTGCGGCGCGAGGTTGTCGATCCCGCCAGGCGAGCGGGTGGAGACCCAGGCGATCGGCCGGGGCACGACCACGGAGGTGAGGAAGGAGTAGAAGGCGCCCGCTCCAAGCGCGGCGGGGTCCATGTCGACGCGGGCCACGCCCCAAGTATGACGGCCGTAGGGTCAGCGAGAGATGAGCGAGGGGAGCTTCAGCAGCACGCGCGGGATGTCCCGGCGCGAGCGGGTGAGCGCCTGCTTGCACTGCGCCTCGGTATCGGAGCCATGCACGCCGGGCCCGTGTCCAACCAGGAGGTGCTCGGGCAGAAATGCGCCGAGCCGCCAAGGAGGCGTGAGTCGGAGGATCGGATGAACCCCCACGAGTCCTGGGCCAGCGGCAAACAGAGGAGCGGTGCCGAGTGCCTCGGCGACGACGAGCGCATGGCGCTGCGGCCACCAAAGCGCGACCTCACGCCAGCGACGGCGGTTGACGATCTGGGTAACGAGGAAGGGCGAGTCCGGAATCTCGCTCGGGGTGGAAACGTGGGGAACTCCCAGCCGGGCGGCCACGGACGCACAATCGCGGTTGTGGCGATCGAGCAGCTGGAGCACGGCGTGGGGCTTACCGAGCTCGCTGACCTTCGCCATCGTCTCGGGCTCATCGACCGGATCGATCAACCACACCCGGCCATCATCGAGCAGCGCATGAGAGGTGCGCGCCATCGGCTCGTCCATCACCCAGCTCAAGCCGCACGCATGCTCCTCGATTGAGGCAACGCCCACGGGGGGCACCCTAAGACAGATTGTGGATCCCAGATGAACAAATCCGTAAGACCCCAGACGGGAGCTTAGACTGCGGCGCATGGACAGCTTGGGTCGTGCGGCGTTGGGTCGTGTTGCGTGAGTCGTGCGGCGTTGGGTCGCGCGGCGGGACTTGCCTACCGGGAGGCCGGGAGCTCGAACGACCGCGTGGTTCTACTGGTGCACGGCTACCCGGAGTCCTCGTACATGTGGCATGAGACGCTGCCCGCATTGGCGGACGCCGGCTGGCGAGCGCTGGCGCCGGACCTGCCTGGCTATGGCGACTCAGAGCCAGGGGCGGGGGCAGAGGCGGAGGCCGTGGCAGGGGCTGAGGCCGTGGCGAGGGCAGGGGCCGGGGCGAGGGCAGGGGCGGGGACAGAGGCAGGAGCGGGAACATGGGAGCGGCACGTCGAGGCGCTCGAGCGCTTTGTGAGAGAGCTCGAGCTCGGTCCGGTGGCGCTCGTGACCCACGACTGGGGCGTGATGATCGGGCTGCGTTGGGCCTGCGATCACCCGGGCGCGGTCAACGCCCTGGCGATCTCCGACGGCGGCTTCTTCGCCGACCGGCGCTGGCACGATCTGGCAAATGTGATGCGTACCCCAGGAGATGGCGAGCAGCTGATTCGCGCGTACACGCGCGAGGGTTTTCACGGCGCGATGCGCGCTTTCTCGAGCGGGATGAGCGAGCAGGCGATCGACGAGTACTGGAAGGGTTTCGCCGACGACACGCGCCGTCTCGCACACCTCGAGCTGTACCGCTCGGGCGACTTCGAGAAGCTCGCTCTGTATGAAGGTCGCCTCGCCGCGCTCGGAGTTCCAGCGCTGATCCTGTGGGGCGAGGATGACAAATTCGCGGGCGTGAAGATGGCGCGGCGCTTCCACGAGGAGCTGCCGGGCTCGGAGCTCGTGCTACTCGAGGGCGCCGGGCACTTCGTGTGGGACGACCAACCCGAGCGTGCCTCCCGCGCGCTCGTCGACTTCCTGGCGCGGCGCTTTAGCTGAGTCCGGGGCGGCGCGTTGGCTGAGTCCGGGGCAGCGCCTCGGGTCCGCCGGGTGACTAACCGGCGCTCTCGCTAGGCGCCGTCCGGGACGGGAGCGAGGGCTCGACGCGCAGCAGCCGTGCCGGGAGGTGTGGCAGCCACCAATTCCAGCGTCCGAACAAAGAGATCACCGCGGGCACCAGCAGCGCCCTGATCACGGTGGCGTCGAGCAGGATGCCGGCGGCCAGGCCTGTCGCGAGCACTTTGATTTCGGTCTCCGGCCCGGACGCCAGCGAGACAAACGCCAGGAACAGGATCAAGGCCGCGCTGGTGACGAGCCGCCCCGTGCGCCCAATGCCGCGGATGACAGCCGTGTCAGTCGAGCCGGTCTTGTCGTACTCCTCGCGCATGCGCGCCAGGATGAAGACCTCGTAGTCCATCGACAGGCCGAAGAGGAACGCGAACACCATCAGTGGGATCCACGCGGTCACCGAGCCCGTCGCGGAGATGCCCCAGATCAGGCTCGAGCCGTGACCACGCTGCCAGACGAGGTCGAGCACGCCCCACGCGGCGCCGACGCTGA
>Ga0182024_10006884_pt1 | contig 24765 bp, 16 predicted proteins | sample P32metaG_FD_120480 | JGI IMG/M metagenome (GOLD analysis project Ga0182024, IMG submission 120480) | Permafrost microbial communities from Stordalen Mire, Sweden - P3-2 metaG (Illumina Assembly) | ecosystem: Environmental > Terrestrial > Soil > Wetlands > Permafrost | place: Sweden: Stordalen...
CTGGCAATGGTGCCGGTCGCCGTCGCCGAGTTCAGCGTGTGAAACTGGTTCTGGTTCAGCGTCAACGTTAGGGTGGTGCTGCTCGACGCCGTGGTGACATTGCCAAAGGCGTCGAGCACCTGGACCGCGACCGTGGACAGGTTATTGACGGCGGCGACGATGCTGCTGGCCGGCTGCGTCGCGAAACCGAGCTGGGCGGCGACGTTCGGAGTGATGGTAAACGTGCTGGAGCTTGCCGACGCCAATCCCGAACCCGCCACGGTCAGCGTATATCCCGACGCCGCGGTGGTGACGTCCAGGTTGGTAAACGTCGCGGTCGAGGTTCCGCCAGCAATCAATCCCGTGGCGGTCGCGGAGTTCAGCGTGCAGAACTTGTTCTGATTGAGCGTCACGGTAACGGAAGTGCTGCTCGCCGCCGTGGCGACGTTGCCGAATGCATCGAGCAACTGGACCGTGACCGTGCCCAGATTGCTCGCAGCCGCCACGATGCTGCCCGATGGCTGCGTCGTGAAGATGAGCTGCGAAGCCGTGCCCGCCGTGATCGCGAACGTGTTCGACGTGCTGCCGGCCAGCCCGGTGCTCGCCGCCGTCAGGGAGTAGCCGGAGGCCAAAGCCGTCGCGTCCAGCGTGCTGAACGTGGCGATCGAAGCTCCGTCGGCGATCATGGCGGTGGCGGTCGTCGAATTCAGCGTGTGAAACTCGTTCTGATTGATGGTCAGCGTGACCGTGGTCGTGCTCGCCGCCGTGGCGACGTTGCCGAACGTGTCGAAAAGCTCGACTGCCACGCCGGCAAGATTATCGGTCGCCGCCGCGATGCTGCCGGCCGGCTCGGTCGAGAAGCCAAGCTGCACCGGTGCCGCCGACGTGATTGCGAAGGCGCTGGACGTGGCCGACGTCAATCCGCCCGCCGACACGGTCAGCTTGTAGCCGGCCGCTGCCGTGGTGACATCGACGTTGCTGAAGCTCGCGGTCGATAGTCCGCTGCCGATCGTCGCCGTCGTCGTCGTGCCGCCCAGCGTGTGGAACGTCCCCTGGTTGAGCGTCAAGGTCACGGTCGTGCTGCTCGCCGCCATGGCCACGTTGCCGAACGGATCGAGCAACTCGGCGACGACCGAGGTCAAGTTGCCGGTCGCTGCGGTGATGCTGCTGGCGGGCCCGGTGGCGAAGCCGAGCTTGGTCGCCGACGCCGCGGCCACGGCAAAGGACGACGACAAGCCCGACGTCAATCCCGACGCCGATGCCGTCAGCGAGTAACTGGTCGCGGCCGTCGTGACGTCGAGGCTGGTAAACGCTGTGGAAGAAGCCCCGCTGCCGATGATCGCCGTCGCCGTCGTGCCGCCCAGCGCGCCGAAGGTGTTTTGGTTGAGCGTCAGGGTCACGGTCGTGCTGCCGCTCGCCTTGGCGATGTTGCCGAATGAATCGACCAATTGCACCATGACCGTGCTCAGATCGTTCGTCGCCGCCGTGATGTTGGACGCTGGTTCGACGGAGAAGCTGAGCTCCGACGCCGTCGCCGTGATGGCGAACGTGTTCGACGTGCTAGGTGCCAGCCCCGTGCTCGCCGCCGTCATCGAGTAACCCGTCGCCTCGGCGGTCACGTCCAGGTTCGTGAAGGTTGTCGATGAGTCGCCGCTATCGATGGTGCCGGTCGCCGTCGTGGAGCCGAGCGAGTAAAACGCGTTCTGGTTCAGCGTCAAGGTGACCGTTGTGGTGCTGGACGCCGTGGTGACGTTGCCGAAGGTATCGAGCACTTCGACCGCAACCGTGGACAGGTTATTCACGGCGGCGACGATGCTGCTGGCCGGCTCGGGCGCGAAGGCAAGCTGGGTCGCGGAATTCGGCGTGATCGTGAAGGTGCTGGAGATCGCGGACGACAGCCCCGTGGCGGTCGCCGTCATCGAGTAGTTCGCCGCCGCGACGGTGACGTCGAGGGTGCCGAACGTGGTAGTCGAGGCGCCGTTGCTGATCGTGGCGGTGTCGGTCGCGGAATTGCGGCTGTAGAACTTGTTCTGGTTGAGCGTCACGGTCACCGAGACACTGCTCGACGCCTTGGCGACGTTGCCGAAAGCGTCCTGCAACTGAACGTTGACCGTGCCCAGGTTGGCGCCGGCGGCCGTGATGCTGCCGGATGGCTCGCTCGAGAAGTGGAGCTGGGTCGCCGTCCCCGCGACGATCGTGAACGAATTCGATGTGCCAGGGGTCAGGCTGCCGCTCGAAGCCGTCAGGGTGTAGCTGGTCGTGGCTGTCGTCACGTCGAGGTTGGTGAACGTGGTCGAGGACGCGTTAGCGGCAATGGTGGCCGTCGCGGTCGTCGAATTGAGGGTGTAGAATTTGTTCTGGTTGACCGTCAAGGTGACGGTGGTGCTGCTGCCCGCGGTGACGACGTTGCCGAACGCATCCTGCAGCTGGACGGCCACGGTGTCGAGATTGCCGGCCGCCGCCGTGATGCTGCTGCCCGGCTCCGTCGAGAAAGCGAGCTTGGAGACAGTCGCCGCGGTGATCGTGAAGGTGCTCGACGCGGTGCTGGACAGGCCCGAACCTGACGCCGTCAAACTGTAGCTGGGATCAGCCATGGTAACGCCCAGGCTGCTGAACGTTGCCAGCGACAAGCCATTGGCAATGGTACCCGTGGTTGTGCTGGTGCCGAGCGAGTGGAACGTGTTCTGGTTCAGGCTCAGGGTAATGGTCGTGGTGCCGGCCGACGTGGCCACGTTGCCGTAGGTGTCCAGCAACTCGACGGAGACGGTGCCGAGGTCGGACGCCGAGGCCGTGATGCTGCCGGACGGCTCGCTGGTGAAGAGCAGTTTCGACGCCGTGGCCGGATCGACGGTGAAGCTGGACGACGATCCCGACGCGGACAAAGACGATGCCGTCGCGGTCAAGGTATAGGTTCCCGTCGTGGTGAGCTTCAGATTGCCGAAGGTGATCTGCCCGGAGGAATTGGTCGTTCCCGAGGTCGTGCCGCTGAGCGTGCCGGAGGAGCTGGTGATGCTGATCGTCTTGCCGACTTCCGCGTTGCCGAACGGATCGGTGGCCGTCACCGTCACGGAAAAAGTGCTCCCCGCCGTGACGCTGCTTGACGGCTCGGTGCTGAAGGTGACCTTGTTGGAAATCTGGTAGTCCGCCAGAGCGCCGACCAGGCTGTTGGCAACCGGGCTGCCGATGCCGGTGACCTCGTCGTAACCGGTGCCGGCCGTGAACCCGCCGTTGGAGCCGCTGGTGATGTCGTGGTAATCGCTGCTGCTCAGGCTGTAAAGAGCGCTCTGGACCTGGGTGGAGCTGCTCGAGTTGAAAGCGGTGCCGCCCGCCAGTGCTCGGCCCTGGTTGGCGATGGCGATGAGCCCGGCCCACATGGGCGTCGCCAGGCTGGTGCCGCCGATCAGGTAATTTCCCCACGGCGTCGAGGAACCGTTGTTGTAGGAGTCGTACACCGAAACGCCGGTGCTTGGGTCGGCCTCCATGGAGACGTCGGGAATGGTGCGCTGGCCGGTGCTCTGGAAACCCTCCTGATAGGAGGGCTCGGATTCTTGCGTGCTGGTGCCGCCGCCGGAGCCGCCTTCGGTCGAGCTGGAGGAGCCGTTGCCCCAGCCGACTTCGCTGCTCCAGGAATTGCCGCTGATGGTCACTTCGGTGCCGCCGACCGCCACGACGTTGGGCGAATAGGCCGGATAGCCGCTGCCCGGCGAACCGAAGTCCCCCGTCGCCGCCAGGAAGGTCACGCCCGCGTGGGAGAAGGTGCTATCGTTGGACGTCTCGCCGGCGAATTCCGCGCTTCCCCAGCTCATGGAGATGACGGATACGCCGCTCAGGCCCGCCGCGGTGGTGACGCCGGTGTACAGGCCACTGCCGGCATCATTGCATTCGACGAAATCGATCTTGGCCGCGGGGGCGATGGCGTGGGCCCACTCGATGTCGAGCGCCTCTTCACCCTCCCAGTTGTTGTCCGAACTGCTGGCCGTCTCCGTTGTCGGTGAGCTGGTCGAGGCCGGAATGATGACGCTGCCGCTCTGATTGTAAACCGTGACGAACGTGGACGCCGCCCCGTAGGTCTGGTAGAGCGTCTTGGTCGAGGTCGTCGAATAAGTATACTCCTGATCGAAGCCGTCGAGGTCCGTCAGCAGATCGGGATCGTTGTAGGCATCGACAATGGCGATGGTCTGTCCACTGCCGTCGCCGGTGGTGGCGGTCGGCGTGGTCGGGAAGGAGATGCTGTTGACGCCGTAAGCCGTGCGAATCTGCACCGGCGAGAAGGTGCCGCCCACGGGAGTCGAGCCGTTCGAGGGAATGATCGGCGAGAACGTGGATAAGATCGGCTGAAAGGTGACCGGGGTGAGCCGATCTTCGAGGGCCTCGAGTTGCAGCCAGGTGGCGCGTCGCCGCGAAGGCTTGAGTCGACGGTTGGACGAGGATTGGAAAGCCAAAGCTAGCCGCCGCCACCAGGACAACATGATGCGGTGCTCCTCGGATGATGTGCACGGCGTCAACGGGCCGTCGGCGAGCCGGGAGCGTGAGCGACCGGAGGCCGGGATGCGACGGTTCCTGACTGCCTTCGTCGAATTGTACGTTCGAAATGCAGGACATGCAACGACAAATCTCCTGGGTCTTCAGCTTGTCTTAAGCTTGGGCAGTGTAGTCCTCACGCTCCGCGTGAGGATAGGGCGCAGCCCTCAATAACCCGCATCCGTACAGGGGAAGCGTATTGAGAATTCAAGTCACGATGCAATGCAAGTCACGTTGCTCCCCCTCGTGACTTGAATTTCCCTGGCCAACCAAGCATCCTGGGCTCTTTACAGGGCGATGTACACCTTGTCTTTGGCTGCTCTTTGCCCCGAAGGGGTTGAATCTCAAAGCCCAGGGTTGCGTACTCGCAACCCTGGGTGGAAACAGCAAAAAGAGGGTTTTACCCCGAAGGGGTTACATCGCCGAGCGACGGCACTTCGTGTCGCTCCGTCGAGACTCGCGCTCGATAACGACATTTGGAGACACCACGTGCGATTTTTGACCCGACAGGGCGTCGCGCACGGGGGGGTATCATTCACACCCGCGTGCGCGACGGTGGTAGCGCGCATCCTAAGTTGTCCCACGATCGCCATTTGCGCCCCACGGACCGTCGCGCACGCCGAAAACAGTTTTGTGCGCGACGGTCTGGGGCGAAGAGCCGGCCCTAGGCGATTTTAACTCGCCCTCTTCTTTGCGCCCTTGCGCCTTGGCGAGGGATCTTCACCATACCCATTCCACGGGGATGGCCGCCGAAGGCGGCCCGCGGGGCTTCCATCCCAGGGTTGCGAGTACGCAACCCTGGGCTTTGAGATCGAACCCTTCGGGGTAAAAACCCGAGAGATCCGCCGAAACATGCCCGAAAAAATCGTTCCTGGCAAAACCCACGCATGGTGCGGCGCCACGTCATCGGCGCATACAATAACGCCGATGAGCCGTGCGGACGAACAACAGCGCAGCCATATTCGCGACGATCTCAAGGGGATCGTCAAGGGCGAGCTGCGCTTCGACGACTTGACGCTGTCCCTTTACAGCACCGACGCCAGCATCTTTCAGGTGAAGCCGATCGGGGTGGTCGTCCCGCGCGATGAGGCGGACGTGCAGGCCCTGGTCCGCTATGCCGGCGCCAACCATGTGCCGCTCATCGCCCGCGGCGCCGGCACGGGCATGGCCGGCGAGTCGCTCGGCAAGGGGCTGATCCTCGACCTGAGCCAAAATTTTCGCCAGATCCTGGAAGTTGGCAGCGCTACGATCCGCGTTCAGCCGGGCGTGACGTGTCAGGCCGTGAACGATCGGCTCGCCGCCGTGGGCCGGCGCTTCGCTCCCGATCCTGCCAGCGGCCAGGTGTGCACCATCGGCGGCATGCTCGCCAACAACGCGTCCGGCTCCCATGTCCTGCGCTATGGCTACACGCGCGATCACGTGCAATCGCTCCGAGTCGTGCTCGACTCCGGCGACGTCGCCGCCTTTGGCAAGGAACCCTGGCCGGCGTCGCCCGATTTGCCCAGCAATCACTTTCTCGATATTTTCAATGCTCTCGGCGTCTTGCTCGAGCAAAACCGCGACCTGATCGCCGCGCACGGCCCCCGCATTCCGTTCAATCGCTGCGGCTATCTGCTGCACGACGTTCTTGTGAATGACGGGCGAGAGACTACCGCGGGCACGTCTTTTCCCGCCCCTCACCCCTCGCCCCACGCCCCTCATTTGGACCTGGCCCGCCTCATGGTCGGCTCCGAGGGCACGCTGGGCCTGTTCACCGAGGCGACGCTGCGCACGGTGTCGTTGCCCGAGGGTCGATCGCTGGTCCTGCTCAGTTTCGCCAACCTGGATGCGGCTCTGCGGGCGGCGCGCAAGATTCTCGGCAGTGGGCCGTCGGCTTGTGAGCTGATCGATCGGCGGCTGCTCAGCCTGGTGCGCGGCACCGATGCGACCCGGCTGGCTCAGCTCGTGCCCGCGGCGGCCGAGGCGGTGCTGCTCGTGGAGTTCGAGTCGGACAGTCCCGCCCAGGCCCAGCATGCCGCCCGCGACCTCGTCAGCGCCGTGATGCAGGACGCGACGCATCTTCTCAATGCCGTGCCCGCGTTCGACAGCGGCGATTTCGACCGTTTCTGGCAACTGCGCGAAGCGGCGCTTCCCAGCCTTTACGGACACAAGGTCGGGCCTCAGCCGTTGCCGTTCATCGAGGACATCGGCGTTCCGCTCGAATGCCTGCCGGAGTTCATGCGCCGGGCCCAGGATATCTTGCAGGAGCATGAAACCACGGCCTCGTTCCTGATCCACGCTTGCACCGGCCAGATTCATACCAGGCCCTTTCTCGATTTGCAAAAACCCGAGGACGTTTCGAAGCTTCCCGCCCTGGCCGAGACCATTCACGCCCTGGCTCTGGAGATGGGCGGCACCGTCAGCACGCAGCATGGCACCGGCCTGGCGCGCACGCCGTGGGTCGCCCGGCAGTCGGGCCCGCTCTATCCCGTCATGCGGCAGCTCAAGGCCATCTTCGATCCGAAGAACATCTTCAACCCAGGCAAGATCGTCGATCCGGAACCGGGCATGGCGTCCTGGCCGCTGCGTACGCCGGCGGCCGCGAGTCAGCCGCCGGTGCCGTTGCAACTGTGCTGGCAGCCCGATGAGGTTCGTCTGGAAAGCAACCATTGCAATGGCTGCGGACACTGCCGGACCGAAGCGCCCGCACAGCGAATGTGCCCGGTGTTTCGGGCCACGCAAGCGGAGCCGGCCTCGCCGCGTGCCAAGGCCAATCTGATGCGGCACGTGCTGCAAGAGGCCAATGCGTCCAAGCAGCTCGCGTCCGACGAGGTGCGGGCGGTGGCCGACCTGTGCGTCAATTGCAAGATGTGCGCCTTCGAATGCCCGGCCCACGTCAACATTCCCAAGCTGATGCTGGAAGCCAAGGCCGCCAACGTCGCCGAGCATGGCCTGGGACGCACGGCCTGGTTCTTCTCTCGGGTCGAAAGTTGGGCCAAGCTTGGCAGTTATTTTCCCCTGTTCACCAACCTCGCCCTGCGCAGCTTTCCGCTCCGCTGGATTGCGGACAAGGTGGTCGGTTTGTCCTGGCGGCGCCGTTTGCCGCTGCTCGCTCACGTCACCTTCATGAAGCAGGCGGGTAAACGCGGCTGGACGAGCAGGCCCAGTCTGGATCGGCCTTGCGTCGCCCTGTTTGTGGACGTGTTCGCCAACTACTTCGATCCACAATTGGCGGAGTCCGCGGTGGCCGTGCTCAAGCATAATGGCTTCGACGTCTTCGTGCCGCCGGGCCAGGCCGGTTGCGGCATGGCGGCCCTCGCTCAGGGCGACGCCGAGACGGCTCGCGAACTCGGCCAGCGCAATTTGCGCGCCTTCGCCGAGGTGGCCCGGGATGGCATGCCGATCGTGTGCCTGGAGCCGATGTCCGCCTTGATGCTTCGCCAGGACCTGCTCGACCTGATCGACGACGCCGACCTTCGCACCATCGCCGCCCAGACCGTCGAGATCACGCACTTTTTGGCCGAGCTGCATCGCCAGGGCCTCTTGCGAACCGACTTCAAATCGCTCGATATGACGCTGGGCCATCACATCCCCTGCCACATGAAGGCCCTCGGTCAACCGGCCGCCGGGCCTGGATTGTTGCGCATGATTCCGGACATGAAAGTGAACACCATCGATGTGAGCTGTTCGGGCATGGCGGGAACGTTCGGCCTGGATTCGAGCAATTACAAGACGTCGATCGCGGCCGGCAAGCCGATGCTGCTGGAACTGGCTCGTCCGCACAACAGCTTTGGTTCCACCGAATGCGGATCGTGCCGGGTGCAGATGGAAGACGTCGCTCGCAAACGCACGCTGCATCCGGTGCAGTTCCTCGCCCTCGCCTATGGTTTGCTGCCGGAGATCGCCCATCGGCTCAGGCCCATGAAACAACGGGTGTTTCGATGATCGTCACAGTTCAGCTTTTCGCGCGGGCCAGAGAGGTCGTCGGTTGCGACAAGGTTTCGATGGATGTGCCGGACGATGGCGTTGTGGCCGACGTCCGGCGCGAACTGGCGCGACGCTATCCGGCGCTCGGGGGGTTGGTCGAGCGTTCCGCCATTGCCGTGAATGATGAGTATGCCGGCGATGCGTGCCGGCTTTCTCCAGGTGCTGAATTGGCTTTACTGCCGCCAGTTAGTGGAGGATAGAATGAACCAGGCCGACGGCGCTGGGCGCTTTAATGGCTGTGCGGCCGTCCGTGCCCAGGTGGTGCCCCAAAGGGGCAATCTGCGATAGCCCAGACCAACGGCCTGGGTTTCCAGGGCCGACGCACGTAAGCCCCAACGGGGCGTATTGGTGGACATGCCTTGTCCGCGAACCGGTCTAACAGAGCGCCCCGTTGGGGCTTGGTATCTTGCCCACCGCATTCCCCAGGCCGTTGGCCTGGGCTATCCCAGTTGGCCCCGTTGGGGCCGCCCGACGCTTTGCTTCGGCGGCCGAAGGAACACCATGATTCGCCTGACACGCGACCCAATCGACCATCACGCCCTGACCGAGCAGGTGCGCAAGCCCGACTGCGGCGCCGTCGTCACCTTTCTCGGCACCGTCCGCGACCTGACCGGCGACCGCGTCACCGTGGCCCTGGACTACGAAGCCCACGCCGTGCTGGCCGAGAAGAAACTGGCCGAGATCGAAGCCGACACGCGCCGGCAATGGCCCGTCGGCGACATGGTGATGGAGCATCGCCTGGGCCATCTGGCGGTCGGCGAGGTGAGCGTCGCCGTGGCGGTGAGCTGCCCGCACCGCGACCAGGCCTTCGCGGCCTGCCGTTTCGCGATCGATCGGCTCAAGGAACTGGTGCCGATCTGGAAGAAGGAAAACTGGGCCGACGGCCAGACGGAATGGGTGCATCCGGGCGCGTGAGTCTAAGCCGCTGGTGTGGTAGGATGAAAGAGGAGGCCAAGGAATTCGTTGCATGGCACCCCCCCCACACACACAATAACGACACGGTTTCTCAATCATCATGGCGAACGATCTCATTCCGCAACTGGTGTGGAAGCCATGACTAACGACAAACAGCGAACCGCGGATTTCTGGGACGGATTCATGGCAAGGGGGTATACAGTTTCGGTGCTTCGGCGGGATTCATTATACCTCGCCGGGTGCCATGCATGGCACCCGGCGCGGCCAGGGGGAGCCGCAGCTCTGGACCGCTCCGTTCATTCTCGACGAATCATGGTGATCCTTTCAACGGCAATCAGCGACTGCCTACCGCCCGCTTCGACGAGACGAACGAACGATTTTCCCGCTACTTCCACGACGTCGGCAATCTGTCCCTTGTGAATCGTCTTGTCCCCCTGAACCCCCACCTCCACGCTAGTACCTCAATTCAGAAAAGGGGGTCTCAATTCGTGGGGCAGGTTGCCAACCTGCCGTTCGCCAGGCAGGTTGGCAACCTGCCCCACGAATTCGGACCCCCAAATTAGTTTTCGCGCTTCACCAGCATCAGTCCACCCCCGGCGCAAACGGGCAACAGGGCCCAGAGAAATCCGGTTCCCCACGGGCGAACGTAGCGGATCGCGAGCGTCCCCCCTTCGACCGGAATGCGCACGACGATGCGTTCCCACATATCCGCCTGGTGCGGCACTTTCTCGCCGTCAAGAAACGCCTCCATCTCCCCTTCAGGCCGGCGCAAGAAATTCACCGTGATCCACTGCCCTTTCGAAAAGCCGGAGACGTCCACTTCCACGCCGCCGCCGCGAAACTTCAGCGGCAATGCCGCCTTTTCCTTGACGGCCGAGGGCAGTCGTGAGACGGCCCGCGCCGGCTCATCGCACGCAAAGGCCAGCGGATCGGTTCCCGGCAGTTCGTACAGCTCGATGCCATCGATTCCCGCCGCGGGCGTGGCCCGCACAAACGGCTCGGTCAAGTCCAGCTTTTCGTTGAGCTTGTCGCGCATGGCGATCACCTCGACCCGCCATGAGCTGGTAAACGGCGTCCCCACCGGAGTGAACTCATCCGGAGCCTGGATCAGATGCCAGCGTATGCCGTAAGCTCGCAGCGCCGGCAGCGGCTGAGCGACCACGCGTCCATGCAGCCGGGCCACGAAGCTGTTGTTTTCCAGGAGCGCACAGGTGCCTTCGATCGAGGGAAGTTCATAAGCCGCGGCGAGGCTGGCCGGCATGATTCTGCCAAACCCCTCGTTGTCGGAGTGCGGCCCCCAGCGCAGCACCCGGCCCGTGACCTGTTTGGGCGGCTCGGTGATCCAGAACTTCTCGGCGACCATGGCCGGCAGGGCGGGATAGGGCGTGAAGCGATCGATGTGGAATGCCGTCCGGCACTGTACCACGTGCAGCGCCAGCAGGGCCAGGGCGGGGACGGCAATCCATAATTCCAGGCGACGCCAGGAATGTTTTCGCAGCAGCCGCTCCAGCACCAGGCCGCCGACGATCGACGTGAAGAAAACGATGAACGGCATCAAACGCAGCGGATGGCGGCTGATGAAGCCGATGACGGGAAGATTCGACGCCAGCTCCCACAGTCCGAACGCTTGACCCAATCCAAGCCAAAGAGCCACTACCGCGCACACAGTCCACACCTGTCCGGCCCATTCGCGCCGGCCCGGTCGATGCACGGCCAACTCCGCCAGGTGGAAGAGGAACAGCCAGGCGAGCAAACCGCCGAAGAAGTAGAAGTGCCCCAGCAGATGCACGTTGACATTGCCCCAGTTCGACGGCAGACGGGCCTCGACCAGCGGATAGGGAAGCAGCATCGCGGACAACCCCATGGCGATGCCGGTCGCATCCGCCGGCGGACGGTCCATGCCCTCCACGCTGAGCCATTGCTGATAGGCCAGCGGCGTCGCGATGGCCGCGGACAGCACCAGGGAGGACAGGACCGCGAAAATGCGTCGCCGTGGGATATCGCCGCAGCAGCAAAGCCAAACGACGGCCACGCCAAAGAAACCGACGATGTACATGGCCAACTGCGAAAACCCAACGTGCACCGGCATGCCCAGGACCAGTGCCATGCCGACGATCCACTTCCACGTCACCGGCCCCCGGACCAGGCGAACCACGCCGAGAAACGTCAGCGGCAGCCAAACCGTGAGCGGAATGAAGTTGAACCACGATCGCCCCATGATGAGCGACGCCCCGGACAGCACGCATGCCAGGGCCACCAGGTTGGCGGGCAACGCCGACATGCTCAGCTGGCGCGCGAGCAGCCTGGTCAGCAGGAAACCCCCTGCCAGATGCAGCATGACAAAGACCTCGATGGTGGCAAATTCATTGCCGAGCAGATGCCGGGCAATGGCATAGGAAAGATGCAGCGGCGGATAGGTCAACCCGTAAACCCCGAGGCCGGCCAGCGCCGAACCGCCGAACAGGAACGGATTGTAATCGGGAAAGTCGCCTTGCCAGAAGGCGCGCATGCCGGTCAGGATCATCGGCAAACATTCCGTCAGCGAGTCGCACTGGGTGAAGTAATAGGGATCGCGGAACTCCAGAAAAATCAGGCTGCCAATTAGAAACACGACGCCGGTCCAGTTCCACAGACCCGGCGAGCGGGGGGCGTTAGCCCCCTGATGAGCGATCGGCGACGTCGTTTCTGCCCGGGATACCAGGGGGCTAACGCCCCCCGCTCGCCAGATCGCGAAGATGAGCAGCACCATCGGCACCAGGGCGTACTGGGCGGTCGTCCGCCAATAGACGCTGTCCCCCGGCCAGTTCAGCGGCCTCGCTCCCAACCAGGGCACCGACGACGTTCGGGCGGGCAGCGGTATGGCCAGGAACAGGTCCTTCGACTTGAGCAGCGGATCGACGCTCGGCCAGGCACGCACCTCATCGCCGGTCGCCTCCAGGGTCTCAGCGCCGACGGTCACGGTCAATTTTTCGATGCGTTCCAGCTCCTCGGCCGGCAGTTGCACGAGCAACTTGTGCATCCACAAAGTTTCAAAGGACCAGTACGGCGTCGAGTACAGATGGTCGGCGGCGGTCAGCTTGACATTGCTGCCCCCGTCTTTTCCCACCGCCTGCGGTGCACCGGCGGCGAAGAAGCGAATCGCCTCGCGCCCGTGCTCGCGTGCTTTCCATGAAACGCCCGAGGTCTGGATTCGTACCGGATCGGCAATGCTGGCCGAGGTCAGGAAGTAATAGAGGAAGGCCGCCAGGATGCAAACAATGCCCAGTGCGTTCAGTAACATGATTGCGAAAGACCGATGCGGCATGAGCTTTCCCCGTTCCTTGATTTTAGTAGGTCGTTTCAACGCACGCCAGAGGCTAACGGACCAAGTACCCTGTTCGGCAGACCGATTGTGGCCCCAAAGGGGCCACCTGTGATAGCCCAGGCCAACGGCCTGGGTAAATGTTAAGCGGTCGGTAAAGCCCCAACGGGGCGAACTGGCAGAGATTGGAGCTTTTTCGGGTCCATTGACCGGTAGGCAGCGCGCCCCGTTGGGGCTCCGAATTGTCGCCGATCTCGACCCAGGCCGTTGGCCTGGGCTATCCCAGATGGCCCCGTTGGGGCCAATTACGCACCTTGCCTGCCTTCACGGCAACTTTTACCAACCGCAGCGATTATTCTTCACAAGCAGGGGCTGCGACGCCGATGAAGAGAAGGAATCGTTGGCTTTGCGCAGACGGTAAGTGGGCAAGGAGGAAACGCCCATGCGAACAGGAAGAATGATCTGGGGCGTGCTGACATTTTTGACCGTGGCCGGGGCCATCCAGGCGCAACTGCCGTCCGGTCCTCCGGGGGCGCTCAGCGTGCCGGGCGCGCCGGGCGTCGGCAGCCAGGGCAACTATCCCGCCGAGATGACCATTGTGCAGCCCGAGGTCGAAGTTCGCGGCGGACCGACCAAGCAACATTACGCGACCAGCAAGCTCCATCAAGGAGAGCGCGTCATCGTCATCAAGCAAAGCAAGGAACAGCCGGGCTGGCTGGCGATCAAACCGCCGCCGGGCTCATTCAGCTGGATCAAGGGCAAAAACGTCAAGCAGTTTGACGACCATTACGGCGTGGTGCTCGGCGAAAGCAACGCGACGGTGCCGGTGATGCCGGGCAGCTCTATCGTGCAGCAGACGCCGAACGTGGAGTCGGTGCAAGTGCCGGCGGGTAGCCAGGTGGTGATCCTGGACAAGCCGTTCAACCACGAAGGCGAAGTCTGGCTGCCGATCCAGCCGCCGCCGACCGAAGTTCGCTTTATCCCGGCCGAGGCGGTGAGCCCACCCCCCGTGGCCCGGGCGGTGACCCCCGCGGGCGGCTTTCCCACCACCGTGGGCGGCGATAACAACCTCATCAGCCAGGCCGACCAGGCTTATCGCATTGGCAATATCGAAATTGCCCGGCAGCTCTATCGCCAGGCCGCGGACAAGGCCACCGATCCGACGCAGCGAGCCTACGCCCTGAATCGCCTGGCGACGATGCAGCAACCCGCCAGCGGCGGCCCCGCCTGGCAACCCGGATATACCCCGCAAAACGGCCAGCTAACCAATCAAACGTCGAAATACGCCGGTGCCCAGCCGACGACCGCCCCGATGACCATGACGCAACCGGCTCAGTGGAGCGGCTGGGGTTGGCTGCGTCGAGCCTCTTTCGACAAGGATGGGCATCCGGCCTATGTGCTGGAGAGCCGCCAGGGTCAACCGCCGATCTACGTGACCACCGATCCCGGCATGACTCTGCAGGATTACGTCGGCAAGTGGATTTGCCTGTACGGTCCCATCGTCTTTCACAGCGAAGACAATCCGCGCGTGCCGTTCATGGTCGCCTCGCGCGTCGCCCTGCCGTGATTCTGTTTAGCCGCTCGCCTCTGGCGAGTGCGGTCGTGCCCCCGCGCTCGCCAGAGGCGAGCGGCTAAACAATCATTCCGTCAACTCGAACGGCGCGAGTACATTGACTTCCGCCTTGACGGTGGCGTGCAAGCGCGGGTGTTTCGGATCGGCATAGCGGCCCTGGAGTTTGTCGGGAGCGTGGTGGGGCCGGCCCTGGCTCTGGCCAGAAACCCGCTTCCATTCGATCACCACATCGTATTCGCCGGGCGGCGCTCCCTTGCCCAGCGAACCACACACCATTTCGAACGAGCCGTCCTCCTGGACGACGCCCATGACGACGTGCTCATTCATGGGGTCGCCGCCCTGACGATGGAAGAAGACGGCAGCGCCCGCCGCCGGCGAGCCTTGGAACGTGACCTTGCCGGAAACCGGATGGATGCTGCTCTTGTTGCCGCACGAAACGCCGGTCAGAGCCAGCATCGCTGTCAGGCAGAATGCGAGCTTCCTCATGTCAGGATACCCCCACGGCCTTGGTACATCTCCTCATGATGAAGAGGGACGCAACAATAAGTTGAACATTGACACATGCCTGTCACGCCACCCGGAAATCGGTTCAACCTATTGACGCGCGGGCACTCAGCTCAGTAGTTGAACGAGATCACCTCGCCTCCGGCCCGACTGAGCAAGGCCTGCATCTGGTTCATGGTGAGTCCGCTCATCACGAAGCGCACGGAACCGTCACCGAACAGAACGTTGCTGCCACCGGGGTGGAAGGCGAAGATTTCGCTGTCGTTGCTGCAGCCGTTGCCGCAAGACCACGGCGCCGCGGGCATTCCCAGGAAGGCCCCGCCAGCCGCGATGCCGGAACCGCTCGGGTCGGAGCCGTTCGTGGCGATGTAGTTCAAGGGGTCGGCCCAGGCGCCGCCTCCTTGCGGGGCCGGACCGTTGAAACCACCCTGGTAGGCGCCCATCACCGGCGCGTAACCGCCGATGGCCGGTTGGGAAGCAATCCCCTTGCTGCCGAACCAACCTGGCCGGCCCGCGTCCTCCTGGATCATCATCGTGTTCGACGTGCCATCGAGAATGTCGGTGATGCGAACCGGCCCGTCGGGCGGCTGGCAAATGATCGAAGCACCGGCGTTGATGCTGATGCCCGGCAGGTCCGCCATCATGCCTGCGTCCGCGGCGTAGTCGGTTCGCCCGAAAATCAGCCCGGCCGGGGGCGTCACAGACGCCCCGAAGTTGTTGAAGCTGTTGGCCAGCTCCGCCGAATAAATGATCGTGGCCGGCGCCGGCGAGGATGGACAGAGAAAGGTCGGGATCGGCGTTGAGTAGGCCGGGTTGGTCGGCGGCATGTTGACGCTGCTGAGCGCCGCCCTGGTCACGTCAATCCCGGCATAGAGGTTCCCCTGCTCCATGTAGGGGAGAATCAGCACAAACGCCCCCGCTCCGTAGGTGCCTGTGCCGGCCGGGGCTGTCGGGTCGGCGATGGACAAAGGTTTGTAGGCCTGGGGGAACGCCTTGTTGACGCCGTGGTAGCTGTGCAGGGCCAGGCCAATCTGCTTGAGGTTGTTGGCACACTGCATCCGTGCCGCCGCTTCGCGCACCTTCTGGACCGCGGGGACAAGCAGTGCGATCAGAATCGCGATAATGGCAATCACGACCAGCAGTTCGATCAGGGTGAAGCCGTGGCGGATCGGTAATACTCGTTTCATTAGTGACTCCTCACAACTCATGTTGTTTACACGAACTAATATAATTAGTCATGTATAACTAATGCACAAAGCCAAGGCTACCAAAGAAAGCCGCGGATGTCAAGTATGGGCGACGATTTCTTCGGATTGGACGTGTCGAGTGGATGTGGTTGGATCAAAAAGATGCGCGGTGACGATGCGGTGACGAAGGATAGACTCAGTGCCGTGCCCCGAAGGGGCAATCTGCGGTAGCCCAGGCCAGCGGCCTGGGTTGTCAATCCGCAAGGCACGGAAGCCCCAACGGGGCGAAATAGCAGACATTCCGTGTCCGCACCTCTTTTCCCAGAACGCCCCGTTGGGGCTTGGGACAAACCCGCAACGCTTTACCCAGGCCGTTGGCCTGGGCTATCCCAGGTGGCACCCCCTGATATGAAAGCTGCCCCGATGAAACGAAAGTCGTTTTAGCGACTTTTCGTGACATTTGTTCAGTCCTCACGCTCCGCCGAGGATGACGACGCCACAATGTGGTGCGACGCTCCGCGTCGCAAAAAATCACAGCCTCTCCGCGTGAGGATAGAGCGCAGCCCTCAATAACCCACAACCCTGCCTGCAAAACATCTCTCAACCGGAATCCGGAGGCTGGGGGCGAGCTAGGGCATTACTAATTCGGTCAAGGATCGTGGTTTCTGAGGGCTGCGCCCTTTCCTCACGCGGAGCGTGAGGACTGCACTTTACAATTCGCGCAAGGCATCGCGGAAGTCGGCGGGGTTCTGAAAGCGCAACTTCGGATCGCGCTCGACGGATTTCATCAGAAACCGAGCCGTCTTTTCATCGATCTCCGCACGGATGTCGCGCGGATCGCAGCCCGCGGTGTTGATGTGGCTGCGCAGGGTATCCTCCGACGACGCTTTTTCCCAGGGCAACGCGCCGGTGTACATCTCGAAGGCCGTCATTCCCAGGGCAAACATATCGACGCGGTGATCCGTCGTCTGGCGTTTGATCAGCTCGGGGGCCATGTAGTTGGTCGTGCCGGTGCGGTTGCCGGGCTTGCAGAATTCGGGCTTGTAGGGAATGGCCAGGCCGTAGTCGATCAGCTTCACCACCAGTTCCATGGTCACCATGATGTTGCGCGGACAGATGTCGCGGTGCAGGTAGCCGGCGTTGTGCGTGTATTCCAGGCTGTCGGCCAGCTGGCGCAGGATTTCGATGCGGTTCTGCTCGACGATGGGGCTGCGCGTCTCGATGAGAAAGTTGAGCCCCATGCCCTCGATCAGCTCCATGACGATGTACTGCTCCTTGGCGGTCGTCATGCCGTATTCGTAAGTCTGCACGACGTTGGGATGGCGTAGAACCGTGAGGATGGCGCCTTCCATCGGACGTTTGAGGCCCTTGAAGCGCGCCTCGAACCGTTCCGTTTTGACCCGGTCCAGGACCTTCAGACAGACCAACTTGCCCGTTTTTTTGTCGCGTGCCCGCCAGACCTTGGACATGCTGCCCTGCCCGGTTCGGCCCATCAGGTCAAAACGCTTCTCGACGTTGATCACCGGCAGCTTGGCCTGCGATCCCGATTTGGACGCGAACAGGTTCTTCAGGGTTGCGAGGAGGTCCATGTTTCAAGGTTCACAATAATCGATAATCCTTGCCACCTCCGTCCGCAGGTCCTTGCGGGGCACAATGCGATCGACGAAGCCGTGTTTGAGCAGGAACTCGCTGGTCTGGAAGCCCTCCGGCAGTTCGAGGCGAACGGTGTTCCAGATGGTTCGTTTGCCGGCGAAGCCGATGAGGGCGCCGGGCTCGGCCAGGGTGATGTCGCCCTGCAAGGCGAAACTGGCGGCCACGCCGCCCATGGTCGGATCGGTGAGGATGGAGATGTACAGGCCGCCAGCGCGATCGTAGCGGGCCAGGGCCGAGGAAACCTTGGCCATCTGCATGAGCGAGAGAATACCCTCCTGCATGCGTGCCCCGCCGCCTGAGCCGCTCACCAGGATGAGCGGCAGCTTGAGCCGGGTCGCTTCCTCGGCCGCGCGCGTCAGTTTTTCGCCGACGACCGAACCCATGCTCCCGGCCATGAACGCGAAATCGGTGATGCCGAACACGACCGGCCGGCCACGCACGAACCCCTTGCCGACCACGGCGGCGTCCGGCATACCCGTCTTGGCTTGCTCGGCCTGCAGGCGCTGATTGTACAGGATGCGATCGGTAAAGCCGAGAGGGTCCTTGGGCTTCAAATCGGCGAACCATTCTTCGAAGCTCTCTTCGTCGAGGAGTTGCCGGATGCGATCGCGCGTCGGCAGCTTGAAGTGGTAGTCGCACTCGGGACAAACGTTGAAACGAGCCTCCGCATCTTTACGAAAGATGGTGGCCTTGCACTGCGGACAGCGAATCCACAGTCCTTCGGGAACTCCACGTTTCACGCGACTACCTTGGGTGGCCATAGGAATTTGTCTTCGGTTGTGCCAGCGCGGCTAAACGGTTCGTTTTCACATTGTCATCACACTCAACCTTGCCGCCGTGGTCAAGATGATTTACGCAACATCGGACAGAGCGGCGATACCCGGCAGCACTTTGCCTTCCAAAAGTTCGAGCGAAGCGCCGCCGCCCGTGGAGCAGTGAGTGACCAGGTTTTCCGTGTGCCACTTGGCCGCGGCGGTGGCCGTGTCGCCGCCGCCGATCACGGTGATGGCTCCTTGCTTCGTTCCGGCGACGACCGCGTCCATCACCGCCTTGGTGCCGGCGGCGAAGAGTGGAAACTCGAACACGCCCAGCGGCCCGTTCCAGACGATGGTCCGGGCTCGACCGATCACCTCCGCAAATTGCCGGCAGCTTTCCGGGCCGCAATCCATGCCCATCCAATCGGCCGGGATGCCGTCCTGGACCGATACCACGCGCGTGTTGGCATCGGCGTCAAACTTGTCCGCGATGACGAAGTCCACCGGCAAATGGATCTTGACGCCCTTGGTTTTCGCCTTGTCCATGATCTCGGCCACGGTCCTGGCCCCTTCCGCGTCGTAGATTGATTGGCCGATGCCCATGCCGCTCAGCGTCTTCAAGAAGGTGTAGGCCATGCCGCCGCCGATGATCAGCTCGTTGGCCCGGTCGAGGAGGTTCTTGATGAGCTGGATCTTGTCGGCCACCTTCGCACCGCCAAGGATGGCCAGCAACGGGCGTTTCGGAGCGTCGAGCACCTGATGGAACGCGTCCAGCTCCTTTTTCATGAGGAAGCCCGAGGCTCGTTCCGGGAGCTTGATGCCGACCATGGAGCTGTGGGCGCGGTGGGCGGTGCCGAAAGCGTCGTTGACGTAGATGTCGCCGAGTCGGGTCAGCGAGGCGCGAAATTCCTCGACCTTGGCAGGATCGGCCTTGATCGATTGGCCGGTCTTTTCGTTCTTGATCTTGCCTTCTTCTTCAATGTGGAAACGCAGGTTTTCCAGCAGGATCACCTCGCCAGGTTTCAGGGCGGCGCAGACTTTTTCGACATCGGGGCCGACGCATTCGGGCACGAACTTGACGGGCCGGCCGAGCAACTGAGCAGTCTTTTCGGCGATGGGTTTCAGGCTGTACTTGGCGATCTTCTGCCCATCGGGCCGGCCGAGATGGCTCATCAGCACCACGGCGGCACCGTGTTCGAGGGCGTACTGGATCGTCGGCAGCGCGGCGACGATGCGCTGATCGTTGGTGATCGCCCCGGTGGTTTTGTCCTGGGGCACGTTGAAATCGACGCGCATCAGCACGCGACGGCCCTGGAGGTTGAGCTGGGTAATGGAGAGTTTCGGCATGATTCATTTTTCCCACACGCCGCGGGGTGAGGTACTCCGAACCCCGCGGGTCACCGAGACGGGATCATGGTCCTGCACGCGAGACCCGCGGGGTTCGGAGTACCTCACCCCGCGGCGTGAATTCACTTTCCGATCATGTAACGGAGCAAATCCACACAACGGTTCGAATAACCCCATTCATTGTCATACCACCCCACCAATTTGAAGAACCGGCTGTTGAGCTCAATGCCCGAGCCGCCGTCGAAGATGCACGAGTGGTTGTCGTGAATGAAATCGCTCGACACAACTTCATCGGTGGTATATGCCAGGATGCCCTTCAGATAACTCTCGCTGGCCTTCTTGAAGGCATCGCAGATTTCCTTGTAGCTGGTCGGCTTGACGGTGCGGACCGTGAGATCGACAACGGACACGGTCGGCGTCGGCACGCGGAACGACATGCCGGTGAGCTTGCCCTTGACCTCGGGAATCGCCAGGCCGACCGCCTTGGCCGCCCCGGTCCCGGAAGGAATGATGTTGATGGCCGCGGATCGGCCGCCCTTCCAGTCCTTCTTCGATGGGCCATCGACGGTCTTCTGCGTGGCCGTGTAGCTGTGCACCGTGGTCATCAGGCCCTCTTCGATGCCGAAACCCTCCTTGAGCAGCACGTGGACCATCGGGGCCAGGCAATTGGTGGTGCAGCTCGCGTTGGAGATGATGTTGTGCTTGCCGCCATCGTACTTCTCGTGGTTGACACCCATGACGACGGTGATGTCCTCACCCTTGGCCGGGGCGGAGATGATGACCTTGCGAGCGCCGGCGGCGATGTGGCCCATGGCCTTTTCCGCTTCGGTGAAGAGGCCCGTCGATTCGATCACGTACTCGACGCCGAGCTGCTTCCAGGGCAGGGCGGCCGGGCCTTCCTTCACGGCCAGGCACTTGATCTTGTAGCCGTTCACGACCAGCACGTCATCCTCCGCCACACTCGGCGACGACTTTTCGCTGGTGACGGTGCCGCCGAAACGGGTCTGGGTCGAATCGTATTTCACCAGATAGGCGAGGTTGTCGGCCGGGACGATATCGTTGAGAGCGACGACGTCCACCGTCTTGCCGAGCAGGCCTTGCTCGACGATGGCGCGAAAGACGAGACGTCCGATGCGGCCGAAGCCGTTGATGCCGATTTTTACCATTTATGTCTCCTCAAAAAATCATTCCTTGTCTTGAAATTGTCTAATAATGTCAACGGTTCGGTCCAGTTAGGGGCGGCCCCAACGGGGCCATCTGCGATAGCCCAGGCCAACGGCCTGGGTAATCATCGGCGGATGAATCCAAGCCCCAAAGGGGCGCGCTGGGAGGCGCGCATGCCACCCCAATTGCACTGATGCTCCAGTTCGCCCCGTTGGGGCTTCCGCTCACGGGCCAAGCCTTCCCAGGCCGTTGGCCTGGGCTATCCCAGGTGGCCCCGTTGGGGCCATCGATACGGCCCGTCAGAGGAAACGGCCGCGAGTTAGCCGGCTGCTTGCCGCGTCCATAAGATCTACCTTATTGGAGCAAGGCGACCGAGTCGAGACACCTGCTGTAGCTGGAGACGAATCATGGAAAAAGTCATACGAGTGGCAGTCACCGGAGCCGCGGGCCAGGTCGCTTACGCCATGCTGGGCCGATTGGCGTGCGGCGAGATTTTTGGGCCTTCCACCAAGGTGATTTTGCAGCTTCTGGAAATCACGCCCGCCCTGCCGGCCCTCGAAGGCGTCGCCATGGAGCTCGACGACTGCGGCTTCACCACCCTCAAGGACATGGTGCTGACCGATGATCCCGCCAAGGCATTCAAGGACGTCAACTACGCCCTCCTGGTCGGCTCCTTCCCACGCAAGCAAGGCATGGAGCGCAAGGATTTGCTCGGCATCAACGGCAAGATCTTCGTCGGCCAGGGTCAGGCCCTCGCCGCCAACGCCGCCAAGGACGTGCGCATTCTGGTCGTGGGCAACCCGTGCAATACCAACTGCCTGGTCGCGTATAGCAATGGCCGGGACATTCCCGCGGACCGCTGGACCGCCATGACGCGTCTGGATCACAACCGCGCCCGCAGCGCCCTGGCCAAGAAAGCCGGCGTCGGCAACGAAGACGTCACCCAGGTCACCATCTGGGGCAATCACTCCAGCACGCAGTATCCCGATTTCGTCAATGCGAAGATCAAGGGCAAACCGGCCGTGGAAACGATCACCGATCGGACCTGGCTGGAAAGCACCTTCGTCCCGCAGAATCAAAACCGCGGCGCCGCCGTCATCAAGGCCCGCGGCTCCAGTTCGGCCCTGTCCGCCGCCAACGGAGCCCTGGATCACGTCAAGAACTGGCTGCACGCCACGCCGGCCAATGATTGGGTCAGCGCCGCCACGGTCTCCAAGGGCGAATACGGCGTGCCCAAGGGCCTGGTCTTCGGCTACCCCTGCCGCGCCGATGGCCAGGGAAATTACGTGCCGGTCGAGGGACTGAAGTTGGACGTGTTCGGGCAGGAGAAGTTCAAGATCACGTTGAAGGAACTGGAAGAGGAACGCGACGCGGTCAAGGAGATGCTGAAGTAAGGCTTAACAAGGGCTGCGCCCTATCCTCACGCGGAGCGTGAGGACTGCACTCATTTCGCCACTTCCAGGATAAACTGGCGGGCGATCTTGTACGCGGTTCGCAGGGTGGTGGCCCGTGCCTCCATCTGGCCCTCGTTGAAGTGCTTGCCCGGTTCGGCGTCCGGCAGCCCGGCGATGGCCAGGGTCAAGGGCATCAGCCCCATGAATTCGCGGACTTTTTGCTGCTGGCGGTCGGCGGTTTCAGCGCTCATGAGCGTGTCCTCGCAACTATTTTTTCGCCCCACTCAGGTTATCCACCAACGATTTCACATCCGTATAGTCTTTTTCCTGGGCGCCCGGCGTGGCGCGTAACTCGGCCAGGACGTTCTCCAGGCGGTCCCTCTCCCGCTTGAGGGCGAATTCGCACGCCACGGCTTCCTTGGTGTAGTAGCGGTAGAACTTGGGCATTATCACATCTTTGGGCAAGGACGAATCCCACTCGTCATCGTCCTTGGGACATTTCTTGGCCTTGATGCAATCCTGGATGAACTTGAGCTGGTCACCCCAGTCCTTGCGAACCTTTTTGCTCGTGTTTTGCAAGTTGTCTTCCACCTTGCGCTGCCGTTCCTCGATCTTTTCGAAACGGTCCCGAAAACGCTTTTCCCAGGCACCGTTGCCCTTCATGTAGACCTGGGCCGTCGGTTGATCGATGATGTGCATGAGAACATCAATCTTTTCGGTCAGCGCCGACAGATTGTCGCGCAAGACGATGGGGATATCATCGACGCAGCCGACGATCGGCAGCGAGAGAAGAGACAGCAACAGACCCATGCCGCGGGTCGATTTGGCTGAATGTTGCATGACGTGTTGCCAGGTAGGTCAGGCTTTCCAGCCTGACGTCGTTCCGCTTATGACAAAAATCGTCAGGCTGGAAAGCCTGACCTACGTGCCGATCATTCCTTGGCCGTCAGGATCTTCCTGACTTCGGTCAGCGCGTCGTTGCCGCCGGGGAGCAGCGACACGCGGGCGATCTCGGCGAGCAATTTTTTGTGGGCCTCTTCCAGCTTGCCGCGGTATTCCTTGGCCAGGCCGTCCTTTTCCTTTTCCTCCTTGGTCGGCGGCGGAATGTTCTCGGCCAATTTGCGCAGGGCGGTCCATTCGTCGGCGGACTTCTTCAATTCCGGACGCACGGCCTTGGCGGTATCCTCATCCTGCACCGTCTTCAGCGTGCGCGTCAGCTTCTCCATGAAGCCGATCATGCCCTTGACCACCGCTTCGCGCCGCCCGCTATTTTCCTGACCGAGACTCACGCCCGCGAGGAGCAGCAGGGCGGCGATGGCTTTCAGTGCTTTCATGGCCTCTCCAGTAGTCAGAGTTCAGTTTTCAGTTTCGTGGTGAGTGGCACTGAAAACTGAAAACTGATTATTTCAACTGCCGATTCAAGCTGTTGAACTCCCCCAAAGTCTCGGCAAACGTCCTCGTGATGAAGGTATTGACGGCCTCCTTGGAACCGGCGTAAGCGGCGTCCTCGGACAGCTTTTTGAGTTCCGCGATCTTGTTGTGCAGGGCCAGGTACTTCTCGTTCAGAGAGGTGACGTCGGACTCGATCTGGGACCGGAATTTCCTGTTGAGTTCTTGTTTTTGTTCGTCCGAGGTCGTCCGCTGCAACTGCTGGATTTCCAGGGCTGCCGGTTGCAACTGCTTCTGGCAAAGGGTCTTCAGCTGTTCACAGGCCGCGTTGGCACCCTTCAAGACGATTCCATGTTCGGGACTGGCCTTGGTGATGGCCGAGTCGATGGCGGAGGTCAAGGCCGCCACCTTGGCCGTCGTCTGCTGAAGCAGATCGAGCGTCCGGGTAATGCTCGGCTCCCGTGGATCGGAAGTGCAGCCTGCCAAGCAAAGCAACATCCAGACGCCGACCAGCGCCAAACCCTTCTTCATGCATCTCTCCTTCACCATGGTGGCGACCGGTTGCAACCGGTGCAATCATTCCCAAGTATAGCAAATGGGGGCGGATAATTCGAGTGGCCGATTTATCGTTGAGCGTTCGCCGCATCGTGCCCTGTGAAATGTCCCATTTCACAGGGCACGATGTGGCGAACGCTAAACGAAATCAAACGGGCCCGTCCGGATTCGGGGGCGCATCGACCACAGCGCTGGGGGCCACCTCCTCTGGCGCCGAGGGCTCGGCAATCTCGTCGGGCAGAATGGCGGTTTCCTCCGCGCCGGCCTCGGCAGCCGGAGTCTCGGGTGGCGGCTCCGGCGCGAACAGATTATCGAAGGTCGTGCGGGCCTCGGTTTGCTTGGGCGCTTCCATCGGCGCCGTCGGGGCGCCACCGCGAGCCGCCAGCGTTCGGCCTTCCTCGGCCGCGGCTTCGCGGGCGATGCGCGTTTCTTCCTCGACCCGCTCGGCGGAATCCTCGGCGAAGTCGATGATGTCCTGAGCCTGGTCCTCGGTGACGCCGGCCAGTTCGCCCAGTTCCGAGGGTTCCATGAACGTGAGATCGTCGTAGGACAGAAAGCCTTC
>Ga0182024_10006885_pt1 | contig 24764 bp, 19 predicted proteins | sample P32metaG_FD_120480 | JGI IMG/M metagenome (GOLD analysis project Ga0182024, IMG submission 120480) | Permafrost microbial communities from Stordalen Mire, Sweden - P3-2 metaG (Illumina Assembly) | ecosystem: Environmental > Terrestrial > Soil > Wetlands > Permafrost | place: Sweden: Stordalen...
CGAAGATGCATTGCTCGGTCTCCGGCTGCGGCGACGTTCTTTGCAAGAGCGAGGACGAGGCGATCACCTTTGCTCGCAGCTACCTGGCCTTCCTGCCGAGTCATGCCGACGAGGATCCACCCCGATCCGCCCCGCTCCCCCCTAAAAGCAGCGGCAAGCGCATCGAGGAGATCGTCCCGACGGACGAGAACAAGCCCTTCGACATGATGGCGGTGATCGACGAGATCATCGACCTCGGCTCGTGGTGCGAGATCAAGAAGCTCTTCGCCCGCGAAGTGCTCACCGGCTTCGCTCGTATCGAAGGGCGCGCTGTCGGCATCGTCGCCAATCAGCCGAAATGGCTCGGGGGGGTCCTCTTCGTCGACTCGGCCGACAAGGCGGCGCGGTTTATTTGGCTCTGCGACGCGTTCAACATCCCGCTCGTCTATCTGGCTGACGTTCCCGGCTTCATGATCGGAACGAAAGTGGAGAGGCAGGGGATCATCCGAGCGGGGGCGAAGATGATCGCGGCGGTCAGCGAAGCGACGGTCCCGAAGATTTCGGTGATCGTGCGAAAAGCGTACGGAGCGGGTCTCTATGCCATGTGCGGACCTGCCTTCGAACCGGACGCGTGCATCGCTCTGCCGACGGCGTCTATCGCAGTGATGGGACCGCAAGCGGCGGTAAACGCCGTCTTCTACAACAAGATCCAGGAGCTACCGGTCGGGCCGGAGCGCGACGCGTTCGTCGCCAGACAGCGCGACGAGTACCGCGAGGGCGTCAATCTCATGAAGCTCGCGAGCGAGATGGTCACCGACGCCGTCGTGCCGGGCGACAGGCTGCGGACGGAGCTTGCATCACGCCTCGAGCGTTACGCCAGACCACGCACCAGGACCCGAGCGAAAAAGCATATCGTACCCCCCGTCTGAGGAGCGTCTCTCGAGTAGACTGGCTCTTATGGAGCGCTCTGGCCGACTCGTCGCTGCCGCCTTTCTGGCGCTCGGCCTCCGTTCCGCGAGCGCTCGCGCCGACCGCGCTCTCTGTGGACCGGACCTCGTCCGGTTGCTAGGGGATCATGCGCAGCACGTGTTCGCACCGAAATCACAGGTCATCGGCGCCCTTGTTACGCTGCCCGCTGGACAGAGCCCGGAAGCCCTTGGCCTCGAGCCGTTCGTGGCGGGCTTCGCGCGCCTCCACGCCAGCCCTGCCGATCTCGTGTCCTACGCGGCGGCGCACCCTGGTTTGCACATCGAAGTCGCGCCGCCGTTGCGCCCTTTGCTGGATATGGCGGGACATTGGATTCACTCGACCGAGGCGCACGAACAACTCGGCGTCGACGGTACCGGTGTGCTCGTCGGCGTGGCAGACACCGGCCTCGATGTGAACCTGCCGGATTTCAGAGACCCGACCACGGGTAAGTCGCGCGTTGCCTGGATCCTGGACCTGTCCCTGCCACCCGCCGGTATCTACCCCGACTTGGAGGACACCTTTTGTATCAAAGGGGCAGGCGGCGCGTGCCGGTTGGGAGCGGTGCTCCAGGGCAAGGACATCGATGCGCTTTTGGCGAGTCCGCTCGGCCGTGGGGTGCCGACCGATGAAGTTGGGCACGGAACGCACGTGACCTCGATCGCCGCAGGCAACGGAGGCCCCGCGCGCAAGTACGTGGGAGGCGCACCGGGGGCGCAGATCGTCGTCGCGCGAGTGACTCGAGACGACGGCGATGACACGATCCAGAACGACGACATCCTTACGGGGGTCTCTTTCTTGTTCAATCGCGCCAACGCAATGAACCTGCCGATTTCCGTGAACCTATCGATTGGCAGCGATTTCGGGCCTCACGACGGCTCGACTTCATGGGAAAAGGCGCTCGCCGGTTTCGTGGGCGACGGGGCTCCGGGCCGCGCGCTATCGGTTGCCGCAGGAAACAGCGGCTCGATCGCGCTGACCCCCATTCATCAGACCGTTTACGTGCCTGCCGGCCAAGTCTTGTCCGTCCCTATCCCTACGCACGGATCGACGTACGGAACGGTTCTGGTCTGGGTCACGTTTACTTCGGGTACGAGCCTCAGCGTGGGCCTCGACGGACCCGACGGGACGTGGATCGCGCCCGTGGCCAACGGGCAGCAGCGGAACCAGAGCACCTCGAACTATGCGGCCACGATCAGCAACGGCAACGCTGCGACGCAGATCGAGGGAGCCGAGATCCCCGCCGGATCGAACGGGGCCGTCGTGGTTTGGGACGCGAGTGAAACGAGCGGATCGACCGGCTGGCCGAGCGGGACCTACGCGATCACGTTCGCCGGGGAGGGGACTGCCGATCTCTGGGTTCAGTCGACGGCGACCAATCCTGACGGGACGAGCCTCGGCTTCTCCAACGGCGTGCGCGAGGGGACGATTGGCCTGCCCGCCACCGAACCCAGTCTCATCTCCGTGGGTTGCACGGTGAACCGCGCGACCTGGACGTCGATCGACGACGCGGGGTGGGGTCTCACCGAGACGATCCCGGGGCTCGATCCTGCAGGCGGGTTAGTCGTAACGGACGGCGGAACGCCGTTCTTCTCCGGAGAAGCTTGCGGGTTCTCGAGTTCAGGGCCGAATGTCCTCGGAGTGCCGAAGCCCGAGATTTCCGCGCCTGGCGCGTGGGTCATCGCCGCCCTGAGTGGCCAAGCTACGCCGGGTACTCTCCAGAGCATCTTCACTAGTTCTCCGGGCGAGTGCCCCCTTGCCGACGGAGGTTCCGACTCGCGCTGCTTTCAAGTCGACACTGGACACGCTGTGGCGGAGGGGACGTCCATGTCGGCGCCGATGGTGACCGGTGCAGTCGCCCTTTTTCTGCAGAGAGATCCAACGCTCACCCAAGGCCAGATCGTCCCTATCCTCCAAGGTGGGGCACACTACTTTCGGTCGTTTCCTTTGGGATCCGTCGAGTTCGAGGACCAGGGGGGGCCGGGCGAGCTCGATGTCCTCGGCTCGCTGGCGGTGATGAACCTGATGAAAGACCCCGCTCGGATGCTTCCGAGCGCCGCCAAGAGCTGGCTCACTCTGAGTACCGACTATGTTCTGGCGGACGGGTCCACCCCTACTGTGGCGATTCTCGAGCTGCGTACCGAGGACGGAGGGCACGCGGCCGATCTCTTTGATCCCGCGCAGCTCCAGGCGGTGGCGCTCCTGGATGGATCGCCCCTCGATCCTCCACCTTCTGTCGTCCGGCGCGGCCCCGGCGTCTGGCTCTATTCCGTCCAGGTTCGTCCGGGTTCGGGTGGACAATCCATGACGTTCGGCGCGACGTTCAACGGCGAAGACGTCGTACGGAGGCGAACCGTCCCGGTTTCGACCGACCCATGGACTGCCTCTTACGCTTCCCCTGCCGGCGGAGGTTGTGGGGTGGCGCCGTGGTCCTTCGGGCAGCGAGCCATCGAGGTCCGGTCGCGGTGGTGCGGCGCGTTCCTTGCGGTCGCTACGTTGGGCATCGTGAAGCGAAGACGGATCAAGGCCGTTCGGCCGCGACGCTGACGACCCATCCGTGGGGTTCCCACACGGGATCGTTTGGATCGAATGGATCGAGTGGGTCGCCGGCGTTGGTTCCGACGAGCACGACTTTGGCAACGTTCTCGAGGTCGACGATCGTGATCTGGGCCTCGGTCGCCCGCTCGGCCGTGGGGATCGCCACCCATGCCTCCTCATGCCCGGCGCCGTCCAGTTTCAGAGCGGCCCAGCGAAGCTTTGCGTGCTCCTCCCATCGCGCCTCGATGCGAAGGCGAGCACCTTTCGGTGCAGAGGAACACTCGACGACGACATAGGCTGCTCCTGTCGGCTCGAGTCCACGTCCGGACGCGAGGCTTCGTGGTTCGGCGGGCCACGCGACGTCCCACTCCGTACGAACTCTCGCCGCTTCCCCGAGCGACCGCGTCTCCGGCATGTGTTCTTCGTCGCTGGTCGTACCGAAGAACTCGCGCGCTACGGCGAAGTCGAGGAGGAGGTCGTCGAGAGTCGAGCCGGTCGTAAGCGCATTCTTGAAGCTGGCTCGGAGGACATCGAACCCGTCCGGCCGACCAGCCCACCGCCAGGACCCGGCCGGCGTCCGCGTCGGCGCGAGCGCCCAAAGCGCGCGAACGACGCTCCCTGGGGCGTTGCCGAAGCTCCAGTCGAGCCACCAGTAGAAGAGCGAGGCTCCGAGCTCGTAGTCCGCGGCGGGGCCGAGCGAACCTGCGATCGAGAGTTCGGGGTGTGCCTGGAACGTGTCGACTCCTTCCAGTTCCTGGAGCGCGCACGGCACCATTAGCCGTGCAAGGTATGCGGTCTCCGCGTGCGCCGTCCCCGCGTCCGTCGCCGGCGCGGTACGCCAGAGGCTCGCGCGCGTGGTCTCTCGCGCGATGGCGGTGTCTAGGGCGCACCCTTCGAGGTCCTCGCTCACGATCATGAACGCGCTGGCGCGGTCGAAGCTCGCGATCGGATCGCGCGCACCCAGCTTGGCCTCCGCGCCGGCCGAGACCTCCCCGATGAGATAGACGTCGAACGTCCCGGTGGCGAGGTCGACGTCGGGCGGCGGTAACCTCAGCACGTGCGTTGCGATTTCCCAGGAGCGCTCGGCCGACGCAAGCGTAGCGAGGACCTTTTTCCCCGCGGCCCTTCGGCTCGCGTGAACGCACAGCGGCTCTCGAAAGGAGCAAGCGCTCAGCTCACCTACGAGGATGGGCCGCGCCGCGAAGACCGCCGTGGGGCCGTTTTCGGCGCTCCCGACGTCGACGCCTGTAGCATCGCCGCGAGCGACAAGAGAGAAAATGAAGAGGGCCGTGCCGATGCTCGCTGCGGCCCAAGTCCTCGAAGTAAGCCAATCCATGGATCCGAGCGTATTTGACACGCTCTTTCGCGCACCTCTATAAACTTCACCAGAGCCATGACCGACGCTTCTTCGACCGCAGCATCGACCGAGCGTCACGTGACGTTCGACCTCGCGACCGGCCAGGTGCGTTCGGGAGCGGACGAACGGCTGGTTCTCGTGCCTCCCGCGGCGCTCGACGACCTCGCGAGCTCGGTCAGCCTCGAAGCTGCAACGCGCTTCGCCCGCGCGATCGGCGTTGCGATTGGGAAACGGGTAGCCCGAAAACTGGGGTTCATCGACGGGGTGTTGGGGGCTTCTCTCGAGGCATTCGTATCTGAGCTTGCACTCGAGGTGGCTCTGTCGGGGTGGGGGTCGCTGAGTATCGAGCGCTGGGGGCGCGCAATGATTGTGGCTGTCGAGCACACGCCGGTCGCGGATCACCGCCTTATCGCAGTTTTGGTGGAAGGGGCGATCGAGACGGCCTCAGGGAAAGCGGCGCACGGCGTGTCCCTAGGTTCTCTGGGCGGCGGAGTGGCGCGAATCCTCGTGGCAAGCGAGAAGACCGCCGAGCGCGCGCGCGGCTGGATCGCCGAGGGCGTGAGCGGGCAAGAGGTCATCTCCAGGCTCCAGACACCGGGCGCCGACGGGAGCCAAGCGTGAACACGCAAGAGCGGATCGCCAAGCTCGAAGGCATTCTTGCACGGGTCACGGACCGGGCGAAGGCGCCGCGTGGCGTCAGCGTCCAGGTCGCCGAGGTGTCGTCCCACGTCGATCCCGCTGAGAGTGCCACCCCCGAGGTCCAAGCGCGCGATGCGCGAACTTCGGCCCCGGCCCCCGCCCCCGCGGCGCCCCCCTTAACGCCGCCCCCCCCATCGGTGGATGTAGAGGTCGAGGTTGTCGACGTCAAACAGGTTTCCGAACCGCCGATTTCGATCGACGTCTCCTCGGACGACGAGGTGGAGAGCAGCGAGCGGGGAGTCTCCCCCGCCGACGAGCCTCGCGGCGAAGTAGCCGAGGAGCCCCTGCAATCCGTCGTACCCGCGGAGGTCGCTGCCGAAGCTTCCGCGGACTTCGCAAAAGAGCCGGAGCGCGTGCCGGAACCTGAGCCAGAGCCTGAGCACACCCCAGAGCCCCCTGCGTCTTCTCGTCGCCCGATCGCGCTCGAGTCTAAGCTCGAGGACCTCGCATTCGGGGACGTGGCGCCGCCGGAGGCACTGCATACGCCGCCGCCCGAGTCCGGACGCCAGGTCGCTTCGCCCGCGGATCTCGATTTCGACAGCGATTTTACCGGCGTCAGATCGAAGGAAAATGACGAGGCCGATGTGGAGGTCGTCCACAGCCCGCCTCCGCCTCCGCTCGACCTTCCAACGTCCGACGTCGTTTTCGCAGACCTTGGACCGTCCGACGTGGCCGCGGCAGATCTCGCCCCCGCGGACCTCGCACCCGTCGCGCCCGTCGAGCTCGCACGCGTCGAGCTACCCTCCGGCGAGCACCCGTCGACCGATTTGGTGTCCGCAGAACCGGCACCCGTCGAGGAAGCGACCCCATCCCCGGTCGAATCGGCCGTCGTCGCGAGCGCCCCTGAAGTCATCCTCGCGACCCTGCCCGAGACGCCCGCCGCGATTTTCGAAGGGAGCGCCAAGGTGTTCAAGCCCGCCACTTTCGGCGAGTTGCTCGAGGCCACGCTGGCCCTCTAGTACCGTCCGGCAGAAGTTCGGCCGGCGGTTGCCGGCCTCCGTAGCTTCGCAACGGCCGGACGGTACTAGCCGGGTTTGTAGGGGCCCAAGCCCCTCTCTCCTCGCTTCGCTCGTCGATTCACCCCCCCATCGGCTCCCGCCGATGGGCCTAGTGCCGCCCTCCACTCCACCCCCGGCAGGACTTTCGCCGGGCAGCACTAGAGGTGACGGACTTCAGCCGAGCCAGCGCAGAGCGGAGTGGTTGAGCCACGTGCGCTGTCTTCGGGCGAAGACGCGTGTGGCGTGAACGATGGCTGGCGCGAGTTCGCACCGAGCGATCTCGCCGTCGAGGTGTGACGCGACTTCGCGGTAGCCGACGGCGCTCATCGCACGTGCTCGTTCGTAGCCGCCGTCTCGAAGTGCCCGTACCTCGTCGATCCAGCCTGTCGCGAGCCACTCTTCGACGCGCCGCTCGATTCGCACAGTCAACGCGGACGGCTCTTGCCGGATCGCGAAGAGCTGCGCCCGATGTCGCGCGTCGCGAAACCCGTGCTCGCCTTGCCAGGCCGAGAGCGGTCGGCCGGTGAGCTCGTACACCTCGAGGCCACGGCTGACGCGTACGACGTCATTGGGATGGAGACGGGCCGCCAGCGTCGGATCTGCTGCGACCAGCCTCGTGTGGAGGGCCGCGCGACCTTCGCGCAACGCCTCGTCGCGGTGACGCGCACGGATCGCGTCGTTCGCGGGAGGAGCGTTCGCGAGGCCAAAGAGGACCGCCTTGACCCACAGGAACGTGCCTCCGGCCACGATGGGGCGCTTCCCTCGCGTGGCGATCTCCTCCATCGCGACCGTCGCAGCCTCCGCATACCGCGCTGCATCGAACGGTTCGAGCGGATCGAGAGCGCTGACCAGATGATGACGAGCCCGCGCGCACTCCGCGGCGGTGGGCTTGCCTGATCCGATGTCGAACCTGCGGTAAATCTGCACGCTATCCGCGCTCACGATCTCGCCGTCCAGGCGTTCCGCGAGCGACACCGCAAGCTCGGTCTTGCCGCTGGCCGTTGGTCCCACGATCGCGACGAGCGCGTCCGGTTCCTCGTCGATGGCGCGAAGCGCGTGCTCTACGAGGACATGCTTATCGGCCAACGCGTCGCTCCAGCTCCGCGAAAGGCAGACGCATGACGACGGGGCGCCCGTGAGGGCAGTGGCCCGCGAAGTCGACCGAATCGAGCGCGAGGAGGAGTGCGGTAGCCGCCTCCGGCGAGACGGCGTCGCCCGCGCGAATCGACCCGTGGCATGCCATCGTCGCGAGGACGAGGTCCGCTGCGTCATGAAACGGCCTCTTGCTGGCTCGTGAAAGCTCGGCCACCAGATCGCGCACGAGACGCTCGGCGCTGGCGCGCACGAGGAGGGTAGGGACCGCGTGAACGGCGATGCTGGAGCCACTCAAGATGCGCGCGTCCACCCCCAAACGAAGTGCGTCCTCCGCGTGTTCCTCGAGAAGAGCATGCTCGGCAGGCGAAAGGACGACGACCTCCGGCACGAGGAGGCGCTGGGATGCGATGGTCCGCGCTTGAAAGGAGGCCCGCAGCCGCTCGAACGTCACGCGCTCCGCCGCTGCGTGCTGATCCAAGACGTACACACCGTCCGAGCCTTCGCAGACGAGGAACATACCGCCCGCTTGTCCCAGGAAACGTAATCTCCCGTAGAAGGCGGATTGCCCAAAGAGCTCCGTGGGCGCCCCCTCCGCGAGCGGGAGGGGGAGGTGCGTGGTCGCCGCCTCGGCGTACGGCGTGCTCGCCGCGCGAGCGAGGGAGTCGGCGGTCAAGGACACCTCCGACGGAGGAGACGGCTCGGAGACGGGAGGACGTTGCGGCATGAACCAGGGTCGTGACGAGGGCCCCAGCTCTGGAATGGAAAACGCACGAGCGAGCCCTGAAGAGAGCTCGCGCGCCAGAGCGTCGAAGACAGCGCGTCCGTCGGCGAAGCGCACTTCCGCCTTCTGGGGATGCACGTTCACGTCCACGAGATCGAACGGGAGCTCGAGATAAAGGGCGCCCACCGGGTAGCGCCCCGGCTCGAGCACAGAGCCGTAGGCGTTGGCGACGGCGCGAGCGAGGAGGCGGTCCTTCACGGGACGGCCGTTGACGAAGAGGTGAAGCCCAACGGCGCCTGCCCGGGCCCGCTCCGGTGGAGCGAGGTGAGCCTCGAATCGCATGGGGCCTCGCTCGCCGGTGCATTGCTCGAGGCGCTCTTCTTGGATCACGTCACGGACGCGCTCGCGGCGAGAGGTTGCGCGTAAGTGTTCGCGGGCAACCTTTCCGTCGCGACTGAGAGTGAAGGCCACGTCGGGCCGAGAGAGAGCTGCGAGCAGGACCGCTTCCCCCACGTGAGCGCTCTCGGTGGCCGTGGTCTTCAGGAACTTGCGGCGCGCCGGGACGTTGTAGAAGAGGTCCTGCACTTCGACGCTCGTACCGACGTTCGCGCCGACAGGTCGCATGCGAGCGGGCGCGCCGCCGTCAATGATGAGCTCGGTCGCTTCGTCCGAACCGCGGGCGCGGGACGTAAGCGTGACTTTCGCTACGGAGGCGATGCTCGGCAGAGCCTCCCCCCGGAAGCCATACGTGTCGATGCGGGCAAGGTCGTCGATCGTCGAGATCTTGCTCGTCGCGTGGCGCTCGACCGAGAGGGTCAGATCCGCGAGGTCCATGCCCACGCCGTCGTCGGAGACGCAAATTCGGGCGAGCCCGCCGAGCTCGATCTCGACTCTGATGCGCGTAGCCTCTGCGTCCAAGGCGTTCTCGAGGAGCTCCTTCACGACGCTTCCTGGACGCTCTACTACCTCGCCCGCAGCGATCTTATTCGCCAGGTCACTCGAGAGGCGTTGCACGTGCCGCATCACGGTCTACCTCTCCCAGAGCGATCCTTCCGCCGCCCGGAAGAAAGCGCGCGACCTCGGGCGCGTCAGCGCGACCACCACGAGCAGGCAAGCGGTGGTCTCGAAGATCATCTTTCCGATCGACGCATAGCCGTACAAGCTTGCGACCGCGAACTCCGCCGCGCGCACATCGGGCGTGATGAGGAACCCGGTGACTGAGAGCACTGCGCGCGCCAACGTGACTTGTACGAGCGCGCCGCGAGCGCCGTCTCGTCCCGACATCGCGCGTGCCGACATCGCGACCATCGCGCCGCCGAGGAGGAGGGCCGCAACGCCTAGCGGAAATTCGCGTCGTTTTGCGCGGTCGTGCACGTCGTCGAGGCGTTCGGTCCGCTCGCGATAGAGCACGCGCTCTTGGTCGGGCACGTGCTCTTCGTCACGATCGAGCGCCTGCTGGAGCTCGCTGGCGTCTTGCTTGTAAAACGTGATGACACTGCCGCCGGCCATGAGAGCGAGCGCGCCGAGAAGCCACGCGACGACCAGCGCGACGACCAGGTACCACGGTCTTTGAAGTCGACCTCGTGGCGACCGCGACAGGCGCGAACCGGGAGGCGGCGACGAGCCCATCATCCGGGCGGAATAGCACGAGCGCGATGCCAGCGCCCACTCCGAAGCATGTGGTGCGACACCTTCCCACTGTGGTACTGCGACCGTCGTGCGGCTCGGCGAAGCGTCTCGCATGCAACGGTCGACTGGGCGCTGCGTTCGCCTGGTGGCGCTCGTCGCGATCGGGCTCCTCGCGATCGGACGCGGGTGGGCGGGCGCCCGCGGGTTCTTACGAGAGGCGGCAGCGAATCCGCCCCCGTCGCTCACCGCGACGCCTGGACTCATTCCTTTCGCCAAGGGGTCTCTTGCGAAGCTCAAAAGCAGCGACGCTGCCGAAATCAAAGTGGGGCTCGACGATGCGAGGTTATCCGCGAAGGCCGCGCTACCCGCCGTTCCCGTCATCATCGATCTCCTGCAAAACGGGCTTCCGTTTTCCCTCGTAGAGAGCGCCATTGACGCTCTCGGTGACATCGAGTCCGAGCAAGCGAGTGCGACCCTGTCTTTTTATGCGAGGCACCGCAGCGTCGTGATTCGTCGTTCCGCTGTTAAAGCGCTCGTTCGTACGAAAGGGACTCTCGCCGTCAAGGTGCTGCGCACCGCGCTCTCCGACGAAGACGGGATGGTGCGCGGTGTCGCGGCGATAGGGCTCGGGACGCTCCACGCAAAGGACGCGCTCGGAGACCTCTTTCTCGCCCTCGATCATCGCGTGAACGAGGCCGCGGTCTCTATCGGCGAGCTCTGCGGATCGAACGAGTGCGACTCCCTCGAAGGGCGGCTCGGGCGCGTACCCTTCGATGTCATTACTTCGGGCCTGGACCCGCTCCTCTTTCGACCTCCTGTGGAGGTGAGCGACGACGCAAAGGTGAAGCTGATCGGTCGTTTGCGCGAGCTCGGCACCGCCGAAGCGAATAAGTTCTTGCGCGACACGGAAGCGCGATGGCCCAAGTCGGGATCGGAGAGGGTGAAGAGGGCATTACAACAGGGAATCCAGGCAACGGCGGGCGGGGCGCGGAGCGGGGGGTCGTGATGCGTGCGCGGCTGGCCTTCGCTTGGATGCTCGCAGTCGTCGCATGCGGCGGCGGCCAGACTCGGCCGAACCTCTTTTCCACCGACTGGTCCGACGACGGAGGGCAGTCGATCGAGGCCGTTCGCGTGCAGATGGGGGGCGCACGGGTACCCATCGGGGCCGACGTGGCCATCGGGGTTACCGGCAACCTCGATACCATCGTTGGCTTGCCGCTCGGCGGAGGCGCACGTTGGAAGTTTGGCCCTCATCGGCTCGAAGCGCGGCCGCTCGTTGCTTCGGACGTCGTCATCGGATGTGGAGGGGGGGAGCTCTTCGCCCTCGACGCCGCGACGGGGAAGAGGTTGTGGGCAACTCCCACGGGTACGTTGGCTCTCCACGGCGCCGGCGACGACGGCTCCGTGACGGTCGTGACCATGAGCAGCGTCACGGGAACAGGCGCCACATTGCTCGCCGTGGCCCGAGACGGTTCGGTCCTGCGGCGGATCGAGACCGACAAGGACCTTGGTACCCCCGCTGTGCTCGCGCGAACGGCTTTCGTCCCGTGGGGCAACCAGTACGTGACGGCTCTCGACCTCGCAAGTGGGGCCGAGGTTGGGCGCATCTTGCTTCGCGAAAGAACGAGTCGCGCGTGGACTACCGGTGGAGGGCTCTACTTCGGCGAGGTCGGGCTGTTCCGCCTCGACGAGCACATCAAGGACTCCGCGAAAAATCAGGCGAGTCATCTGGCTCTCCCGACGCGCGAGCTTCCGGGCTCCCCGCGCCTCATGGCGCCCGGGGACGAGAGGCTCGCACCGACGTCGAGCGCCCCGGATAAAATCCGCCTCTACGCGCGCCCAAGCCGGCCCAATGGTCCGTTTACGTTCGACGACGACCGCTTCTACGCGACGTACTTCAAGCTCGTGATGGGGTTCACGACGGACAAAGGGTCGCTCGCGTGGGTGCATACCCACTCGAGCGATGTCATCGCGGGAGCGGCGGCCAATGGCGGCGTCGTCATCTGCGACGCGGAGGGAAAGGTAAGCGTGCTGGCGGCCAAGACGGGTGGGCTCGTCGCCGAGTTCGACTTCGGCGAGCCGCTGAAGTCTTGTGTCGTGCAGGTCGACGGGTTCACGCCGACCGGCGTGGCGCAAGACTCGGGTCCGTTCGCGAAGCAGCTCGAACGGGCGCTCGAGAACGGTGACCTCGAACTCGCCACCGCGCAGCGGCTCCTCCTGCGTGAGCTCGCGACCCTCGCAGACGAAGAAGCGACCAAGACGCTCATCGATATTGCCAGCGATCCGCGCACGTCCCCTGCGCTGCTCGGCGACGCGCGCGCCGAGCTCGCGGGCCGGAGGAACGGCGCGCGATTCATGCTCGAGGCGCTCGGGCGACACTATGACTTCTTGAAGGACGTGCTTCGCGGGCCGCCCGTGGGACCCTTGGCGCAAGCTTTGGGGGCGATGAACGAGAAGGGAGCTGCGCCGCTCCTCGCCAGCCACTTGCTGGACCCTGCCGATACGGATGACGACGTCATGCGCGCGGCCGCGGCGCTCGTTCTCCTCGGGAGCAGCGCAGAGGTCCCGGCGATGAGACAGTTCTTCGCGATGTACCGCGACGCGCCCGACGATCCGGCGGAGATCCCGGAGGCCGTCGTCAGCGTGGGGCAGACGCTACTCAGACTCGACGGGTCGGCGGGGCGAGCGACAGTCGAGTCGGCGCTTGCCCATCCCTTCGCGAATTCGATGGCGAAGGCCAAGCTTCGCGCGATTGTCGCTGCGGCAGACGCAGAGAAGACCGTGCAGACGGGGCCAGCGAAACGTTAGCCTGGCCCGCCTGTGGCCCTCACCTTTTTATTGGAGCACGATCGTGGTCGCGCTCGTCGCTGGCATCACGTAGCTGAGCGTGCAGCTGGTGCCGCAGCAGCCAATCGACGGCGGAGCGGAGACGGCGGTAACTGCGATGGTCCCGTCGACCAAGTGGTAGAGGTTGGCCGTGGTGAGGGAGGGCGCGTGGGCGATCGTGATCGTCGCCGAGGTAGGAGTACTAAGTTTGTTGATCGCCACGACGTCGACCTCGTCAGAGTGTGTCGAGCTCGTGAATGCGTAGACCGACGTGTCGGGCATGTCGCTTGTCGTGGCCGAGACGGTGGTGTCGCCTACCTCTCCGCCCTTGCCGTCGTAGTTGCGATAGAGATCGAACGCCGCGACAGGGTAGTTGGCCAGTACGGAGCTCGCGACCACCGTTTTTAGTGGCCACATCGTCGCGCCAAAGAGTCCCTCGCGGCCGAAGACGCCGAGTAGGTCCGCCTCGGCGACACCACCCTCGATTTGCGTCTCGCAGCCCATGTCGTACTCGCTGATGGAATAGCCGGGAGCCAGGGCGATGTCGCTCGCGTAGGCGGTCGCAATCCATTCGAGCATTCGCGGAATCATTTTTCGCGGGTAGATACTGTCGATGAGAGTGTTGTGGTACCCGAAGTCGATCAAGCCCACCTGAGCGGCGGTATAGTCGGTGAAGTTGGGGTCCCAAAACAGACGCGGAGCCTGCAAACACTGTGCTGCGGTCGGCGCCGCGCCCCCGCCGTTCATGCTGCCGTTCGTATAATAGTGAGTATCGAACGAATCGATGAGCGCATGGCCCGCAGAGGCGGACGCTGTCGCCATGTGCGCGAGGTAGTACTGACTGAACGGCGTCGGCAGGTTCGGATCGCTGTAGTTGCCCGCGTAGAGGATGCCGTCTTGCGCGACGACCGGTCCGAACACCTTTGCATCCGGCCACGTGTTCTTGATGGCCGTCGCGTAGGTCGTGTTGCGGGTCACGATGTCGTCGAAGCTCACGACGCCGCTCGTGCCGCAGCCGGGCGTTCCCGTGCTCGCATAGACTTCGGGATGGGTACTCGGCCAGTAGTTGGGCTCATTGTCGAGCATGAAGAAGACGGGGGCGCCCGAGCCGTAGTTTACCTTCATGTAGTTGACGAACTCGTCCTGGTAGACCGGACCCGCAGTATCGACGGCGCAAGTGCCCGTCGTCGCAGTGCAGAGGGCGGTGCCTTTGGTCGCAGAGTTGGCGACGAACGCGGCGCTGCTCGGATCGGTCGACGCGAAAGGCAGACTTCCCACGTTCATCGCAGTGCCGTTGGGGTTGCCCGTGGTGCAGGTGGGCATCCCGGGGCAAGGGGGGGTCGATCCGCTCCAGACGTTGTTCGTGAATGCGCCAGACGAGACAAAATCGAGGATGGGCACGGTTACGAGAGAAGCGGCGCCGAGCTTTTGATCCGCCGGCACGGACGGCGTCCCGGTGGCAATCGTCCCGGCGAGCGTAGTCATTCCTCCCTCGTTGCCTTGCCAGAAGCAGAAGTCGGAGCCGGCGTTGCTGAAATTATTGGTCCAATTCCAGTCGGTCATCGCATCCCCGCCCCAGCGAAGCATCCCCCACTTGGTGGTCTCTTCCCACGCGGCAAACGAATTCACGCCGTAGACGTATGGGGATACCGCGACCGGAGTCGACGGCGGATTGAAGACGCGGGTTGGCCCTTTGGTGAGATCGATGGCGAAGGTTACGGAGCTCGAGGCTCCGCCGTCATTCGTGGTGCAGGGGCCACAGACGTTGGCGGTGCCTCCGCCCCCGCACGTGGCCGGAGGGGCGCATGTTCCGCAGCTGAGCGTGTGTCCGCATCCGTCGGAGATCGAATCGCAGCTGGCGCCGACCGAGTTACACGTCTTGGGCACGCAGCCTTCTTTGGTAGCGCCGTCGACGGGAGCGCTCGCGTCTGTGCCGGCCATATCGTGGCCTCCGCCGGCGGACGAACAGGCGCCAACAAGTGCCGCGCTCATGACGCCGAGAATGCGGCGCCCTGCATATGACCTCTGGATCATGCGTACCTCGCCTCGACGCGTTGCGCGGGACTACGAAACGCGTGCGCCGGATCGTGAAAGTATACCGAGGAGTTGACGGGAGGGCTCCTCGGAACGAGTTCTAGCGCTCGGCGCCGTCGAAAATTCCTAGCTCGCTCTCGCGAGAGAACAGACACCCCTCGCTCGCCGGAGGAAACACGCGACAAGATTCGGGCCTCAGATCGTAGATCCCGCAGCGCCGATCTGCACCGAGGTGACGGCAATCGCGAGAGCGAAGTAGGCGCAGGACGACCTTCTTTCCGTCCCTTTTCGTGTACGGCGGCCGCGCGAGCTCGGCACGATTCGCGCGCTCGAACCGCTCGATGTCTTGCTCCTCGAGCTCGACGCGGTTGTCGCGGCAACACGCCGCGCACGTCTCGCAATCGAGGAACATGACACGCGTAGACCCTCGGTGAACGGAATCGCGGCTGACTCGGTCTTTCACGAGATCGACACAGTCGCGAGGGACGGGCGCACACGCGAGGCCGCGGAGCGCGCCGGTCTTCACCCGCGACCACTCGCTTCGTCTCATGTCGAGTAGCGCCCAGTAGCCTAGGTCCTTCTCTTCCGGCCCCTTGGGCACTCGAAAGACCAGACGCGCGCGGCGAGGAGACGTCCAAACGATGGCGTGCCCGCCGGCGCGCACATGCGCGGCGGCCTCGGTCTCGAAGGGTGCTTGAAACGCGCGTACGACGGGGCGGACGACTCTGTTGCGTGCCATGGCTCAGTGGTTGCGAGCGTGCTCGAGGCAAAGCGCCCTCGGCCCGCCGCATTTCTCACACGAGCATACGCGGATATCCGCCCCGTCGTCCTGGGATGCGCCACAAATTGCGCACACCCGTGCGACGGGCGGCTTCGAGGGAGGTCCGAGCGACGTCCGGCGCGCGGCCTGGCGTACCTGGAGGTTACGCCTTCTTGCGAGGTTCACGAGCGTGCCTGCGAAGAAGAGGAAGTAAGCGCCGGCTGCGGCGATGATGGCGGCCCGCTGCGACCCGTCGCCGACGAAAAGACCGTACGCCATGTAGCCTGCGTCGAGGAATGCGAGCCATTTTGCCGGGATGCCGATAAAGAACATCCAGATTTCTTCATTGGGAAAGAGCGTGCCGAAGGCGAGCATCAGGCTCAGATTGAGCCAGTAGTTCGTCTGCTCGCCGCGGGTGATCACCCCGGCGGCCGTCGTGCCGATCATCCCGACGAGGTAGTAGACGTTGAACTGGAACGACCCCCAGTGGCTCTCGAGGCTCGATCCCACGTACCAGACGAAGCCAAGGGAGAAGATGATCCAGATCACGCTGAACGTGCGCGGGAGGAACAGATACGTCACGAGGCGCCACACCTGACCGTGCTCCACCGCGTCGATATCCAGCGTGAGGAACCCGACGAGATCCGGTCGAACCATGCTGAGCAAGAAGACGGCGGCCATCCCGGCGACGATGATCGCGGTCAGATTGCCGACGGCGTACTTGCCGATGCTGCGCTCGAGCCGTGCGAGCAGACGATCCATACGCTGGGTCGGCTACCACGCGGCGTCGCGGCGCGCTAGGCGCCGAGCGCTAACTCTTTCGATCTGCAGAGGAACTCGGACGACGTCCAGTCCCTCTCGTGACGTACGCTATTGAAAGACTCCGCTCTCACGGTCATTCTTCGTCTGGGGAGGTGATCCCGTCGTGGATGTGCCCGAGGCTCCTAAGATCGTCATCGAGCGACCGGCGCCTTGCGCCGACCTGGCCAAAGCGGAAGAGCTCCTAGACCGAGCCCTGGCCCCTGCGCTCGCGCCGCGCGGAGCTTGGAGCGTCATCGCCCGCTTCTCGCGCAAGGGCGCTTCTCTGACCGTGGAAGGAGAGATCACGGACGAGGTCGGCGCCCCTGTCGCCCATCGCGCGCTCACGCAGCCAGGCCGGGAGTGCGCTTCCCTCTCGCGGGCAGTCGGTGTCTGGGCCGCGCTTGTCCTCGACGCGGAAGTCGAACGTGCAGCACGCGCGCCGCCTCCGCCTGCGCAACCTGCCCCGTACGATCCGCCGCCGCCTTCACCTCTTGTCGAAGCACCCCCTGAAGAAAAGCCTGTGCCGGAGGCATCGCTTCTGCTCGCGCACAGCCAGGGCGAGCGCACGTTGGAGCTGGGGCTCTCCATGTTTCTGATGGGGGGGACCGCGTCGGGGGTGATCGCGGGGCCCACCCTCTTCGGCGTGGTCGAGGCCGGCCGGGGGTGGTTTTTTAGGCCGGCTCTGTTCTTCGGACAAACGCTCGACGGTGTCGACGCATCGAACAACCTCAGCGCATCACTGGTCGAGGCGCGCTTCGACGCATGCGGACGCATCGCGGGTTTTTACATCGAGCGCCACGGAATCCAGCTCGACGTCTGCGGTGGCGTCGAAGGGGGGATCTCACACATCGACGTTTCCGCCACGTATGCTCAGCGCGCAGAGGTGGACAACCCCGCACTCTTTGCCGCCGGACCCAGCATGAGCCTTCGTGGCGAGCTCGGGAACGGACTTGCGCTGATGATCCGGGGGGTTATGGACTACAATGTGATTCGTGAGACTCTCGTGATTCGCGGAGAGGGGACGAGCCCGAACACCGATGTCAGTCCGTCGGTCCTCCTTGGCCGCGGCGAAGTCGGGCTATCCTGGCAGCTGCGATGAAGCCGGATCTAAGCCTCCTCCCCCCTCTACCGGACGAATCGGGCGCCCGGTTGACGGATCCGGCAGAAAGCGGCCATGTGGAGGATGTGAGCTCTGGGGCTGTTCTCTTCGCGCTCGAGCCCCCCGTCTCTACCGCTGTCGCGAAGGTCGATCGCGTCGCGAGCTTCCGCTCCATGTACGACGAGCACGTCGACTTCGTCTGGAGGAACCTCCGGAGACTCGGCGTTGCACCCGCGGACGTCGAAGATCGCACACAAGAAGTCTTCGTCATTGCCCATAGGCGCTTCGATCAGTTCGAAGATCGCGGCCACGGTCCACGCGCGTGGCTCTTTCAGATCGTCATCCGAGTCGCTTCCGATGCTCGAAGGCACAGACGCCGCCATCCCGAGGACTCGGACGGTGGCGTGGCGGAGCTGCGCGGTTGGATTGAACCCGAACAACCTGCCGAGGTCGCTCGCCGCGAGGCTCTCGGGCGTCTAGACCAGGCGCTTGCCACCATCGACGTCGCGCGGCGGGCTGTGCTCGTTCTCCACGAGATCGAGGAGATGACCGCGCCGGAGATTGGGCGCATCCTGAGTATTCCTCTCAATACGGTGTATTCGCGCCTTCGCGTCGCGCGAGGCGAGCTCGAGGAAGCGCTGGCCCGCTCGGGGCGCGAGCCGACGACCGATCCCCTTGCCGACCCTGGTTCGCGCCCCAGTTCACTCCGGCTCAAGCGGGTGCAAAGGTGAGCGCTTCGCACCTTTCTCCCGGAGCCCGTGCACTGCTCGATGCCGCAAAGTCGGATGGTCCCCATGCGGCAGCGCGGGCATCGATGTGGGGAGGAATTGGGGTGGCGACGGGCGCCGTCGTAGTCGCCGCGACGTCGGGTTCGAGCGTGGCGGCGGCGGCCGCGGCTTCGTCAGGCAAGTTGTTGGTGGTGGGGGCCCTCTTCGGAAGCGCACTGACTCTTGGCCTTACGCTCGCAGTCGTGCGAGTTGCTCCGACGGCGGTTCCGCGCCGGCTACTGCTGCGAGAGACTGTCGACACAGCGGTACGCAAGGAGCGCTCCAGCGAAGAAGCGCTGCCGATCCCGCTGACCATGGATACGCCGAGCTTGCAGTCGAAGGAGAGAGCCTTCGGGACCCACCCGACCGCGGCAAAGGCCACCCCAAGTGGGGCCCCGGGCCACGTCGTCGTGGAAGATCCCCTCATGCGCGAAGCGGCCCTCGTAGCCGAGGCGAGAGGGGCTCTCGTTCGTGCCGATGCCGAGTCAGCGCTCTCCTCGCTCGATGCGGCACGCCGAGTCGGATCGCGAGACCTCGAACCCGAAGAGATGTCGCTGCGCGTTCGCGCCCTTCGCGCACTTGGCCGCGACTCGGAGGCTGGGGAGATCGAGGGGACGCTCAGGTCGCGCTACCCGGACCATTTTCTGTCTCGCTAGTCTGTCTCGTCATTTGGGCTCGTCATTTGGGCTCGTCATTTGGGCGAAGCGAGCGTCATCGCATGTGTTCGCGGGCCTTCGCGAGCGCCGACTGCACCATCGTCTCCTGCTGCTCCCGGACGGACCATCTTCGCCGGATGGACTCGCTTAGCTGGTCGAGCGGATCGAAGTAGAGAAAGAGCTCCCCGGCCTTCACGCTCGGCGCCGAGTAGACGCTGATGCCGCTCTCGCGATCGTAGTACTCGTAAGAGTGCGCGTCGCGCTTGCCGCCGCCGCCGGGCGCGTCGACCACGAAGGTCGGGGTGTTGAAGCCGGCCGTCATCCCGCGCACGTGCTTCTCGATCATCAGCGCCGTGTCGAGCGTCGTGCGTAGATCTTCGACTCCCTTCACGAGATCGTGCAGATACACATAGTAGGGGTGCACGTTCATGTGGCCCAGGCGCTTGACGAGCAGCCCCATGACCTCGGGGGTATCGTTGACACGGCGCTGGAGGACCGACTGGTTTCGCACAGTGACCCCGCGCTCGAACAATTTGTTCATCGCGGCTTCCGTGATGCTCGTGATCTCGCGCGGATGGTTGAAATGCGTGTGAAGGACGACCTCCTTGTGGAGCGCGCGCCCCTTCTCGACGATGCGGGTAAGGGCGTCGGTCCACGCGCTGTCCGTCAGGATTTTCTGCGGCATCACCGCTGGACCCTTGGTCGCGAAACGCATTCTCCGGACGTTCGGCATGGCGAGTAGCGCTTCGCCGATGTCGGTCAGTTGCTGCGCGCGGAGGTTGTACGCGTCACCTCCCGAGATGACGATATCTTCGAGCTCCGGGCGCGACGCGATATATCGGTAGGCCCGGTTCCAGCGTTCCTCGTTCGCGCGGAGCTGGACCTTCTCGACCTCTTCCGTATCGATGCCCACCGCGTAGCTGCGCGTGCAGAAGCGGCAGTACACGGGACACGTATCGAGAGGAAGAAAGAGCGCTTTGTCGGGATAGCGGTGGGTCAGACCCGGGACCGGCGCGTCGGCCTGCTCGTGAAGAGAGTCTAGATCGAGCTTCGGGTGGTCCGGCAGGAGCCGCGAGCCGACGGGAATGAACTGAATGCGCAGCGGATCGTCGTACGGATCCGACCAATCGATGAGCGAGAGCAAGTAAGGACTGACACGAACGCTCATCGGCGAGCGCCGGAACCCGGCCTCGGCATCCTCCAGGAAAGAGGCGGGCACGAGTCCCTGCAACGCCTCGAGCAGCTTGGCGACTTTGGTGATCGATTGCTTGGCCTGCCAGACGTGGTCGAGAAATTGAGATTCCGTGACGTGGGCGTATGCGGGAATGTTCTGCCAAAAAGGCCCAGACAAGAGATCGCGATGGACGAGCGTCCGAGGATCGACGGCTGGCTTGGGGGGAGCCATCGGTGGAGCGTTCGCCTGAACTACTTTGAGCGCTTCACTCGGCATGCCTGATTTGTCCCATGGGCGCGTGATCTACGCAAATGCAAGACACGACGAGATTCACGGAGACGGGTGGATCACGCCTTGTATCGCTCGAGCGCCGCGCGCATCTTCGCGAGGACCGCGGTGCGGAGGTCAGGCGGTTCGAGTACTCGAGCGGCGTCCCCGAATCCGAGCACCCAGGCGACCACGCTCTCGAAGAGCGGCACCGTCATCGAGAGACGCACGCGACCGTCCGGGGCCGTTGCGATGCGCTGCGTGGGATGGACGCGGTGCGCGCGCACGCGTTCGGCAACCGATGGGTCGAACTCCACGAGCACCCGCGCGCGCGGCGACGGGGGGGCAACCCCGAACTCGCCGTGGACGAAGTCGTCGACGTCGAAGTCGTTGGGTAGGACGAATCGCTGGACATCGCTGACCGCCGTGTCGCTGATTCGATCGAGCGGAAAGGTCCGCACGTTGCCCGTCGCTGGCTCGAGTCCTACGCCGTACACGGCACCCCGATAGACGATCATTGCGTAGGGGTGCAGGGTTACTCGCTCGCGTCGCGTCTCGGCTTCCTGCACGCGGCGTGCGGCCGGAAAGGGGGAGCTTGTCGCATCGTAGAGGAAGGAGAGTACGCGTAGGTCGGCAACCGCTCGAAAGAGGTCATCGAGCTCCGCCCCCTTGGGAGCGTATGCTCGCGCGGGATCTGGGACGAAGACGAACCGGTTCTCGAGGTGCGTATCGCTCGCGACGTCTCCTGCGCCGAGGTGGGTGGGCCGGTGGGCGAGTTGAAGGAGCTGCCGCGTCGCGACGTCGAGCTCGTCGTAGAGTGCCGACCCGCGCATGACGTCGAACGCGTGTCGGACGGCCAAAAAGCCGTAGGCTTGCGTGCGTCGCAAGAGCACCGCACGCCCTCGTTCGGTGGGCTTGATACGCCAAACGAGAGCGCTTCCCGGCCGAGTCTCGACGGACTCTAGCTTGGTCGCCTTGTCGAGTTCGTGGAGGTAGCGTCGCACCGAGCGTGTCGTCACGCGCATCGCCCCGGCCAGGTCGGCGAGGACGAGGCCTTCGGGATGATTCTCGAGAACACTCTGCATGTGCATGAGGCGCTTATGCTGGGTGAAGCCGCCCGGGGGCCTGCCCCGGCGAGGCTGCTTCGGCTTGAACGGGGTTCGCATCCGACTCATCAGGGCAAGGTCCGCGCGCGCAGCTGGGCCTTGTAGAGGGTCTTATATTGACTGTGGCAGCCGCGGCACGCCGCCGTCACGCCTTGCATGCTGGCCGCGCGCGCCGCCGTTGCGCCATCCCGTGCGATCGAAGCCCAGTTGGGGTACGCGGGCGACGAGGGTGCGAAGGTCGCGATCGTGTCGAGCGTCTCGGCGAGAGTCTCGAAGTTGCCAGAGCGCACGGCTTTTGCCGAGTTGTTCTGCATCCATTTTCTGAGCGGGCAATCTTGCGTGGTCTGGTCCTCACACGTGCCCCGCCCGGCCTCTGATGCGAGTCGTACGGTCGGGGTCGGGGTCGGGGTCGGGGTCGGGGTCGAAGTCGAGGCTGGATCCGCCGGGCCCGCGTCCACTGTCGAATCCCCTTTGTCGCATCCCCCTACGAGCGCGCTTGCCGCCCAAGCTGCCCACACCCAGAGGCGCATCGCCCGCGGAACTGTACGCGAACCGACGCTCCTTGGTGCTACGTTTTGCCGCGAATGTTGCCTTCGCTCGTCGAGCTGATTGCCAAAAAGCGCGATGGAGGGTTGCTCGCTCCTCCGGACATCGAGCGGCTCGTGCAGGCGTTCATGGCCGGAGAGCTCTCCGACTACCAGATGTCCGCTTGGCTCATGGCCGTTTACTTTCGCGGGATGAGCGCGGAGGAGACCGTCGCGCTCACTTTCGCGATGCTGCGCTCCGGTCGAGGGATCGATCTGTCTCCCCTCCGCGGGTTCAAAGTCGACAAGCACTCGACGGGGGGGGTGGGAGACAAGGTGTCCATCTGTCTCGCCCCGATCGTTGCCGCGTGCGGAGTGTGCGTACCCATGGTGAGCGGGCGTGGCCTCGGGCACACGGGGGGCACGCTCGACAAGCTCGAAGCGATCCCCGGATTTCGCACCGATCTCTCGATCGACGACTTCACCCGCATCGTGGGCGAGGTCGGCGTCTGCATGATTGGCCAGACAGCCGAGGTAGCTCCCGCGGACAAGCGCATGTACGCGCTCCGCGACGTCACGGCGACCGTCGAATCGATCCCGCTCATCGTCAGTTCGATTCTCTCCAAGAAGCTCGCCGAAGGAATCGACGGCTTGGTGCTCGACGTGAAGGTGGGTCGAGGCGCCTTCATGCGCGATCTCTCTCGGGCGCGCGAACTGGCCACGGCGCTCGTGCAAGTCGGCAAAGGCGCAGGGAAACGTGTTGTCGCCCTCCTCACGGACATGAACGCGCCCCTAGGCAAGGCCGTCGGCAACGCGAACGAGACACGCGAAGCCTTGGAGGTCCTTTCGGGTGTGGGCCCGCACGACGTCCTCGAATGTACGCTGGCTCTTGGCGCGGAGATGCTGCTCCTCTCCGGCAAGGCCAGCACCACGGAAGATGCGCGACGTTCCCTCCAGCGCGCCATCGCTTCTGGCGACGCGCGCCGCGTCATGGAGCGTATGGTCTCGGCGCAAGGCGGTGACCCGCGGGTCGTCTCGGATCCGAGTCGACTCGAGGTAGCGCCGTCCTTTGCCGTCGTTGCGGACCGCGATGGCTACATAGCCGACATCGACGCGCTCGAAATCGGGCTAGCGGCGGTCGCGATGAGGGCAGGCCGCACGCGTGTGGATCAAAAGATCGACCACTCGGTGGGGATCTCCATCGAGGCGAAGCCAGGGAGTCGCGTCGCCCGAGGTCAACCGCTCGCGCAGCTCCACGTGCGGAGTCCACGGGACGCGGAGCACGTCCTCGCCCGGATCCGAAACGCGTTCCGCATCGCCGAAAGCGCTCCTGCGCCGGGCCCGCTCGTATTGGCACGCATTGAAGCGTAGAGTCTAGCCACCAGGGGAGAGGCGTGCGGGATCGCGCGACGAGGTGCGGGGTGGCTTTTATTGAGAGACGCGAGGACTTTCCGTTTTCGCCAAAATCAGTAGTGGAGCGTCGGGTCGTCGACGCCGTCGTCCGCCTGGTCGCGGCGTGCGCGGCCGGTTTCGATGCCCCCCTTTTCGACGCCATTCGTGACGCACTGCTCGAGACGTTCGAGTTCGACAATCTGGCGATCCTGGTTGAGGACGACAGCAACGGAATCTTTCGACTCGTCTGGCGCACGTTCGTCGGCCTCGAGACGAAATTTCCCATCGTCGTGGGCGAGCAGCAGGCACACCCTCCTGCGTTCGAGAGCTTCGCGGACCCACCGTCGCTCACCAAACCACGAGTCGTGGAAGATGCGCGCACGCGCGACAACGAACTCGCGACCGCCGTCTCGAAGATGGGGATCCTGAGCTACGTCGTCCTGCCGCTTCAACATCGCGAGCAAGCGATTGGGTGGCTCGTCGTTTCCCATAGGGTGCTGGGGGCGCCTTCGCAACGGTTCATGCCGCTGCTCGTCGAGCTTGCCGCCATCGTCGCGCCCGCGATTGCGCGCGCGCGCGCTTCGGACCGTCAGCGCACGTTCGCTTCTCTCTTCGAAGAGTCACCGGACGGGATGCTCGTGCTCGACACGACGAGTGCCGTCACGGAGGCGAACCCACAGGCTCTTTCCATGCTCGGCCTCGAGCGGCGCGACGTCGTCGGCAAGCCGATCGGCACGCTCGTGGACGAACCGACGTTCACGCGGCTCTTGCGTGGCCTTCTCAGCAAGACCTCGTCGGGCGCTCCGCCGATCGAGATTCAACTCGGGCCTGCGCGTCTGCCGATCGACGCCACGGTCAGGCGCCTCTCGAGCGCGTCCGACGGGAGCATCTTCGTTCATTTGAGAGATGCTCGCGCCCGCAAAGCGTCCGAGGATGCTGCTTCGCAGAGGGTCGAGCAAGCGGCGTTCCTGCGTGCCATTGGGGAGGGCATGGCGGGTGTGCTTCGAGCCGACAAGGCGCTGGCCCGCGCCGTCGATCTCTGTTTCGTGAGATTCGAGCTCGGCGCGTTGTGCGCTCTCCGCGCCGACGGGGACGCGGCGCTGCGCCTCGTTGCGGCGCACGGAGCCGGCGGCAATTTGCTCGCTGCACTCACAAAGCCGACGGATGAGGACCTCCAGCGCCTCTTTGGAGACGACAGCGTAGAGCTCACGAAACGAAAGCACGCCTTCGAGAAGGCAGAGCTTTCTTTGCCCGGAGACGATCTCGATGGCGAGAAGCACTGGGTCATGTTCGTTCCGCTCATCCACGCGCGCCGCCGGCTCGGCGCACTGGTCGTGGTCGGGCACGCGGGCGATCCATTCTCTTCGAGGTTGAAG
>Ga0182024_10006886_pt1 | contig 24762 bp, 23 predicted proteins | sample P32metaG_FD_120480 | JGI IMG/M metagenome (GOLD analysis project Ga0182024, IMG submission 120480) | Permafrost microbial communities from Stordalen Mire, Sweden - P3-2 metaG (Illumina Assembly) | ecosystem: Environmental > Terrestrial > Soil > Wetlands > Permafrost | place: Sweden: Stordalen...
GTTGCTACAGGCAATATCGACGTGAACAATATGGGTGCGGACTGGGGATTGATTCGCCTTCGTGCCACCGCATACGGCGCCAGCAGCTATGCCGCATGGGATGTGGGGATGGTTGGAAATGGCTACGGAGGTACTCGTGGCACGTTTATTATTGCAATCGACGGAGGGGACATTCATTTCAAAATCGATCCCAGCAGCCACGCTCTTTTTCTAGGGGTCACCTCTACGGGTTTGATGGGCTTGCTGTCCAGTGTGGTCACTTACGCGTGTCCGAGCATCGCGGCGAACGGTGGGACGCAGACAACCCCCATGAACATCACCGGTGCCACCACCTCATCCACTGTAATTGTCACTCCGATAACCGGCAACCTGCCTGCCGGGGTGATCGTCACTGGCCGCGTGACTGCCACCAACACAGTGACACTCACGTTTACGAATGTCACCACTGGAGCCATCACCCCACCTTCTCTTCAATACCGAGCAGCCGTCTTCAACTTCTAAAAACACACACTACACACACTATGGCAAACGTCGTCATTAACTCACCCACCTCTGTCGTTGTTGACGGAGTGGATAATGGTGCGGTCGCAGACTGCATCGCAAACAACCCCGCCATCGCCGGCGATGTGCAAAATGCACTCGTGGCTTTTGTCGCCACCAAGGACGCCGCAACGCAAGCGGTAGTGGACGATTACAACGGATACAAGGGAGTGGCCCAGAATGCGCTGAATGTGGCAGGCGCGGCCCTTAACAATGGGTCCCTGAATCCGCTGCAGCAGCTCGCCGCGGTGCAGGCGGCATTCAAGATTGCCACCACCCCTGCGACGGAAGCCAGGCGGGTGCAGTTGCAAGTGCTGATTGCCCAGACGCAGGCACAACTTAACGCACTGCCGCCTCCACCGGCTCCTCCGTCCAATTCGTCCGGCGATTAGGTTCGCCATAATAACATGACCATGCTCGCTGTTATTCATTGGGAAGAATGGGTGCCGGGGGGCCTGTGGGCAGCCGGCATCGTGCTGGGAGGATTCTTCCTGTTCCTCCTCGATAAGCGGTATGCGAAGCTGAAAGACCTCGAACGGGTGAGTATTGCCGCGATGGCCGAAGCGAAACGCGTGGAAACTGCGGCTATAACCGAAGCGAAACGCGTGGAAACTGCGGCGATAGCCGAAGCAAAACGCGTGGAAGAGGCGAGTAAGGATTGGTTCAAGGAGAGCGCCAAGAACATTGGCTTGCTCCAGGCGAGCGAGGCCAAGAGGGACAGGGACAGCGACGTAGTGAAGGATAAGCTGGCGACCATCGACGGGAAGCTCTCCATCCTGATTCCGTTGATGGAAAAGCGCATTCTCGAAAAGTAACTTTTCTATGATTACACCAGATCAATTTACATCGGTTGGGACGGCGTGGATCGACGCCTTTGCGGTCGTCGTGGGCCACTTCATCTCGCAGACGGGGATGATCGTCGCGGCGGTTTACGGACTGGTCAAGGCGGTGCAGACGGGAGCGGCGTCCTTGAAGGGGCTGCAAGCGCAGCAGGACGCGCAAGGGGCGAGGATCGAGGCGATGGAGAAGCTGCAATCGCAGGCCGCGCCCGCGCCGGAGCCGTCCGTCGAAGTGCTTCACGCGTGAAGCGGAAAAAGCAGATTTTGTCACATTGACAAAATAGCGGCATCGGAATAACAGGGAGGCTGATGAAACTCCTCCGTCTCTCAGCGGTCCTTGTGACCGCCGCGCTATTCGCGCTCCTACCGGCCTGCTCCTCAGTCGAGCAAGCCGCATTCGACAACTGGCTCAGCAGTCCAGCCGTCCAAACTGAAATCGGGGATATGACGCAATTCGCGTTCGTCCTGCTCAACGGCTACCTCGAATCGGTCGATGGATCGACTGCGGTAAAAACCAGCGTCACGGCAACCCCCAACTTCTCGGGTTGCGAGCCCGCGGTTATCGCGGCGGTGCAGAAGCAATTCAACCTCAACACGCGCAAGGCGACCTACGTGGTCAAGCAGGCGGAAGCGCGGATCGTGGCCAAGGCCGCTTTGAAAGGGGTGCGCAAGTGAGGATCAATCCCGATTTCGAATTGTGCGAGCTTGAGAAAAGCGGGGGCAACCGCGTCGATAACAGTGGGATGAAGCTGGGCGCCAGCTTGGATCGCTTTGGGCTTGTGGATGGCCAGCCCGGCATCCATTGCCTCGCGCGATACCTCGATTCCACGCTCCCGGCCCCTCCCAAGGTTGTCTCATGGTCCTCGCTCGTGTCGCCTGACGCGTGGGGGATGCTGTTGAATGACAGCTTGGGGGATTGCACCATCGCGGGCGCACTCCATCTCAATCAGTCGTGGGCGACATCGGCGGGCGGCGTCTTCACTCCGACCAATCAGATGGCGCTTGAGGGGTATGAGCGGATTGACGGCTATGTGCCGGGAAAACCGAGCACCGACCAGGGCGGCGACATGGTGAACGTGTTGAATCACTGGAAGTCTCAGGGAATCGGCGGTCGCAAGATCCTCGGGTTCGTGTCGGTGGACCACCGCAACGATACCGAAGTGCGACAAGCCATCGCCTTGTTTGGAGGCGTCTATGCCGCTGTCTCGCTGCCTGTGAGCGCGCAGAGACAGAAGACGTGGTGGAACGCGAGCCCGGATGATGGCGGCGTGTGGGGAGGGCATTGTGTGCCCGTCCTTGATTACGACGACACCAGGAACACGCTGGAATGCGTGACGTGGGGCGCGATGAAGACCATGACGCGCTCATTCTTCCGGCGTTACTTCGTGGGATGCTTCGCTGTGGTATCCCGGGACTTCATCAAGGCCGGTGGCGAAGCGCCCTCGGGCCTCGATCTTGCGCAACTCCTGGCTGATCTCGCGGAGGTCTAACCAAGAAAATTTCTATGGTTGAACATCCTTCGCACGCGCCTTTTAGCGTTCCCGCTATCAAGGCGTTTCCTGACCGCCTCCATGTGGTGACGGTCCTCTTTAACCCGTTGCGGTATCGGGCACGATACCGCAACTACCGGGCGTTCCAAAAGCACGTCGAGGACTCGGGGGCTGTGCTGCACACCGTCGAGGCGGCGTTCGGTGGGCGCGAGTTCGAAGTCACCGAAGCGGGAAATCCGCTGCACGTGCAAGTGCGAACGAGCGATGAGTTGTGGTTGAAGGAGAGCCTCCTCAATCTCGGCATTTCGCGTCTCGGGCCGGAGGTCCGGTATATCGCCATTGTGGACGCGGACATCGCGTTCCAGAAACCGCATTGGGCACAGGAGACGTTGCAGGTTTTGCAGCATCATCCGGTGGCTCAGATGTTCTCCGCGATCACGTATCTCAGCCCCGACGATGAGCCGATGCATACCATGGAATCGTTTGCTGAACGGTGGATCAATGGCAACCCTATCCGCGTCGGTGATGCGGTCATCCAAAAGGATGTGTTCCACGGCCGTCGCCGGGGCAACGCGATTGTTGCGTCCTACGACCAGGGAACAAACCAGGCGATTCTTAAGAACGCATGGGGCCAGCCGGGGGGCGCATGGGCCTTCCGGCGCGAGGCGCTCGATCAGGTGGGCGGCCTGATGGATTACTGCATCCTTGGGAGCGCGGACAGCCTGATGGCGTTCGGCATCCTCGGCCAAGTACGGGAGTACATCGCCCGCGATGGATACTCGGGGGGTTACGTCAATGAGTTGCTTGCGTGGGAGGAGCGTGCGGTGGGCGCTTTCCGGCGCAACATCGGCGTTGTTCGCGGTGGGATATCGCACTACTGGCACGGCCCGATGAAGGATCGCCGCTACGGGGAGCGAAACCGAATCCTGCGAGAGACAGCCTTCGATCCTCGCCGGGACTTGAAGCGGGACACGCAAGGGCTGTGGCGTCTGCATGATGACGGCTCCGAGCGATTCGTTAAACTTCGCGACGATCTGCGGAGTTACTTCGCGGGGCGCAACGAGGACAGCATTGAATGCGGGAGGCTGTCATGACGAACTTTGTCGCCACCAAGGCAATTCAAGTACCGAATCAGGGACCGCCCCCTGACGATTTCATCGCGCTATTACTGGCCTTTGGGACGGTCGCTGGGGATTACGTGTTCGCGTTCAACGAGAACAATGACATCTTTTCGATTATCGGGCCGATTCTCGGAACGGTTGATCCTCAGTCGGGAGCGGTATCATGGCCGGGAGGGATAGCGCAACGCAGGGCGGCGTTGCTGGTGGCGCTGCTATATGATGCCGGGTTTGAAAGCTCGTGGAACCTACAGTGTGGGGTTGATATGGAGCCGGGAGCGGGAACCGGGCGTCCCGCGAGCGAATGGGAGGCCGGGGCGTGGCAGGTATCGCAAAACAGCATGATCTTTGACCGGACGTTGCTGGATTTGGTTGCGGCCCATTGCGGTGGGTTGACGGACCCGGCGACATTCCAGGCCGGCATGAAAGCGGATAAACTTCTGGCGGTCTATTACGCGGGATGGCTTTTCCGATACGATACCGAATGGAGTGGCCCATGCGATAGCGGCAACCTGGCGGCGGCGATGTCTGTGGAGAACGGCGCGCAGGCTATCGCGGCGATGAATGAGTTGATGGCGCTGATTGCAGCCTCGTGAAAAGGAGCGCCATCGTGATTGCGTGGGTGGACCTGGTGCTGTGCATGGCGCTGATCGCCAGCGGCATCAGGTTCCACGATTGGAAGCCGGTGGTTGGCGGCGTTGTCGCGGGGTTGCTTATCATGTGGGTTCTCAGGAGATTGATAAAGGCGGACCGGGGACATTATGAGTAGGTCTCGGCGGCGTCCAATATTTGGTGGGAAACCAGAATCCAGGCCGGGACTCGGGGACCGAATTGAAAAAATTGTAAAGCCCATCGCCAAGGCTCTAAAAATGAAATGTCTCGACGAGAAAAATCGACTAAGGGCCGGAAGCCCGTGCGCGAAACGCCGGGACGCGGCAAACAGGCTTGGTAAGGGGATTGGTTTATGAGCCGTGCGAAGCTGGTGGATTCCGCGGAGGCGAAAAAGTTGGTAGGCGAGGCGATACGGGCGGGCCTTATCAAGCCCGCGCCAGAGGACCTTGAGGACGCGTATTGTTATGTTCACCCCTTGAGGGTATGCCCGGTGTGCGACAAACCAACGCGGTTGCCGGTCATGAGGCAAATCACGAGAGGGAAGCTCTATGGGTGCATTTACTGGACGTGCGGGGAGTGCGGCGCGGAACATTTGGGCGCTGGAAGTCTGATAAAATAGTGGACAGAAAAGTAACTTTGTGAAGAGGACAGCCCCATGAAAGAGCAGAACCTTGACACGATGGACCTTTGCATTTCCGGCGTAACGCTCCGGTGGGAAGAAGATGGCGTGGAACATTGCGCCGCTGGATCGACTTCGTTCGCAGACGGCCCCTTCGCCGGCCAGAACTTCAAGCCGAATAAGTGGCGAGCCTACATGCAATTCCACATCCAGCACGCGATGCCGGTGGTTGCGGGGCCGACGATGAAAGGGAACCATCTGGCGTACCATCCCGCTGTGATCGAGCGGAGCGTCCATGGCCTGATTCACCAGCAGATGAACCTCGAGCATCGGATCAAGCGTTATCACCCGGACAACAAGGCCATCCGCGACCGGATTGTTGGCGCGGTTGTGGGTGTTCATTTTCCCAAGCGTCCGATAACGGGCTGGCAGATCCCCGCGGACCCGGAAGCAGCGCCGTACATCACGGCGGTTGCGGCGATTTTCAAGCAAGCCGAGGGGGTGCCGAGAGTTATCGGTGAGCATCAATCGAGCAGCAAGGTTTGGAATAACTCCATCGAGATACTTTACCCGCTCGATGAAATGGGGCTGTTTATCCCCAGCACGCGCGAGGTTATCCCAACCCTCGCGGAGTTGCCCGCCGCGATGAAGAACGCGGTAACGCGCGACCCCAAGACCAACCATCTTCTGGCCGGGAAGTACCGGGGCGAGCAAATGGCGCTGGCTCCCGGCGGTATTGACGGGACGATTGACTACCAGGGCGTAGGAATGACGAAGTTCCCGGCTGAGAAGACGGCGGGGATAAATCAAATCCTCGCGTCCGAACAGGAGGTTGGTACGGAGATGGAGTCGGCTGAGACGGAGGAAGGTAACATGCTGGTTGCGGTGCAGTCCGAAGCCCATTCGATGATGATGTTCGTGAAGGGAGTAAGCTTTCTGGACGCGCAAGGGCGGCGTGTATGGGCGCGAGTGAAGGAGATTACCCAGGAGGGGATAGTGAAGCTGGATGGATGCGAGATGCAGGCCACGCCGGAAAACCCGGTGTTGCTGGTGAGGACCGTGATCGAGGGACGGGGGTACGAGCTCTTGAGGAAGTTGAGCGGCGTGGCGGTCGTGTAGTCTTTGCTTCACGCGTGAAGCTGTCGATGGATCGACGGCGTATTTGAGCGGCGGCGTTGGCGGGGAGTCCTTTTCGAAATGGACAGAACCGGCGATGCCGCCGCTCTTTCTTTCGTAAGTAAAAAAAGAAATAAGACAAAATTGCATTGACGCTGCCGGAGGTCTGTGAAATCGCGACACCCATCACCGGAAACCAATCCAAATAAATCCAATGAAACACCGTCATAAGCCCTCCCTCATCAAACATACCCTGCTTTGCGCAGCCCTACTGTTCACCGTTTGCGCCGCAATCGGCGTGGCGGCAACCATCCCCAGCCCGCCCGCTACCACCCTTTCCGCCCCTGCCTCCAACGGCGGCGGCGCCCTCGCCCTTACCCTGCTTCCCGCTGCCGTTGGGATCGTTGTAACCAGCGAATCCGCGAAAACCTCGCTGGAGAAGTTGAAGGGCCATATCGACACCCTCAAGGGTCAAGCCAACGATTGGCTGTCGGGGCTCAAACCGCTGGAGCAGCATCAGGGCGCGGAGCAACTCGGCTACGTGTTTAACCGGCTCAAGAGCGCCCACGGCGATTTGACCGACATGCTTGACCGCTTCAAGACAAGCATGGTGCCGCAATTCGAGACGGCCATGCAGGAAGGCTTCGAGGCCCTCAAGAAAGACGAGACGCTTATCGCCGGAGTCCGCGACCAGATTTTGCAGGGCGGCGAGTACGTGAAGAAAACCGACGCGGATGGACGCGTGCAGGCCGCGCAGCAGAGTGCCCGCACGGAAGCCAAGACCGAGTTTGCGGCTGAGGCGCAGCAAGCGGCGACCATCGCCACCCGGCGCGGCGAGGTTATTACCGCGCTGGCTCTTGTCCTCAAGACCAAGGCTGACGACGGGCGCAAGGCCGCCATGGAGCTTTGCGGCAAGATGGGCGACGAAGCCCTCCTGGCCGAAGGCTACAAGGGCCTGGTTTCGGCGGCGGGCGAGCGGCTCGGCAAAGCTGTCAAGCTGGGTGTCACCAAGCCGGAAATCCTGCAAGAGCTTTGCTCCACGGATAAAGCGGCCTTCTCGATGAATGACGCGGCGTTCGACCGCCAGATCGGGACGTGGACCGAGATCGCAGCGGGCGCTGGCGCGACCACTCGCCTCAATCCCTTTGCCGTTAATCAGCAGGAGCGGCAGAGCGCGGAAACCACCACCAAGAAGACGCGGCGGATCATCTGCTAACCCGGCGAGTCCAAACCACCCACCGATAGAACCACCACCAAGAAAGAAATCCAATGCTTCAAGACCTCATTCGAATCCGCAAGCGGATGGACGGCCAAATTATCAGCGGTCTGGTAAATTTTGGCCCCGCCCCGCTCGGACTCTTCGTTAACTACGATCCCGCGAACCTCGCGGGTCCGAACCTGATCCCGTCCACGGGACGCGGCCCGGCCTACTCGCTCATGCGCCAGGTCCTCGCCGCTGGCCTGTCCGTGCCGCTGGCGAACTTCGTGTTCGACCGCAGCACCATCATCAACCCGGTGCCCAACGGCAACGCGGTATCCGCCTCGCGCCTTCTGGAAGCCGAACTGGAAGGCCCGACGCTTCTGCCGGCAGGCGCTGGCGGCACGGCCCAAGTGGACACGGCGACCTGTGTGGGCACGGTCACAGGGGCGGGCAATGCCGCCGTGACAGTCACCGGAGCACTTATCGCCGGAAGCCCGGTGGTCCTCGCGGTAGCCGTCGCCGATGGTGACACCCCGGCTGTGTACGCCCCGAAGATTGCGGCGGCGATCAACGCCAACGCGGCCATCGCGGCGATGTACACTGCCACGTCCGCTGGGGCGACCGTGATCCTGACGGCAAACGAGCCGACGGCCAATGACGGCACGCTCAATATCGCCGTCGCGACGGGAACAGCGACGGGGATTACGACGGAGGCGGATAGCACGAACACGACGGCCGGTGTGGCTTCGAACCCCGGCGCAATCACTCCCATCACCGCGGCCAATACCGCGCTCTCCACCTACAACGGTGGCCTGATCGTGGCGGCAGGCAGCGCCGAGGTTGTCGGGTATCTGAGGGGTCAACTGACTCCGATGAACGCACTCAACCCCACCCGCATCCTCGTGCAGTTCACGGGCAACTAACCAAGTAGCAACCAAGCAACAGAACTTAGAAAAGTAACTTTTCTTATGATCGTTAATCCCAATGCAATCCGGGTGAAGCCCTGGAGTATGGCACGCCGCGAGACCTTCCTGAAGAGTCAGGCCGTGCGCGCCAAGCACATGATTATGGGCGCACTCGGACAGGAATTGTCCGCCGCGCTCACTCTCACCAAGGAGCAACTCGACGAAAGTCGGGTGTACTTCGCGGAACTCTGCGCGTCCGCCGATGGCGGCGACCGCGTGGCACAGTCGGAGATGCAGGAAATCCGTATCTGGAGCGTCCAGAATTTCCTCGTCGCCGGCCTGAACTACGGCTCCTTCTTTGAGGTTCTGAACCTCGAAAAAGGCGATGTCCCGTACATCGAGAACACCACGCGCCAAGAGGCAATGGTGTCCTTCGTTGGACAGGATGGCGGCGAAGTGCGCTGGCAGGCGTTCGTCAACTGGACCAATACGCAGATCCCCGCGTTCTGGCTCACCAGTAACGACTTCGAGTACCCGCTCGTGGACGAATACACAGGCGAGGTTGCCGACCGCTCCAAGAGCAACGTGGACATTGCGTTCGACCTCAACATGAAGCTGGACGCGATCCTGTTCGGCTACTTGCAGGCGTTGATCGGCGTGTTCAACAATGCCGGCGATCCCGCGACCCGCGTGTTCGTGGCGCACACCCGCATCAATCAGGCGAACCTTCCGACCACGAACCTCCTGGTTCCCGGCGACACCGACGACACCACCCTCTTCCGCAAGTCCTGCATGGACGCGATCCTCGCGTACTGCAAGGCGTGGGGCGATCAGGCGTTCGAAGACGGGCCGCTTCTCCCGGTGGCGGTGTATGTGCCTTCCTCGCACATTACTGGCTTCCTCGACGAAGTGGATGTCTCCAACCCGGTGAACGAGTACAGCGCCCAAATCTGGGAGTTCGGAATGATTATGAACTACGCGGGAAGCCGCTGGGCGTTCATTGCTGATCCGACTCTCGATCCCGGCGCCGGTGTTGCCTACGTCAAGTTCAACAAGGCGATTGGCAAGCTGTACACGAAGACAGGCCTCGACAAGATGATCGTGGACAACAGCGTGGCGATGCAGAAGCAGAACATGGAGTCCGTCAGCGAGCGGAAGGTGTTCTTCGCTGCCATCCCCAATCAGGCGCGTATCAACATCGCCGCGGTCCAGTACCGCACCCCGGCTGCGCTGACCGCCGCCCGCACGGTGCAGGACAGCTTCAACCCCGGAGGCGCTCCGCTCCAGTAACCCTCAACGCGGCTGATCGGCGGGGGAATCCTCCCCCGCCGAGAGGCGGCAAAAGGAAAACACCAACTACTTATGAAATGCTCTCCTGCTCCCATTGCGGACTCTGATTTGCAAACGGCCATTGATCCCGAGATCGGTGCTGAAAAGCAACTTTTCGTCAGCTACAACCCGTGGAACTATCTCGGTGACATCGCGCAAATCTTCGGCGGCACTCCCCAAGTGACCACGGCGACCTGCGCGGGTGAAGTCACCGAGGCTGGCAATGCCGCTGTGACAGTCACCGGAGCCGGCATCGCCGGAAGCCCGGTAGCCGTCCCTGTGGCCGTCGCTGTTGACGACACGCCCACCCTGTACGCTGCGAAGATTGCGGCGGCGATCAACCTCAACGCCGCAATCGCGGCGCTGTATGTGGCCTCGTCCAGCGGGACGAAAGTGATCCTGACGGCGATAGCGCCCGCTGCCAATGACGCTACCCTCAATATCGCCATCGCGACGGGGACGGCGACGGGGATTACTGCGGCTCCCGATAGCGCGGATACGACGGCTGGCGCGATTGGTACGGGCACCTACACGCCCAATCCGATTGCGGTTCCCGCCGCACCCGGAGCCGGGTTTGACCTCCAGCTCATCAGCACCAATGGCGCGCTCTCTGCCTGCGAGATTGTGGCGCTCCTCAGTGTCGTCTTCGCGGACTCCACTGCTGGCACGGCGACCGCGACGTTCGCGATCCCGGCGCGTGCCGTCAACCAGGCATCCTCCGTCCCGGCCGGGACGGCGGTTGACATCGCAGGCGTTGGCGGCGGCGCTGGCAAGCAAATCGCCTCGATAACCGGGCTGGTAAGCATCGTGGGCGGCTATGTCGGAAACCAGTTCAAGCTGGTAGCATTGCCGGACGTGGCTTCCTACAGCCTCGTTGGCTTCGTGACCGAAGCCGGCCTCAAGCTGCCGGTGTCCGGCAGCGTTGCGATTGCGGACGGGTTTGACGGCTCCGCGGCCATCAAGCGCGGTCGCTCGGAACCCGGCAGCCTCACGGCGAAAAGCCACTACATCGACTACATGAGCGGGCTCGCCCGCATCAATGGGTTCTTTGTCACTGGCCGAATCGACGTGCTCAAGGATGACCGGGTGCTCACCGAGCGCACGATCATTGGCCGGTGGAAGGCCATGTGCAACCCGACGCGCGGCGATGGCAACGACCCGGTGATGGGCGATGCCGAAGGATCGTTTCAGGAGTTCGCGATCTTCGTTGCTCCGTAACTGATTCGCCAAGGAGAAGCCGCCGCCTTACTGCAAAGTGGGGCGGCGGTTTTCCCGTTATTAACCGTCGCGTGGCATTCATCCTGCCGGACGGTACGATTTCCGAAGAATTGTTTGGTTATCCCGAAGGGTAGTCACAAAGTCGCAACTTAGGTCCGTTCACTTATGCTTATATCCACGCTTTTCATCCCGATGCGCGTAGTGCTGGGAGACAATGACACGCAGGGCTCGCAAGAGTTCACTGACGACCAGCTTGCAGAGGGTGTCCAGACCGCGTATCTACTGGCGAGCTTCCCGAGCGGGACGTGTCCGACACAGCCGTATCAGCTTATCGATTCGGGGACCGGGGCTGTGGATTTATTCAGTGGCAATGCGGACACGATCACACCGGACCCCACCGTAGTAGATTTTGCGATCATGATGTGTGAGGCGTGCCAGGCGCTCATGGTGGGCGACCAGGGGGCATTCAGCGTGCAGACGCGGGCCATCAGTGAGACGGACCACGGCGAGCGGAAGCGCGACATCCTTCAATACGTGCGGCTAAGGATTCACACCCTCAAGGATGGGGATACCGTGTTCGCCACGCGCGAGAATTTCACGGCGTTCATGATGACGCTCGACAGCTTCGCGGATCTGGCGGAGGTCAAGCAATCGGGGGCCATAAACATCGACGTGAATGTGGCGAGCGACAACGTAAGCATCTTCCTGTAGCCAATTATGAACTACGGCCAGATACCCTTCTCTCAGTGGGAGGCGGATATTGCGGTGTACCTCTCGGACGCGAGCGGCAATACCGTAGGCGGCGCGTCTCCGCTTTGGCTTGGGGGTACGCCTTCGAAAAGTAACTTTTCGGATGGGTTCAAGGAGGAGGAGGCGAATATCTCCGGCCAACCGGGGGTGAACATCCAACACCTCGAGGAAACGCATGGCATCGAGTTGGAGAATGTGTGGATGGCGCGGGCGGATCAGCCGGTGGGCGGCGTTGTTCCGGTGGAAGTGCTGGGCCTTGACCGCAATCAATTCTATTCCATCGCGATTATCTGGACGGATGAGGAGACGGGCGTGTGGGTCAAGCGGGTTTACTACGGGGTAAAGCTGCCTGAGTTGTCCATGAGCACGGAGAATCAGGTGATGGCGCAGAAAATGAAGTTCGAGGGGGGGACGATGTTACAGACGGCGGGGACACCCCAGCAGGCGCCGGATGAAGGAGTAGCCCTCTACGGCCGAGTCCAGTACGTGAATACTCTTGGACAGGCGACGGACATTTACACCTACGACTTCGGGACACGGGTTTTCTCTCCCGTTGGGGGTGGCGTGCCCGGTAATTCGGTGGGATGGGACGGGACTGAAAACGAGATAACCGTGGCGGGGATGGTTGCCTTGATTGTCACGGAGGAGGGCCAGGTGCAGGTGGAGCAACTGAGTGCGGGTGGCACTTATAACAACCCACCCCGGCTGGACTTCTACGCTGGAGCTTCGCGGATCGCGTCGGTGAGCGCGGCGGGGGTGCTTGCCGTGACATCCTTTCGGGAGACGGACGTGGACCCCGGCTTGCCTTTGGGATTCGCGCTTGTGGACAGCGAGGGGCATTGGCTTGCAACCATTGACGCGACGGGGGTGTACGCGCCCTCGATTACTGACGACCTATGAGGAACGGCGCCACCGAATCCGATGACGTGGATGGGCTTCGCAAGACGCGAAGAGCGTCCACGCATGGAGTGGAAGAAGCGGGGGTGGAATATGGAACGATGGGGGACACAAAGAGGGCGCTGAATGAGGCCCTTGCCCGCAGGCATCTTCAACTCCCATCGTGGAGGGAGCGCGCGGCCCGGTATCATGAACAAGCGGGCACCCCTAAAACGGACGCGGATGATGAACCTCTTGTGATTCTATGAGCACCTTCACTAATCTCATTCGCAGGGCGAGCGGCAAATTCATGGTCGATGTGGTGATTGCCTTTACCGAGGGGGCGGCGGTGCCGGATACCAACGTCGAAGGCAGTTACGTGGGGGGGGATGAAATCCGTCATATCGAGCAAGGGCTTTTAACTTACGCGGCGGCGGCGCAAGGGAGGTCGCGTGGATGGATGGAGCAGATAGATTGCGACCTCGTGATTGACTTCTATCCCGAGGTTGACTTGAGCGGGGACAACGTGCGCTTCATCGTCAACGGGGAGGAGTACGTGCAGAAGAACACGGGGCGAAACGTCACTGATTTCTTCACGCGAGCGGGTGCGGATACCGCGTTTCGGACGGTGGCATTGATGAGGACGGGCAAGATCGAGGGCTATATCCGGTACACGGATTCGACGCAGACGGCGGACCTGATCCATTACGACCCAATCAAGAAGCAGGTTGTGTGGATCAATACCGATCCGTCCCCGGTGGGGCTGGCGGATTTCTCCACGGCCCCGGTTGACGGGAACCTCCTGGAAGTCAGCGTGGCGGGCGTGCTGGCGCTGGCTGTCGATCCCGCGAAGTCGATCCACGCGCTCGACATCATCGCGGCGACGGCATCGACCATGAGCGCGGCCCCCCTCCCCAGGCTGGAATTTTACATGGGGCAGTCGCAGATTGCCGCGCTGACGGCCACGGGGGGGTTGTACGTGCGGGCGTTTAACCAGACGGCAACGATGCCCGTGGGCAGGAAGGATGAATGGGATGTCTTCGCGGCGGATGGGGTGACGTGGTTATTGGGGTTGCGGGATGCGGGGCTGTTCGGGGCGTCCGTCACGCAGGGCTTTTGACCAGCTTGAAGCTGGACACATTATGCTTCACGCGTGAAGCAAACGCGGTGATTGACGGCGCGGCCAAGCTGGGCGAAAACGTCTCCGTGACAAATTCGCCACGTCGATGATCGACGCCAATAAAGAGCCGGATGATCTTCTGGAATGGGTCTGCTTCAAGACGAGGCAGTTTGTCATCTTCCGTTCCCTGCACTGGAAGGATGAAGCGGACGGCCTGAAACGGGTGAAGGTCAGCTACCAGCTTTACGGGAATCGGCGGAAGGTCACGGGGGAGATATTTCTCGACGTGGACGCGGAGCGCCTGGCGCTGGCGCAAATGGCAATCGCACGCTACACGGACGACTGGAGGCGGGGCAATAACGTCATGCTGGGGGCGTTCCCGGTAATCTGACTATGGCGCGCCCCACCCTGTCGGGTCATATCGAGCGGTTGAAGGGGATACGCGAGCAACTTGCGAAGCCCGCGGATTTCTTTGCGTCCCACCGGGAGGAATATGTCGCGGCGTTGCGGGAAATCACGGTGCGGGAATTGATGCTGATAAAGCCCGACGACCAAGAGGACGAGGAGTGGGGATTCCATGTGCAAGTGGTCGCGGACTGCATCACGAGCGCGTTGATCTTCGAGCTTGAGACGGGGCTTCGTTTCTGGCTCTCGCCCGAGGCCCAGCCGCAAATTGAGGAAGTCGCCGGGCCAACACGCATCTTCGCCCAAGACACCGTGCAGGAGTGGGTTGCGGCGGGACGCGCCGGGGAGGACGGCGGCAAGGATTTGGATGACCGGGACATCGGGAAAAGCGATGCGGAGATAGCGAAGCGGGTATGGTGGGCAATGTACGAGGGGCGTTCGCTAAACTCGCACGACCGCATCCGCGCCTTCCTTATCGCGCAGGGCATCGACTTAATGCGCGAGGCGCTCCCGTCGCTCCTGAATGCCTGGAAACAGAACATCATCGTGCCGATGCGCAAGGATTGGCGGAAGTACGTCGGGGAAGTGGTGCGCGGCAAAGTGAAGGTCCCTTTCTAGTCGAACGCCAAAAAGTAACTTTTATGCCCCTAACTCTCTCAAGCCCTCCGGTTGATCCCATCGAAACAGAACGCAGCGTCCAAGAACTCCTGAACGAGTTTTACAAAGCCTATTTTAGCGGGGCTGATTCCGTGGAGGATGGCCCCGTAAGTTATCCCGGCTCCATGATCGAGACGCCGGATGGAGAGATTCCGTTCGTCGGCTGCAACCTCGCCTTCAATGCCACGATGCCCGACATGACGAAGCCGGTGATTCACACGGTATTCACCGACCTCAAGCCGGATCGGACGTGGGAGACTTCGACGGCTGGCGTTGTGACCCAGCGCAACTACCGGGTGCCGGCGTGCATGACGGTGTATGTGCGGGTGCAGAACAAGGGGCAGGCGGATGGGCAGAGCGATTTCATGGCGCGGAGGGTGGCGGATCAGGTGCGGTATCTATTCGAGTCGCCAACCCTGCGGGGGGCGATTGCGCAGAAGGGCATTACGCGAGCGAGGATTGTGCGCGGGCCGCTGCCACAGGGATTTCCGGGGTATCAGGTCCGAATGATGATCGTGGATTACGTGCTGACCTACGCAATATCCCTATGAGAATCATCGGGCTTTGCGGGAAGCCACGGGCAGGAAAGAACGCGGCTGCTGAGATCGCGGCGCAGTTGATTCCGGGGACGGCCATTATCAATTTCTCTGACGAGATTGTGGCGGAATGCGCGGTGGTGCTTCTTTCAGTTGGCGAGACTGTCGGAGAGTGGATTGAGAAGATCAACGCGGACAAGGAGCACTACCGCCCCTTCCTGCAATGGTACGGGTTCGTCCATAAGCGCCGGGAGGATGAGGAGTATTGGGTGAAGAAGATCGAGGCGAAGCTCAACGCGGCGGAAGCGGCTGGCGCGCCCCTGGCCGTGGTGTGCGGGGTGCGCGCCTTCAATGAGTGGGTGATGATTAAGAAGCGCGGCGGGGTGGTGTTGCAGGTCGTCAGGGGGGTACAGGAATGGGTGCCGTCTTATGAGCACGCCAGCGAGAACCAGAAGATCCCGATAGACGGGACGATCAAGAACATGGATGGCATTGGAGCATTGCGCCGGGGAGTGGAGCGGGTTGTGCGCTATGCGATGCGGGAGGAGCCCGCCGAAGACAAAACAGCCACGGTGACAAAATAGTTGCCAGTGGGGTGCAGGCGGAATAGAAATCGAACCTCATGACAACTCCTGCCGCCACTCCTCTGACCCCGATCCTGATTTCCGATTTCGAGCAACTCCGCAAGCTCGTGATGGCAAACCGCTTTTGGGATTTCTCTCTGACCAAAGGCTCCGGCATCGAGCCTGACGAGAAGGAACCGAAGCAGCGGTTGCGGATCGAGTTGCGGGCATTGACGGCGGATGAAGTGCAGGAGTGCAACCGGATCACGGACAAGATTCGTCCTCCGTCCGAAACGGACAAGAAGACGAACCAAACCACCTACGACACCGAGGACCCGGAGTATCAGGAGCGGATGAAGGTGGGGCTTCGGCAGAAGAAAACGGCGTGGTTCGTAAAGGGCCTTATCTCCTTCCAGATTCCCGGCGACACGCTGCAAGAGCAGGCGGTCAATCTCTACAAGCAAATGCCCATCGGCGTGATCGAGGACATCTATAACGCGCTGATGGAGTTGACGGGCGATCCCTTCAAGGACGCGCTTTTTACCTCCACCGGGAACTAGCACCGCATCCCGAGTTTGCCCGGTGGAAGCCGTCTGAAAAGGGATATGCGCCTGCACCCTCATGGGATTACCTCGAAGCCGAAGCGTGGATTGCAGCCGGTTATCCCGGCCTTTCGGCGTGGGACAGGGAGAGTGGGTACAACAAGGCCCGCGTCCTGGCCCACTACCTTGAGAAACTCCATCGAGAGGGATACGAAGCGGACGCGGCCCGCAAGAACAAGAAGGAGAAGGGGAGCGCCAAGGACAAGGCAAACCCCGACTCCGCGGCAAACGACAGTTTCCGCTACCGGCAAGCCATCCAGCAGGACGCATGGGCGGCCCGTCTTGCGCGCAAGAAAAAGCGCGACGGATCGAGCAAGGAAGGGGTACAGTCATCTTAGCAGAGGCTTGGCGGCCTTTGTGTGTGTGGGCCGCGCCGGAATGTCGCAAGATACCCGGCGCGGCCCTAACTTTTGTCGATGATCGACGACATTGAGAGGGGGTGAGAATGAATGGCAACAAAAGCAGAACCTAAACCCAATCCCTTCCCGGTAAGAACAACCGGAAAAGCCAAGCCGGCGCCGGAGGCAACACCCCCGAAGCAAGCTCCGAAGGCGGCGGCTCCCCAGCCTCACGTGCTCTCGGAGGCGGACAAGGTAATCAGGAGCAAGGGCGTAAAACCCCGCAAGCGCAGGCGATAATCAAAAAGTAACTTTTCGCCTCAGTCGAGCGGTCCACGCTTTCCCGCGTGGACCGCTTCTTTTTTGGTCGCAAAAGTGGGAGCTTTGTGAAATCGCGAGCCCATGCCATCCGTTGAAAGCGAAACCATCGAACTTAGGGCGGTAAGTAAATTCGTTTCGGCGGGCATTGATGAGGCGATTACGAAGTACGAGAAGCTGTTCGATCTTCACTCGAAGCTGAACAATCTCACCATTCGCGTCCACGCGGAGGGGTTCGCGGAGTTGAACCGGGAATTGACGGGCATCCAGGTGGCGACGGCGCGGATCGCGACCATGAAGGGGTTCGACCAGATGAACCGCCAGATCACCAACATGACGCGGAACATCGGCCTGCAAAAGAAGGCGCTGGCGGAAGCGGAGGATGCCCATATCAAACGGGATTACGAGGGCGAGGTTCGGCAGCGGGGTGGTGGTCAAGATGCGGCCAGTGGATTGGCGAGGCGCGAGAGGAAGCGGTTGGATGCGATGCAGGCGGACATCGACCGCGAGCAAGCCTTGCTGGACAAGACCGAGGCCATGAGGGACGGCTTCCTCAAGGCCACGCAGATGCAGAAGATTGCGAAGGCGTCTCCGGCGACCGTCATTGCGGAGTCGAGCGAGGCGAAGAAGAAGATGGATGCCGCCGAGGCGGAAATGGCGGGCAACGTGAAGAAAACGACCGGCGCGATCGGGGGGCAGACGGCGGCGACCAAGAAGAAGGCCCAGGAGACAGACAAGCTCGCGGGTTCGCTTGAGAAGACGAAGCAGAAGGAGAAAGAGGCGGCGGACCAAATGGCGAAGAATCGCGCCAAAATGGAAGAGGCGATGGGCGAGGAGGGTGGGGCTGGCGGGTTGCTGTATACGCAGACCAACGCGGATGAGGAAATCGTCGGGGCGAAGTTCCAGAAATCGCCCTCCGAGACGACGATGGTGCGCGGGGATAGCGAGGTCACGACGAAGAACCATCTTGCCGAGGCGACCGAGAAGGCGAGGGCGGCACAGCAGAAGTACGACCGGCAGATGAACGCGGCCAGGTACGACCGTCAGGCGCAATTGCAGTTCTCGAAGGATTACGTGAAGACGATGGAGGATCAACGCGCTGCGTTGGAGGAAGCCGGATTGGCGGGCGAAAACAAGGCTTGGACTTCGGTGACGGGCAAGCTGGGGAAGGGTGAATCCAATGTCGCGAAAACCGAGGCGGATATTGCGCGGCAAAGGCAGCAGGATGAGGCCGCGCTCCAACGGCTTAGGTCGGTGGCGTTGATTAAGAATGCGACCGATGAGGAGAAGGCGGCCGCAAAGCAGGCGAAGATGGAATCCGATTCGGTGGATGCCATCCAGCGGCAGCGGAGCGCCGCGCTCATCAAGAGCGCGAACGATGCTGAGCGGGCCGCGAAAAAGCAGGAGAAGACCGAATCTGATTCAGTCGAGGCGTTGCAGCGGCAGCGGAGTTCCTCGCTCATCAAGATCAAGAACGACGAGATCAAGGAGGCAGAGCGGGTCGCGGAGGAAAAAATGCGAATCGTCCAGGCCGAAGCCGCGAAGCAGGGGTTGAGGCTGGCGCCGGACGCGAAGGTGATTGGGACCAGCGCGGTTCACGAGAACGGGCGGATGACATCCCAAACCACGACCTATCAGCAGATCGTTGATGGCGAGAAGCAGAAGATTTCGGCGGTCGAGGGATACAACGCGGCGGGTGAGCGCACATCGTTTGTTGTCCGTCAAATCAACAAGGATGTGACGGACCTTGGGCGCACGGGCGATTGGGCGGCGCGCTCCTTCCTTCACAATACTTTCGTGGTCGGCGCGTGGGCGGCGAGCGTGGGGACGTTCTACGCGGGGGTTGGCGTAATGGTGAAGGCCTTCACGAGCAGCAGCGACATCGAGCGGAAGTTTGCGACGACCAAGACCGTCTTTCACGACACGGAGGAAGAGGCGCTCAGGTTGCGGGATGGCGTGCTGGAGCTGGCGGCGGCGGAAGGGCGCACAGCGGATGAGGCGATGGACGCCGCGACGAAGTTTTCGCGACTGGGGCTCTCTCGCGTGGAAGTGCTCGAAGCGGTTACGGCCGCATTGAAGGCGTCGAACATCGCGCAGATTTCGACCGCGGAAAGCGCGGACTATTTGAGCGCGATCCTTGTGGGCTATGGGCTTCACGCGAAAGACCTCCACGTGGTCCTGAATCAGTTGAACGCAATCGCGATCAGCTACAACGTGACCAACGCGGATATGCTCGAAGGCATCTCGCGCGTATCGAGCATCGCACAGCGGGCCAAGCTCCCGCTGCAAGAACTCATGGGCATCATCGGGGCCGGCGTGGGCTACACCGGGCGTCCCGGCAGCGAGTTCGGCAACGCGATGAAGGCGATGATTGTGACGCTGGGTACGCCGAGTAAACAGAAGAAGTTGAGCGAGAACTTCGGGATCGAGGTCAAGGATGACGCCGGGGAGATGAAGACCATGAGCCAGATCCTCGCGGAAGTGTACGAGAAATACACGGCCCTCACGAGCGCAGAGCAGGCGAACATGCTGCAAATGATCGGCCAGAAGCAGCAAAGCTCCCGGCTGGCGGCCGTGCTGGATAACTACGTGCAATCCCAGGTGCTCTCCATTCGGGCGCAGACGGATCAAAACAGCGCAGAGCGGGAGAACCTGAATATCCGCTCCACGATGAGCAGCCAGTTACAAACCCTGCAATCGGAGTTTGAGCGGTTCAGCACGAACATGGTTGCGAGCGGTGATAGCTGGGCGATGACGAACGGCATCCAGACCGCGTTGAAGGTGATAAGCGACGCGCTGCGAGTGATGGCGGATCATCCGACCGCGATGACGGCGATTGCGGGGTTGATCGCGCTGATGGCGGGGCGACTCCTGTTGATGGCGGCGAGCTTCGAGAGCGCGGCGGGAAAGGGCAATATCTTCACGAACTCCGCCAAGCAAGTGAAGCTGGCGGTGACGCAGATGATGGAGGCGATGGCGGCATCCAACGTGGAGATGAAGGCTTCGATCAAGGGCTTCTTCCAGGGGGGCGTTGCGGCGCGGATCGCGGCGGCGGATGTGGAAGGCGCAGCGATGAGCTTCGGGACGCTGGGAACGGTTGTTGGGTTCGCGGCTTCCTCTATCCTGAAACTGCTGGCCGTAGTGCCGGAGCTCGCCGCGATCAGCCTTGCGATGTGGGGAGTAACGAAGGTATTCGATGCGATGTCCGCCGAAGCCGAGCGGGCCAATGACAAGATAACGGGCCTTAACGACGAGATCGAGCGGAGCAATAACCTTGCGAACGCGGCGGGGCAGAGTGCGCGGCTCTTTGAAACCATTGGCAAGGCGGTTCCGAATCTGGACACGAAGGGCTTCCAGCGTGCGGCGGAAGGGGTGGCGGAAGTTGTGGCCCCCGGCGACAAGGAGAGGCAGGCTGCGATAGAGAAGGAATTGGAGAACTTGCACGAGCGCGGGCGGCTCGAGGAAATCCAATCCAAGCTCAAGGCATACCAAGCGGAGTTCACGGCGCGGGCAAACGTCGAGAGGGAAAAGTCGCTGGACCTGACGCGCCAAACGCTCGCGGTGGAGAACGTGCACCTTGAAACGATCCAGAAGCAGATCGAGGCAAAGAACAAGCTGGGACGCCCGGTGGGCGAAGAGAAGATTGAGGAGGGGCAAATTAACGACCGAATCAAGGCGCTGAGCGAGCAGCGGGATCAACAGTTCAGTGAGTTGGGGGATGACACGCCCGAGGAAGAACCTGAAACCCCGGAATCAGAGTACGCGAAAGGAGCCGTGAGCGGGGCGCAGAAAGGAATCGAGGACTTTGCCAACAAGACCCCGGCTTATGACGCGACCGACAAGCTCAATAACGAGCTGAATGCGCTTCGCGCCAAAAAGCAACTTTTGGAAGGCAATGCCGCGCTGGCGAAAAAGGAATACGACGACGCCAATGGGGCGGCGGCGGCGCGGACGAATGCGGTAAAGAAAGAGCTTGAGGCCGCGCACAATGCCCAATTGGACGCGAAGTACATGAAGGCGTACGGGGCAAAGGATACAGCCGACGCCGAGTTGACTGTATTGCAGGATCAGCGGAGGCAGGAAGCGGAAGAGGCGGCGGCGCGGGAGTTCTGGCACAAGCCGACTGCGCAGGAGAAGCAGGCAAGGGGATGGCAGCGTGTGGGGAATATCGGAAACCGGATCAAGGAGGCGGGAGACTACTTTATTCACGAAGGCATCGAAGGCCCGGGCGAGAAGGAGAAGCGGCTTGCGCAAGAGAAAAAGGAGATGGATGAAGCGGTGGCCCGCCAGAAGGAAACGAGCCAGCGTTTACAGGAAATCGAGAGCCGCAACGCGGCCTATTACGGCGGACTCAAGGCAAAGCAGGCGGCGTTGGATGCGGCGACCGAAGCCGAGAAAGCCGCGACCGCAGGACTCAAGGAGAAATCGGACGCCCTGGCCGACGCGACACAGAAAGCTGACGACTACGCAAAGGCTGAGGCAGAGATTGCCCAGCAGATTCGCGTGGTTGCGGCGGCGGATGCGCAGGACGAGGGAATCCGCGAGGCAAAGTATGTGGGCGAGCGCACCAAATACGGCGGCAATGAAAGCGAGAAGCTGTGGAACCAATCGCAGGGGTGGCTGAGTTCGCTGCCGGGTCTTGGCGCGAACCTGGACCGCATGACGAATGCCGAGCCGGGAGCCGACAAGCTGGCGGCGCAAGCGGCGTTGCTCCCCAAGATCGAGACGGAAGCACAGATCCGCGAGACGATCCGGAACCTCAACGAAACCGTGCTTGCGATGACCCAGCGGAGCGCGGAACTGGAAGCGGAAAAGCTGGACACCTTGCAGAAGCAGACCGAGGAGCGAAGCAAGGCGCTGCTGATGGGAAGCCGTGAGGAGCAAATGGGGGCGGCGTTGCTTGCGCGATTCCAGCAACAGCGCGGGAACAAGGCTTTCACGCCGGAGGATTTCAGCTTCCTTGATGAGAAGACGCGCAAGAGCATCGAGACATTCGACCCCAGTGCGGCGCCGGCTGGCCTCAACACACCAACCCAGGCCGTGGACAAAGAGATTGGGGAGAACAAGGGAATGCTTCAATCACTCACGGACGCGGTGAAGGCGATGACCGAGGCCGCGAGGGCGAGGAATATTGACCCGGCTGCGGATGCCGCGACCTACGCGGGGACGCCTCCCGACAGCAAGCCCCCGGTGCCTGAAATCGCACTGAACGTGGGCGGGGTCCATATCGACATCGGGGACCAATTTGCGCGGATTACGAGCCAGTTCGGAAGGGTTGTGGCACAGCAACTCCAGCCGCAATTGGACAGCATGAGCAACCGGATCGCGACCCTTGAGCGCCCGCTGAACAACCAAGCGCACAAGTAGCCGACAGAAAGTAACTTTTTATGGGCAAACTTCAAATCTCCTACGGTACTTACGACTTCGATCAGACGGGCATCCCTCAATACGGGGTGACGCTTGCGCCTGAAAACACTAACGTCCCCCTCAAGAGCACGCTGACTTACCGGATCAAGCATCGGTTTTTCGAATCGAGCTTCGCGGACAATGAGGCGCGGCTCGCGACGTTGAAGGTTTACATGGCGAATAACCCGCGCGCGACGTTGACCGTGCTGGATGAGAACGGTGGGGCGATTGCGCAAGCGGACGTGAAGTTCGCGGGGTTCGAGGTCGGTGAGGAGTGGGGCCAATTTCGCCGGGAGGTTACGTGCCGGTTTGAATGCTTCTCGAATCTATTGATCGGCGGGCAGAGCGCGACGTTCACGCCCGCGGGATCGACGGCGGTGATCCTGCCGAGCATCCTGCATTGGGAGGGCGGCGTCCGGACTGAGCGATACACGGGCCAGGTAAACAACCGCAAGGTGAGCACGGAGACGATTACCGCGACGGGGCGCGTGCTGGTTGACCCGACGATGACGCAAGGCCAGAAGCGGGACTACCTTCTCAGAGCGAAGGATACCATCGAGGGCATCGCCAACTTCCCTGATGGCGTGCTGTGCTTCGGGGCGAGCGCCCCCAGGACCATGCGTGTCGAGGACGTGAAGGCGGACATTGGCGACACGCAGGAGGAGCTGACGTGGACGGCGACATTCAGCCAGTGGATTTTCCCCAACGGGACCTACGCGGAAATGGATTACGAGGTTGATTTCTCGGACGATTGGGAAAAGGGCATCCGCACCATCACGCTATCGGGCAAAGTGCTGGCGACGACACGGGAGGGAGGGGAAGCCGCCGCGACGGCCCTGATGACATCCTACGCGACGGGACGGACGCTTCTGTTGAAGAATCTCAAACACCGGGAACTCAACGGCGCGGACGGCGATCCTGATTTCGGAGAAGTAACTTTTTCCTTCCGGTTTGAGGAATCGCTTTCGGTAATCAGCGTGGAGTTGAAGGTTTCAACCAAGACGGACCGCCGAAGCGGGATGATTACCACAACCTACTCGGGGCGCGTTCACGCGATAGATGCGGCCACGGCCATCGCCACGGCGCGGAGTGTGGGTTACGGAAAGGGAACGATATTGATGGGCTACAGCGAGGACATCGACACCCTGACCACCGGGGAGACCTCGCCGGCGGATGGCGTGGCGGGAACCGGGGGCAACACGACCTTTATCGGGTGCGTGTTCAGTTATGAGTATCAGTCGAAAGACGTGACGGTGGTGGCGGCTCAGGTTTCCATCGAGACTTCGAATGAGCGGTTTGGAGCCTGCACGACGACGATCAGCGGGAGCGTCACGGCTGCGACGGCCGCAGCCGCGTCGAGCTTCGCCGCGAACCTCAAGATGACGGGGGTAATCGTGCGCAGCGAGAAGGACACGCCTTCGACGACGACGATCCAGGTGGACGACGGCACGGGGGGCGTGCTTTTCAACAAGCTGGACTTCTCTTACTCCTACGCGGCCATGCAGGGGAATGTGAGCGCCAGCTACGGGATCGACATAGACAATGACTATCAGAAGCGGGAAGTGGCAGTGACGATAGCGGGGACCGTGTTCGGTTCCGACATTGATAACTGCCGCGCGATGATCGCCGCGCTTACCACGACGCCGGCGGTGCCGACCTGTCCGACTGGATTGGTGGTGACGCGGAGCCGGGAGAACGACACCTACGAGACGCAGAACGCGGAGGATCAAGTGACCCTGCTGAAAGAGATGCCGTTCTCGCAATCCTTCGTCGGCGTGATGCAGGACTCGAGCACGAACGGCCTGATTCTTGAGGCAGATTTCTCGGTCGATACCACCTACCCGGTCTTGAAAGCGCAAATCGACGAAATCCCCTTTGGCAAGCCGTACATCCAAAAGGATGTGACGACCACTATAGGAATTATCACGGTGGTTGGGAACGTGTGCGCGTCGAGCCAGAGCGCGGCGGACGCGTGGGCGCTGGGCAAGAAGCAGTTCGCGACGGGATGCCTGGATGTCGTGCAGATGCGGCGGCAGACTCAATTCTCGGCGATGAATGGAACCACGCCCACGCGATACCGGACGGAATTTACCTTTACCGCGAGAGGGGATACGTCCCTGACGGTGGGCGGTCCCGCGTCGAGTTAGTGCTTCACGCGTGAAGCACTTGAACGCACCCGAATACGGGATCGACACCGAGAACGA
>Ga0182024_10006887_pt1 | contig 24762 bp, 21 predicted proteins | sample P32metaG_FD_120480 | JGI IMG/M metagenome (GOLD analysis project Ga0182024, IMG submission 120480) | Permafrost microbial communities from Stordalen Mire, Sweden - P3-2 metaG (Illumina Assembly) | ecosystem: Environmental > Terrestrial > Soil > Wetlands > Permafrost | place: Sweden: Stordalen...
CGAATGCGCCGGCGCCGATGCGGCGGTCATGGCGGAGCGGAGGGCCGCCGGCGTGAACGCGACGGTGCGCAAAGCTGCGGCCGGGGCTGCGGCACACCTCCCTATCGCTCGCGTCGCTAACATCGCGGGCGCCCTACGCACTATGAAAAAGGCGGGCATCTGGGTAGCGGGGGCCGCCATGGATCCTTGCGCGCTTGACTACACGAAAGCCGACTTCAATCGAGATATAGCGCTGGTGATCGGGGCGGAGGGCTCAGGCATCTCGCCGGTCGTTCGAAAAGAATGCGACTATCTCGTTCGCATCCCGCTCTTTGGAACAATCGCCTCCCTGAACGCCTCGGTCGCGGCGGGGCTGCTCCTGTACGAAGCCAGGCGTCAGCGCCCCTAAAGGGCGTCTCGATACATGGCCGCCGACGGCTCCGGCCCGCCTTTTCCGCCGGCTCTTCGTCGCCCAAGTCCTTAAAATGCGCTGCATTTCCGGATCCGCCGACGACCATGTATCGAGACGCCCTAAAGATGAGGGGGGCGGGATGCTTGAACGCTCCTCGCTTCCGGCAAGCGCTAAGCCGATTGGGGAAGCATTAGAGAGCCGAATGACCGGTAGAGGAAGGAATCCTTTCTCCTTGACGAGGTAGGAGCGCCCTTCTATACTTGTATAGATGCGGTCGGCTCGACGGGCTCAGGCTCGCGATTGAGCCGCATCGACATTTTTCCCGAGGAGACTTGGATGGCGGTGATCCAGAGCGTCTCGGTTGGTTCGCTCGAATACCATGAGCGAGCCGACGAGGATCTCGTGTCGTTGGCGAAAGCGGGCGACAATTCGGCAATGGAGTTCTTACTTAACAAGTACAAGAACTTCGTTCGCATTAAAGCGAAGAGTTATTTTCTCATCGGAGCCGATCGCGAGGATATCATTCAAGAAGGAATGATCGGCCTTTATAAGGCCGTGCGCGATTTCAAAGCGGACAAGCTGTCAAGTTTTCGCGCTTTTGCGGAATTGTGCATCACGCGCCAGATTATCACGGCGATCAAGACGGCGACGCGCCAAAAGCATATTCCGCTCAATCAGTACATTTCGCTGAACAAGCCGATTTACGATGAGGACAGCGAGCGGACGTTGCTCGACGTGATGGCTTCGCAGAAAACCTCCGATCCCGAGGAGCTCGTGATCAATCAGGAGGTTTCCGAAGATATCAAGCAGCGCATCCAGGAGAATCTCTCCGATCTAGAGTCGCAGGTATTGCTTTCGTATTTGGAAGGAAAGAGCTATCAGGAGATGGCGCGCGACTTGAACCGTCACGTCAAGTCGATCGACAACGCTTTGCAGCGCGTCAAGCGCAAGATAGAGAAGAATCTTTCCGACGTGGATATTCCCGGAGAGCCGCTTCAATCGCAAACCGCGGGCTTCGCCCTAGCCGGCAAGCGAAAAGCCGACGCGGTCATTTGAGGTTCACGAAGCCTTCATCGTGCGGCGTGCTTTCTTTGCGAGCAGAAGCGCGTCGATGAGCAGCGAGGCGTCGCCTTTGGTGATGTTCTTGGGAATTTCCGTTCCGCGCGATAGGCTTGCGATTAAGGCGGTTTGCTTCTCGGATGCCGGCGCCGATCTCCATCTCGCGGATGCGTCGAGCACGTAGAGTTTCTCGCGGTGGCGGTCGGCGATGAAGCGATCGGCGAAGGCAAACGCCTTTTTCTTGTTCTTGCTTATGCGCAAGACGGCCTTGGATTCGGTATGCGTTAGCACGTAACGTCCGAGCGCGTCTATGTGAATGTCGTACGTTATTTCCTTATCCGCGCGAATCGACCAGCGATCTTCCCCCACGGGAAGCCAGGTGAATCCCGTGAAGTCGGAGAGCGTCTCATCGCGGGCGATCATTGCGAAAAGGTCGATCTCCGCGACGCTCATGCCCGACTTGACCTTGGCGAGTACCTTGTCCAGGTTCTCGCGATCCGTCGTCAAGCGATGCAGGCGGGGGTCGATATTTTCAAGGGCCTCGGCCATGTCGTACACGTCGCCGCCCTTGGGATCGAACTTCGGCGGGAGCCCGGCTAGAGCGGCGACGTTTGCCAGCGACTTCCCGCTCGTCACGTCGGCAACGTCGACGGCAACCATGTGATCCTTGCCGGGATGCAAGCGCAATGCGCGTCCGAGCATTTGCGTATAGAGAAGTTCGCTTTTCGTGGGACGTGCGAGAATGATGCACTGCGTTTGCGGCGCGTCCCAGCCTTCGGTGAGAATACCGTAGTTGGTCAAGACGCGCGTTTGCCCGCGATGGTAGCGTCCAAGAGCCTGCGCACGGGCCTCGCGTCCCATCTCGCCCCACACGGGTTCCGCCGGAATGTCGCGTTGTCTGAAAATGTCGGCGACGTTATGACTATGTTGGACGCCCGCGCAGAACACGACGCTCTGCATCCCGCCGGCGTAGCGCTCGTAGGCCGAGACGATCTCGTAGTTACGTTTCTCGTTGTTGACGGCTTCTTCAAGCTCCCCGACTGCGTAATCGCCCGCCGTCGTCTTTACGGAGCGCAGGTCGATAGCCGTTTGGACTTGCCAAGCGCGGATCGGTACGAGATATCCGCAGCGTATCATGTCGCGGATGCCGTACTCGACGGCGATCTCTTGGAATATCGCGCCGAGGCCGATCCCGTCCGTTCGCTTGGGGGTCGCCGTGACGCCGACAAGGCGCGTAAGTCCGTCAAGGCATCCAAAGTGCGTTAGGATGTCGATATAGGCCCCGCCGGTAGCGTGATGGGCTTCGTCGAGGATGATGATACGGAAGGCATCGGGTTCCCATTCCTTCAGGCGTTTTCCGCGAAGCGTTTGCATGGATCCGACGACGACGGAGCGTTCGCGGTCTTCGAAGAGCGAGGATGCCGGATGCGTTCGGGATGCAAACGATGCGGCTTGCTCTATTTCGACATGCAATGAAGGCGCCGCGAAGGCGATCTTATCGCGCGCTTGCGTTAGAAGTTCCTCGCGGTGCGCGAGGACGAGGGCGCGTTCGCCGTTTTGCAAGACCTGATCGAGAAGCGCCGCGAAGATAATGGTTTTCCCGCTGCCTGTCGGCAGCACCGCGAGGGATCGGGTAACGCCCTGCGCCGGGCGCAGGAGCGCGGATACCGCTTTCTTTTGGTAGTCGCGTAGCGAAATTGCAGTCATTTAAGCGACGATGTAGGTCATGGTACTTATGCAGTTGCGGGTAGAGCTGCAAAATCTTCCCGAGTCCGGCGTTCCCGACTCCATTTGCAGAAAAGTAACCCGATATTTTCGGCGGTTGGATGCGAGGAGTAAAAAGTGCGTCTGCTTCATTGAGCTTAGAAGTTTTTGTAATACGTCGTTCTACGGTAGGGCAATCGCCGATCAGAGCGGAGACTTCGGCACGGGATGCGGGTTCAGCAAGCCCATAGGAGAAACATCCTTCCATGGTCTAGACCTAAGAAGATAATGCACTCCATACCCTCCGTTCGACGAATGCAGCAACTGGTAGCCGATTCTACTCTCGCGCTTGTCGCGCTGGTAGGGGTCGCCGTGCCGTTTATGCGTGAGCTGATTTGCGTCAATATGAGGGAAAGCGCTGCACTGTCGACGGCCGTTTCCCATGCCGCCGTCGTAGCGAAATGTCTCCTGGCTACGGGAATAGTCTTTATTGTCTTCCTCGTCGCACTGCGAAGCCGCAGGGGGAGAGTCTGCCGACATCTTGCCGCGCTTCCGCTTCTACGCATTGCCTTCCTGACGGGCGCGACGATAGCGATTGGTCTCGCTTCATTCGATGCATGCACCGCATATCACGGCGCCGAGATGGATACCGGCGGTTCGTGTTTTTGTTGGCTTACAGGAACCTTGGCCTGCGCGGGGGCGTTCCTTGCCGGGATCATTTGTTTCACCGGCCGTACATTGGCTGCGTTCATGTGCGATGTCGTCCGGGGGCTTATCGCGCTCTTTCTCGTTTTCGATCGAATATGCCGAATTGGAAGCGATCGCCGCTCTCATCTCCTCCATCCTCGCATCGCAAGCGGTTCGCGCCTCGCGCGGCGAATCGCCGGGCGCGCTCCTCCCGTGTTTGCCTAAGGCCTTTTCGCGCGCTTTCGCGCACGCCTATCGCATTCACGTTAGTCTGAAGGAGGACCATGCGTCCGTTTTCTCTCGCCGTTTGCGCAATGAGCGTCGCGGCTTCAATCTTTCTCCTCCCTGCCGCCGCAGTCGCCGATACGGTTGGGCTTGTCCGCGGAACCGTTACCGTGGACGGAAAGCTTGCCGGGGGGATCGTCGTCCGTTTGCAGGGACGGCGCACCCTGCAAACGACCACGGATGACGCCGGCGCGTTCGCTTTTCCGCGCGTCGTGTTCGGCAGCTACACGATCAGCGCCGCGACCGAAGACACACCCGCTGCGCAAACCAAACTCGACGTTTCAAGCGATGCGATCGTCACCGTATCGCTCACCCTGTCGCATCTGCGTGAAATCGGCCGCACGAGCGCGACTGTGGTTAGCGGAGCTTCGGGAACGCCGGTGTCGGTCAATACGCTTAATCGCGCTCAGATCGCCGCGTTGCCCGCATATAACAGCTTGAACGCCTTGATACAAACGGTTCCTGGAGTGGTCCCGTTTTCGTACGGGGAAACCGTCGCGCACGGCTTCCACGGACTTACCTATGAGATCGACGGGGCGCCGTTGCCGCAGGGCACCACCGCGAATTTCGCCGAAGTCATCGATCCGCGTAACATTGATTCCTTGGAAGTGTTCACCGGAGCAATTCCCGCCGAATTCGGCGGGAACCGCATCGGCGCGGTGGTCAATGTGGTAACCGACCGCGCCGCCGATCTCAACGCGCCGTCGCAAGGAGACGTTGAACTAGGCGCAGGCTCTTACGGCGAAAAGGAAAGTACCGTTAATGAATCCTTCAAGCTAGGCGACTCTCGCCTATTCGTAAACGGCAACATACAGCGCACTGATCGCGGCTTGGATTCGCCCACGTTCGTGCCGAATCACGACAACGCGAATCAAGGCGATGAATTCATACGCTTTATCACGCCGGTCGGCAAACGCGGCACGCTCGCGGCCGATATATCCAACCAGCAATCCACGTATCAAATTCCCGATAACACCTCGTTCAACGTGAACGATCCGGTGATCAATGTTCCCAGGACCGACGACGCGCAATTGGAGTACAAGCATTTCGCCAACCTCGTGTTCACGGAGAACACGCCGGATCAGCACGGCTATTATCAGATCGCTCCTTGGGTAAGTTACGACCACGTCGCATACGACGGCGATCTTTCCCAAGACATCCATGGGACGTTCTATGATACGACCGGTTCTCAATGCGTTCTTCCTTCGCAAGAACCCAATTGCTCGTTGGACGGGGTGCGTGAGAATCGTAGCTCGGATTTCGCCGGGCTTCGCATGAACTATTTCCATGAGGGCGGTCATCATGCGCTCAAGTTCGGCCTCGAGGGAAATTACGAGGATTTTGCGGGAACCTCCGAGATCGCGCAACTCGGAGAACCCAATTTCACCGATGATGTTTCCAAGCGCGGAACGCAGTTCGCCGCTTACGGGCAAGATAAGTGGGAGCTTTCCAAGATCGTTACCGTGAATCTCGGGGCGCGCTATGATCGTTCCAACGGCTTCACGTCAGGCAATCAGCTCAGTCCGCGCGCGGAGATCAACGTGGCTCCCGACGGGCGCAACGTCGTGCACTTTTATTACGGGCGTTTCTACGCCGCGCCGTTCTTGGAGGATACGCGTTGCGCTAATATCTTGGCGTCCAATCCCGGGACAACTTGCAGCAACGCGAATTTGCCGGCGTACGATCTTGCGCCCGAGCACGACACGTATTATGAAGGCGGGGTCGCGCACACGTTCAAGCCCGGGCTTAGGGGTTACTTCAATTATTGGGAGCGGAACGTAGCGAACGTCTTGGATACCACGCAGATCTTTCCGACGCCGATCTTCGCCGTGTATAACAACACGATAGGGCGTGCGGAAGGAGCGGAAATCAATTTGAAAGACGAACTTTCCGACGGTGATCTCTGGTATTTCTCGGGCACGGCGTCGAATTCGTCCGCCTGCGGAATATCGGGCGGCGCCTTTCTCTTTCCCCCAAGTCAAATTTCATGCTTGCCGCAAGGTTTGCAGCCGGAGGATCACGATCAAACTTACACCGTCAACAGCGCGTACACGCATCGTTTTGCGGCGGACAAACATGCCTTTGCCACATTGCAAGCATTGTACGGCAGCGGGTATCCGGTGCAATTTCAAAATGGAGAAGGACGGCTCACGCCGCACCTCACGCTTAACGCCTCGGCGGGACGCGATCCGGGACGAAACGCAAGCAAGTCGTTGGGCTATCGCTTGGATATTGAAAACGCCCTTGGATACGCGTACCTATTGAAAATCAACAATGGGTTCAATACCACGCAGTGGGCGTCGGGCTTTAAGGCAACTTTCCGCGTCACGGCTCCGATCTAAAAACGTAGCGATGCCTGTCGTCGCAAAAAGCGCCGTCAGGCTTTGCTCGAATTTCGTCGCCTGAGTTCTGGGATCACCCAGTTGATATCCGAGTACCCTTGTCCGTGTGCGTGCGTCGGCAAATTGATCGGCATGCCGGCGATGAAACCGGCCAAATCGGTTCCATGGTCATGATTAAATCCGCGTAAATAGTACTGATTGGCCTTCCCTTCTTGCCGGTAGCCCTTGCAGCCATAGGACTATTGACTGTATCCACGCGGAGTGAAAACGCGAGGCTTCGATCCCAAGAGAGCGAAGGTCGTCAAATGCTTCGGGCGCGTATTACCCGTCTCTCCTTTTGTATAGCCGTTGCCCTCATTGCGGCGGCTTTTGCCGACGCCGTCGTCGAGTCGATTTCGAATACCGGCGTCTTGGGCGGTCGCTATGACGATAACAACCACCTCGGGATTGTTCCTACGTTGCTAGGCGGCGTGCTGCTCGTACTTGGGATGCTTGTGCTGCGCTTCCTTGAGATCTGGCGCCGTTGGACGAATGGTTCGCAGGGTTCTTTCATCGACGCCGCGAGAGAATTGACGCCGCGCTCGCTCGTCCAATATCTCCCGTATGTGTTCGCGCTACAGCTCACGGCGCTCTTCGTGTTGGAAAGCGTGGAACAACTCGCGGTCGGCGGGAAATTGCTCGGGGGGACGGAGTGGCTCGGCGGCCCAATTATCTTTAGCCTACTCACACATGCACTAATTGGGGCCTGCTGCACGTTTGCACTCGGCGCCTCCATACGCGCTCTTGCACGAACGTTCGCTCTGATCGTTCGTACCGCAATACGGTTCATTTGGCTTGCAATCGCGAACGCAACGGGCGGGAAATCTTATCTCGATCCGCGCGACGCGCTTTGTCCGCGTGCCCAAGCGCCGCGCGTTTGCCAAATCGGCGGGCGCGCTCCCCCGCTCCTTCAGACGCCGGCTTAAGCTATTTAGCTAACCTCGTTTCAAAGCTATTTTCCGCGCTTCTGAAGGAGTCCGGTTTATGAAAGTATCGCTAGGCGCACTAGCCCTATTCGTGGTTTTCCTTTTGCTTTTCGTGACCCTCGCGGGCCGACCGACGGCCGGCAACGCGGCCGAGGCGACAACAGGTTTGATCGTCGGCGCCGTCGCCGGCGCCGACGGCAAGCCGATTGCAAAAGCCGTTATTTCGGCGGCCTCGCCGTCCGGTCGTTATTCCACGCTGACTGATGCCCGCGGTCGGTTTACGATACTCGGCGTCGCACCGGATACCTATACGATAGCGGCTGAGGCAACCGGCTACGAGCCGGCCATTCAAAGGGATGTCCATGTTATCGCCGGGCAAGAAGAACGAGAGTCGTTCCGGCTTGAGAGGACGCTTCAGACCATCGGCACCGTGCATGCGCAGAGCAAAGCATTTGCGCTTGGTTCCACAAGCGATTCGTTTACCGTCGGCGGCGATGCCGCGCGCGCGCATTTCCCGACGACGTCCGCAGCAGGCCTCTCAAGCTACACGCAGGGAACCGTCCAAGGCGCAATTGCGAACGTCCCAGGCGTCGATCTCGATCCTTTCGGAAATGCGATCCTGCGCGGCGGTCGCGTCAGCGATACCGTCTTCGATTACGACTCCGTTCCGATTCCGCAGGGTTTGATCGCTGAACCGGGCGGCAATGTCGACGGCGCCCAACTGCCGACGACCGGCATCGCGTCGACCAATGTTGTCCTCGGGGGATACTCCAATGAGAGCGACAATGCGCTCGGCGGCGTCGTAAACCAGATTCCCGCCGTCGGATTGTACCCCGGGCATTCGACGTTTGAAATAGCCGACGGCATCGGAACGCAATACCAATCTAGCAACCTTCAGATTCTCGGAGCGACGCCCGATCTCAAGTGGCGCTACGCTTTCGCCGGCACGTCCGGCAGCGAGTACTTGCAGTACGGCGACGGACGCTCGTTCTATCCGGCTGAGGCTGCGACGTATGGATTGTCGCTTCAGACGCGCGGACAATATTCGCTCGAATCCAATGTGCACTACCAAGCGACGCCGAAAGATGACATTTCGGTTCTGGCGTTAGTCGGCCAATCGGAATACAATCAATACGGTTCGCCCTATTCAGGCGAGACGGTCGGCCAGTTCGACGGTGCGACAACCACGTATCCGGGCGAAACCAACCCGAACGCTCCGGTGGACTTCGCATCCGGAGTTCGCGGCTACTACGATATCGCCAAGGCGCAGTGGCAACACACGGGCGCACATGTCTTCTCGCGGCTTCAACTCTATCAGTCGCAATACGGGTCGTCCTCCGGGGGACCGTTCTGGGATGAAAACGGGTTCCCCGATGGATCAATCTCCCTTTTCGAAACATCGTTACAACGGCAGGACGGCATCAACCTCGACAACGACGCCGTCTTCGGGCCGAACCATGTGCGCTTCGGGGCCGAGTACCGAACGAATACATCGTCGCTCAATCAAATCGTTCCGACCGCCGACGAATTCATTACATCCAATCCGACCATCAACTCGTATTTGGCTTATCTCGGCGACACGTGGTCCGTCTCGGATCGGCTCGACCTCATGGGCACCGCACGCGCGACCCACTCCCATATCCAGCCGAGCGACGGCTTCGCGTATGATACCGGGGCCATCGATCCTCACTTCGGAGCCTCGTATCGCTTGGGCTCCCAACTCGCATTGCGCGCGAATTTCGACCATATCAGCGTCGCGCCGGCACCGTTGGAAGCCGATCGCGTGGATTCGACCAACGTCGATCAGAACGGAAATCCGGCTCCCTTCGTGCCGCTCAATCCGGAAACGGCGAATGACTTCACGTATTCCGTGCAGGGCGGCGGACGCACGCAATTTCGGTTGACATACTACCAAAAGTTCGAGCAGAATCTCATCGATGTTCTTCCCTTCAACTTTCGGTCCGCGGTTGTGGGAAGCCTCGACCCCAACGGCGTCGGCGTACCGACGAACATCGGGGACCTTCGCGCCAGCGGGCTTGAACTGAATTTGAAAAACGGCGGTTTCTCTTTCCAGAGCAACCTTGTCCGTGCGTTCTCGTCGAGCGCGTCGCAATTTGCCTATAACGACCTTAACGCGCCGGCGATTGCGGCAAATCATCTGTTTCCGGTCAGCTATCTTCCGGATATCACGACGGCGCTCTCCTATGAGTTTCGTGATAAAGCTGGGCACTTACGCATCACTCCGTCGCTCTCGTATTCGACCGGCTATCCGTACGGCAACGGAAAGATGGTCTATGAGTTCTCTCCGGTTACCGGCAAGCCGATTCAAGTACCGAACGACAACTACGTCAACCCCGGCGCGAACTATTATTTTCTCCAAGATCCGTCCAAACCGTTCAACGCGGCGACAAATCCCTACATCGGCAATCTCGGCACGAATGAAGGCAACGACCCCAACACGCTTCGGTCAACGCCGCAAATTACCGTCAATCTGCACGTGGAGAAAGATTTCACGCCGCGCCTGACGGCGATGCTCGACGTCGCCAACCTGTTCGGAAATTTCGCGCCCACGGCATATCAAAACAATCCATATCTCATAGGACCGCCCGGCTACAAAGGAGGCAATCCGACGTACGCATCGTGCTACGGTCAGGTTCTCGCGGGTACCGTGCCGTGCGCGTCCGGTCTGCCCGCAGGTACGACGCCCTACACGCTGGGCAACGGCGCCCCGACCAATAACGGCGTAACGCAATCCGTACCCTGGAATTATGGGACAGACGCATACATTCCGCAGAGCTATCCGCTGGGACGCACCGTGCAAATCCGATTACGGTACAGGTTATAGGAAATGATGCGTGATCTGTTCGCGTATCATTGATACACTCTGAAATTCGCGGCAATCTTCGGCATCGCGTCGTCCCAATGCCCGTAGCCTTTGATTACTCCGTCGCGTCCGACATAATAGATTGTCGTGCCGTGTTCAAGGGGAGAGGCGTTCTGATAGCGGTCGGCGGGAGCGGTTTGGCGCGGAACATGATAATCGGCATATACGCGGGTCAATGCCGTGAAGCTGCCGGTGAGTCCGATAAAATCCGGGTTGAAGATTCGCACGTAGCGTTTGAGGACCGGCGGCGTATCGCGTTCGGGATCGACCGTGATGAATGCGATGCGAACATCTCGCGGAACGCCCTGCGCATGCACCGCCGTTGAGAGGCGTCGCAGCGTTGCGGGACATTCATCCGGGCAATGCGTGTATCCGAAGAACAACGCGGCGGGATGCCCTCGTAGCGTCGAGAGCGTGAAGGGCTGAGCGTTCTGATCGATGAGCGTGAAGTCGGGTGCGACGACGGCCTTTGAACCGAAGAGCTGCCGCACAGCGGCTATGCAGGCCGCGCTAGCTACGAGCAACAGTGCGATGAGAAGTGCCGTCATCGTATAGAGTCGCTTGGACGGCTTCGCGGAGCTTCTCATCGCGAGAACCTTCTTTGAAAACGCGTTTGACAGAGAGCGATCCATCGCGCGGACGGCCAGAACTGCGCCCATAAGATATCTTGGTCCCGCGTACCGAGGACAACCTGAACGTGCCCGCGACAGACCGCGTGCCCGCCGTTTTGCACGATGACGCGCGCCTCGACCTCGCATGAGAACTGCGTCGGAAACGGCTCTAGGAAAAGCGGATACGACTGCGGCGGTCCCGCCTTCGAAGAGGCATAGATCGCCCAGCGCTCCACGACGCTCGGGCTCGCGATGAGGATCGCGCAGGCCGACGCTGTTACGATCGTTGCCGCTAGCATCGCGCGTCGGAACACGCTATTGCACCAAAAGTTTCGCCATCATACCGCCGTCTTCGTGCTCAAGTAAATGGCAATGAAAAAGGAACTCGCCTCGGATCTCCGGGTCGCGAAAATCGAGCAGCACATGGCTCACCGACGGCGTTCCGTCGGCGTGCATATAGGGGAGATTGAGCGTATCGCGCCACAGCGCAGGTTGCGCGACGCCGTCGACGTCTTGCGTGATAAAATGCACCTGATGAATGTGGAACGCATGCGCTTCGCCGGTCGTATTGCGTAGCGTCCACCTCTCAACGGTTCCCGATTGCGCGATGAACATCGGCGGGGCCGACAGGGCATATTGCAATCCGTTGAGGTAAAAGTCCGTGCCGGTAGAGTCTTCAGCAAACGTCAGCGTTCGTTGTTGCGCGAAGGATGCGCCGATCGGCTCTTCATATGTTCCGGCGGCCGGCGCAGTCGCCCCGGGTAAAGGAATCGTCGTGAGCGCAGATGGGCCGACGTGTATTGACGCCAGTACCTGCGAGGGATTGGGATCACCGGCCGGCCCCGTATCATTGCACGTTGTTCGTAAGAATGCGGCGGACCCGAACTTTGGCCCGGTCACGATGAACTCGGCGCGTCCGGCAGGGGGAATCAAGACATCGTTTACGGTTTGTTCCTGGGAGCCCGGGTACGTCTTAATCGGTACGCCGTCGATCGACACGAGGCGAAGTTGTTGTCCGTCGACGCTAAGATCATAGAATCCGTCGGCCGAAGCGTTGAGTACGCGCCAGAATTGATGCTCGCTCGGCTGCAGCGCCAGGCCCGCAGCGGCGCCGACGCTGCGGCCGTTTATCGTCGTGTGCTCGCCTGGAATACTGAAGAGTTGCTGACAGGTCGCGGAGATATCTTGCGGCGCGCGGCCCGCGTTAGCGCTCGTCGATGCGGTGCGGCGACGTAAGAAGGACAGGGCCGAATACTGCGGCTGTGCGAGAACGTTTCGCAAAACGATGATTCGCTCCGGAAGGCCGGCGGTTTCCGAAGCGAATGAGGCTACCCCGTTCACGACGATTGCTCCCGACATGCCGTTATAGAGCTGCCAATTCGCTTCGCCGTGCGAATGCGAGTGATACCAGTACAGACCAGGGGGCTGCGTCTTGGGTATCGGAACGAGATAGTGGAGCGTTTGCCCCGGCATCGCAAGGATGTCGATCGCATCGTCCGCGGGCGGATTGGGCGATGTTGAGAGACCGTGGAAGTGGAGGTTTGCGGCGTTGAGGGGCTCCGCGCTCGTCGGCGGCAGATTGTCCGTGTACGTGAGGTCAATTGCGTCGCCGGGTGAGACGCGAATCGTCGGCGGGACGAGCGAACCCGCATATTGCAGCGCGGGGCCGCCGGTCGCGGGATTGATCACCGCTTGCAAGGCGACGTGCGCGACGCCGTTGACGCTAACGATCTCAGGCGGATTCGCGAGATCGAGCGACGTGAGCGCCGGAGGAGAACCCGAGACGCCGCTCGAGCAACCCGCCGTCGCGGCGGTAAGGACAAAGGCGAACACGCCCCTTACAAACACGTCGCGCATTTACGTCTTATGCGTGATGGAGAGGGTAATCGTGCGCGGAGCAAGCGGGATCGCATCCGTCGGTATGGAGCCGGCGAGACCGCCGTAAGGAGTACCTGCGCCGATCCGCACCTGTTTGAAATCGTAGACGTTGGTAAGATTGGTTCCCGCGATGCCGACGTCAAAATTGTGCAAATGCCACGTGGCGCCGGCGCGCAACAGCGCGTATGCTCCAAGGTTCGTCTCGTTGTAAGCGCCTTCGTAGAGCAAGCCCGTGTAGTACGCGACTCCGCTGCCGGAGTCATGGTCGTAATCGAGCGTGATTTTATGCAACGGAACGCCTAGAGCTTGTTCGTACGGAATGACGTCATCGGCCGCGGCGGGCGGGAACGATTGCGTGTAGACGCTGTCGATATCGTATCCGACGCGAAGCGTGTCGTGCTGCATCAACGGGACGTCGCCGTGCAGCTCGACCCCTTGATACACCTCTTGCGTGACGTTCAAGGGATAGCTCAAGCATGGCGGGTTATTACCGTAGTTTACGCCAGGCTCACATTGCGTGGGCGAATAGTAGGTTGCGACGCCGTTGTGGAGATCCGTCCTGTAGACGTCGCCCCCGACTCGAACGTGAACCCCTTTGATCTGTAGGCGACGGTCGAATCCTAGATCGTACGAGGTAGCACGCTCCGCGGTCGCTTGCGGATTTCCGATGCTGACATAGCCGTTCACGGGGGCGGGCAACACAGGCGGCACGAGAAAGGTCGGCAACTGCGGCGATTGAAAGGTCGAGCCGACGGAGAACCGATATGCGGTATCGGCTTGCGGCGTCCAGACGAAGCCCAAGCGCGGATCGATGCTGTGACCGAACGTGCTGTAGTCGCTGTAATAGCTTGCGAAGGTGTAATGCAGATGCGAGGTCGGATTGACGGCGTAGCGTACTCCCAGCGAGCGTTGGACCTGCGCGAGTGCTTGTTGGCTTGCGCCCGTGGTTGTCGCGTCGGCCTGGGTTTCTCGGCTCAGAGGCGACGGAGCGACATCGTCGGCGAGAGCGACTCCGCCGGGAGCCGACGCACGCATGTAGGAATTCGCAAAGATAACGCCGGGAATGTAGCCGGTCGTGAGGCTCTCCGTGGTCAACGCATAGCGCGCCGAAAGCTCGCCTTTGGGGAGAATACGGTCGATCTCAAGCGTGTCGTCAGCGAGGCTGTCGCGGTTGTTGTAGAGATACGGCGATGTGTCCGCGCCGGGTCCGTTCACGTTTTGATCGGCAACCGAGGTCTGATGCCGAAAAAGCACGGTCGTCGGGTACGCGCCTGCGGCGTTTTTGTGTCCGAGCGGCGCCTGCGCATCGACGTCGTATGCGGATGTATGCGAGAGAATCGAGGCGCCGGAAAAATTCGAATACGTATCGGTTCCGTTCGTCCCCGCGCCCAGATCGACCGAAGAGAGGGTCGCCGAAACATCGCGATAGACGGCTTGGTCGCGCAGCGACACGCCGACGAATCCCGCTCCGTTCCAAAGCGAATAACGCAGCTTCGCGATCGTGGAAGAAGCATCGAGCGAATCGCCGATCGGCGAAAAGCCGTTGCTGCCGGTCGTGTTGGTTGTGTTGGGGAAGGGAGTTCCGTTTTGATCTCCGGCGGAGGTGAGGCGGTGGAAGGAAAACGCGTATCCGAGGCGATTCTGAACGGTTCCCGTCGCCTGCAACGTTTCTCCGTACGTGCCGTAGCTGCCGCTCGTGAATCGTTCGAGGAGGTGCGATTGCGCCGTGGGTTCCAGCGTGCGCACGTTCAGCGCGCCGCCCAACGTATTCGGACCGAAAAGCGATGACGGAGCGATGCCGTAGACGACCTGCGTGCTCGTCAGGTCGGCCGGGTCGAGCAAGGAGAGATCGAAATCTCCCGTGCTGCCGTTGTTGACCTGATGTCCGTCGATATCGACGAGCGTTTCGCTTGGATCAGGGCCGCGCAACGACACGACCGTCGGCGTATTTAGGCCGCCGCCGATCACCGGCACCACGGTCGTGGAAAGTTGATCGCTAAGAATATCGCTTACCTTCGTCTCGCCTTGCTGCGCGTACGGCTGCATCGAGATATCGAGCGTCGGAGCCGGGAGCGTCGAGATCGCTCGTGAACCGTTTGTTTGAACGGATCCGATTTCGACCAGCGAGGACGCTTGTATCGGCGGTAATCGCAGGTTTATCACGGCCTTGGAGTCGGAGGCGACCTGGACGGTCTGCGCTTTGATGGGATTGTAGCCGGGCGCGGTAACGGTGAGCGTGTACGTTCCGGGCGCCAACGCAGAGAATGAGAACGCGCCGTGCCGGTCGCTCACGGACGACGCGGCCGGCCCGTTCCCGGAAAGCGTGACGATCGCTCCGGAGATCGCGACCCCGTCGCTTGAGACGACCGAGCCGACGGCGGCGGAATCCTCCGTCGCCGCGAGAGCGCCGGTATGGGCGCATGCAAAGAACGCGATAACCGCGAGGAGGACGATTCGCAAGGTAGGAATCCCAGTCTCCCTTAAATTAGGCAAGGCTACTAATGCAGTTCGTTCTACCTTATCGGCCTGATTGTGTCAAGGCCAAAGATCGCGTGCGGCGCCGATCAGTGAAATTTCCCCGGCGGTCTCAACGATACCGGAGAAGGGAGAGCGTCAACGACGGCAAGCAAGATTGCATCGGGGAATGGTGCATGACGTCGGCGATGTTTAGATCGGCAATCATGCAACGTTCAACCCAGGATCGCGGCATGCGATTTCGGATGCGGCGGAGGGTGGTTCAAGTCGCTGCATTGAGGGGATCGGCGAAGTCGGACGCATGAACGCTCAGCACGCCTTTTATTTCCCCAAGCGTATCCACGAGCGTTTTCGGATTCCCCGAGCCTTGGATAACAAGCACGACGTTTACAATATTGTCGCCGTTCTCAGCTTGGTTTTGCACGGTCGCGTCGGACACCGCAAAGCGCTGTCGCGTGCATGTTATCAATGCGTTGCGCAGAACGCCGTATCCGCTTTCGTAAATGAGGCTTATTTGCGTAGCGCAATACGCGGCGTGCGGTAAGCGAGACGCAATCGACGGAAAGACGAAAACGACGATAAAATGCCCTACGGTTACGGCGCATGCGAGGACCACTAGCCCCGCGCCGCATGCCATGCCTATGCCTGCCGTCAACCAGATAATCGCCGCCGTGGTAAGCCCCCGTACGGCATCGCGGCGCATGAAGATCACGCCGCCGCCGATGAAGCCTATTCCCGATACGATTTGCGCCGCGATGCGTGACGGATCGAGCATCACTCGTCCGTTCTGCAGAATATCCGTGAAACCGTATTTTGAGACAAGCACCATGAGCGCAGATGCTAGCCCCACGATCGTATATGTACGCAAGCCTGCGCTTTTTTGCCGATATTCGCGTTCCATGCCGATCAATGCGGAGAGAACAAAGGCGATGCCGAGTTCGGCGAGTTGCGTCCATCCTTGTCCGGCGGGTTCGATTAGGAGAGCATGCATGCTCAGGGCTTTTATAGGAATCATAAACTACCTTGAGCGCATGCCTTCACAAAAATGAAAAATTCGCTTCCAATGTCCCTTATCGGATCGCCCGATGCCGCCGACGACGTGTGCTTCACCTCACTTTGACGGGCGAGCGATGCCTGTGTACTATTGCGCGGTTCGTGCCGGCGGCGATCGGCGCCGACGGGCGTCCGGTTCCCATCGCGAAGGAGAGCCTTCATGAGCGACGATCCGAACCCTGACGAGTATTATTGGGAAGGCGAGACGATGGTATTAACGGAGCAATACCATCGTCGTCGAGGATACTGTTGCGGAAACGGTTGTCGGCATTGCCCATACGGTCATGAGAACGTTCAGCGGGATGAAGTGCGTCCATAATGTCTGAATATACTCGCGGCAAATCAGGGGAAGTAGTTCAGCGGTACGGCGCGACGGCGTGTAGGATATCTTCGAATAAATCATCGATGTAGGGTCCGCAATCTAGTTTTTCATGGAGATACCCAATCCGATGCATGCGTACTGCGTCGAGCAGTTTCCATGGCATCTTATCGATCGGCAATGTAAAGCGTTCGTTGGAGTCGATAAGCACAACGTCGGAGTTTGTCATCGCGACGGTCTCAGCCGACACAAGCGCCCATGCTCGCGGCGTGTCGTGAAGAACGTTCACCAGGTTCGCGCGCGTGAGGAGATCGTCGACGAATGAGCCGCGCGCCGCGCTCCATATGGGATTGGGCCATAAGAGCAGTAAGACGCGCAACTTACGTTTGGAGGCGACGCGCGCGGCATCCTGACTGAGTCGTTTTTGGAGATGCGTCGTGAGCGCATCGGCGGCTTGCCTTTCGCCGGTGAGATCGCCCAGCATGCGTATGGCGGTCCAATCGTCGGCCAGCGACTTGCCGGGAACGCGTGCTACTCGGACGCCGGTTTTGCGTAGGCTCTCGATTGCCGGCGTATCGAGTTCTTGATAGGCAACCAAGGTCGGACGTTGACCCAGCACGCCTTCGATATTGACGTTGTAGACGCCGCCGATGCGTGGAAGGCCTGCGATGCGCCGCGGTCGTTTCGCGTAGGCGTCGATCGCGACGACCCGAGGACCCGCGCCGATAGCGAACAGATCCTCCGTAACGGCGCGCGACACGGAAACGATGCGCATCGCGCTAAGCGCGGCGGCCGCAGCGACGGCGAGCATCATCGCGTCGCCCACTCCACGCGATACGAACGCCCGGGTTGCGGGAAGGCGTAGTACGATCCGTACTGCTCGTTCGCGAGGTTTTTCACGCGAGCGGTCAGATAGCCGTGTCGCGGCAATCGGAATTTCGTGTAGAAATCGGCCGTGATATAGCCGCCGAAATCGCCGTGACCGGCGGAGCTTTCCGTGTGAGGGCCGACGATATGGATCGCCAGGCCGAACCCAGCGCCGCGCGTGCCCATGTCGCGTTCGACGTTGAGCGTTGAGGAAAGGACAGGTTCGTAATCGGCTCGCGTCGTCGCGCCGCTTACAATCTGCGTCGCGGTCCACAGATCGGTAAAGCTGAGCGTCGTCGTTATCCTATTGAGGGGACGCGTCTTGAGGCTGAACGTCGCGCCTTGGAAGTGCGCGGTTCCAGCGTTGAGCGGAACGAATTGACTGTTGAAGGTGATCAAATTATCAGCGACGCGATCGAAGATGGTCAATGTCGGTGCGATGGGGAGTTTGGGCAGCGTGATCGAGCTATCGAGATTGCGGTCGCGTTCCGGGAGAAGATTGGGATTGGCATACCCGGGAAAGTAGAGATCGAACAGAGTTGGTACGATGAACGAAGTGCCGACATTTGCGCCCACGCGCGCGCCGCCGAGCGGTAGCAAGAAGCCTGCGCCCGGCGAAAGGATGGAGCCGGCCGGAACATCGCGTTCGGCGCGCAGACCCGCGTACGTTTTTCCGTCAGGTCCGATGCCGATGGTTTGTTGGGCGTACACGGCGCTCTGTGATTGCGCGGCCGCGAAATTCGGCGGCGGCCCGAACGGGGCGAGCGTATCCAGCGCGCTTTCGCGCCGGAGATCGATGCCCGTAACCAGCGCGTCGTGCCCGTGTTCGGCGACGACCTCCTTGAGCGATACGCCCGCGCGCGCATCGATCAGCGAGCTAACTTGCGGGCCCGAGACGCCGTACCCGCCGAAGAAGAGGCCGCCTTGCCGCATGCCGGAAAAGGTGACCGATGCGGTACGATTGCCGTCGGTGCGCGAGATATCCGTCATGAGATCGTCGCGATTGGTCGCGTTGTAATTCTGGGGCGTGAGATCGTTGAGTTCGCCGGGTTGACCTATATCCAATTGGGTGGAGCGTTCGCTCGCGCGAATCGTGTAGCGGCCAAGCTTTTGTCGGTATTCGATCGAGGCGTCGGTTTGGAGCGCCTCGTCGTATTGACGCACGCTGCCGGGAAATCCGTTAAGCGGGCCGTAGGAATAATCGTTTGTCGCGACATGACGTTCGAAGGTTACGCCGACGATGCCGTTTCCCGTCGCCAGGCGTATTTCTCGCTCTCCGAATGAACCGTATGCGAGGTTGAGATACATTTCGCGCGGCACGGAGGTCACGATGTTGATGATGCCGCCGGATGCGCCGGAACCGTAGAGCGTCGAACCGCCGCTTTCCACGACCTCGATGCGCTCGACGCCGTTCGTTGAAAGCGTCCCCAGATCAACGGCTCCTGTGGAGCCTGCGCTGATCGGCACGCCGTCGAGCAGCACCTGCTGACCGCCGCTGCCCGGCGTTGTTCCCATGGCGCTGTAGTCCGCTTCCGCCCCGAACGCGCCGTATTGGAATATCCGCTCTCCGGGTACGTTAACAAGCGCCTCGCCGATGGTGTCGTAGCCGTTGTTCTCGATGGTCGTGCGATCTACCACGAGCGTGGGTTTTACCGTTTCCGAGAGCGGCGTTTCGCGGCGTTCCGATGTCGATACGACGTTCCCGATCGTCTTGAGCGCGGGGCTAGGCGTCGGAGAAGGGGCGATGGGGGAAGAAGACGGCGCCGGCGACGCGAAAAGCATGACCGTCATGGTCGCTGAGGGCATGAACATCAATAAAATCCTTGCGGGGCGATGAGAGCGTTAGATGAGGCGCGTCAGACGCAGGCGAAAATGCGCGGCTTGCCGTCCGTCGCGGTTACGATGTCGACGCGCACGCCGTAATGGCGAGCGATGCGTTCCGAGGTGAGGATCTCGCTCGGCGGGCCGAACGCGACCAATCGCGCGCGGTCGATGAGCGCGACCATGTCCGCGCATTGAGCGGCTTCGTTGAGGTCGTGCAATACGGCAAGCACCGTTTTGCCGGCGTCGGCCAACCGACGCATCAAACGCAATGTGCGTTGCGCGTGGTGCATATCCAGGTTCGCCGTCGGTTCATCGAGCAGCAGCACGTCGGTTTCTTGCGCTAAACCCAATGCGATCCAAGCCAGACGCCGTTGCCCGCTGGAAAGCGTGCTGAGTCGTCGATGTTGTAGGTCATGAAGCTGCGCGTCATTGAGGGCCGCGTCGATAACGCGGTCGTGAATCGGCGAGCGGTCGAAGGCGTTGCGGCGATGCGCGTAGCGGCCCTGCGCGACGACTTCGCGCACGGTGAGTGCGTCGTCGGTCGACGTATCGTCCGCCGCGACGAACGCCAAGCGTTGCGCGCGTTCTTTGCCCGGCATTTTCGCGGTGAGATCGCCGTTGATACGCACCGTTCCGTGTACGGGCAATAACCCCGCGACGGCGCGCAAGAGCGTCGTTTTACCGGCCCCGTTGGGTCCGATGATCGCCGTTAGGCTTCCCGCATGCGCGGTAAAATTCGCGGACTCAAGTAAACACGCGGAGTCCGCGGTGTAGCGCAGATCGCGGACATCGAGCATCGCCGTCACGCGATCTCCTTGCCGCGAAGCTGCGTTCTCCCGCGCACGCTATGCGGCGATGGGGCGGAAACGCGGGCTCGTTCTGGGCCGGCGCGCAACACGATGAAGAAGAATGCCGGAACGCCGAGCAACGCGATGAGCGCGCCGATCGGCAGCTCTCCGGGCGGCGCGAGCGTGCGCGCTGCGACATCCGCGATCGTCACGATCGCAGCTCCGACGAGCGCGGCGAAAGGCATGAGCGAACGAACGTCGCCGCCTACGGCGCGACGCGCGATGTGCGGCGATAGCAGCCCCACGAAACCGATCATTCCTGATAATGCAACGGCCGAGGAGGTTAACAGGGCGGCTGAAGCGACTACTAACCACTGCGTTTGTGTGACGGCAACGCCGAGCGAATCTGCTCGTTGCTCGCCCAGGCGCATGACGTTGAGCGCCGGCAGCGCGCATATCGCGAGAGCAAGTCCAAGCGCTGCGTAAGGCAACGACCAATTGAATTCGTTCCATCCGTGACCGGAGAGGGTTCCGGCCATCCACGCGATGATCGCGTTCGTCGCGCCGTTTGGTTCCATGCGGGTGAGGATGATCGTGACGACTGCGGAGAGGAACGATGAAACGAAGAGACCGGCGAGAATCATGCGCTGCGTATCGATGCGACCGGCGCGCGAGGAGAGCGCGACGACGGCGATTGCCGCGAGTATGCCTGCAGCGAAGCCCATCGCCGGAATCCACGGTAAAGCGATGCCGCACACGATGCCGATCGCGATTGCGACCCCGGCTCCCGCGCTCACGCCGGTGATGTACGGATCAACCAACGGATTGCAGAGCAATGTTTGCAGCAGCGCGCCGCCGATGCCCAACGCGGAGCCGACGAGCAATCCTATGCAGATGCGCGGCAAACGCACTTCCCAAATGATGCGCGCATCGACGCTCTGCGAGGACGGATGCGTTAAGGCCCATAGGATGTCGTTCGCGGCAATGTGAGCGGCGCCCACGAACAACGCGAGAAAAACGCAGATGCAGAGCGCTACAAACGCTCCGGCGATTGCAATGACGGAACGCATGAGCGCCTATCCGTGCCGGAAGCCGCTGCTGCTGCGATCCTTTGGGTCGGGTTCCATACCGGCGTAGCGTAGGCGTAGATCGTCCCACATTTCCAGCGCGTTCCAATCCGCCTCGCGTCGGATCTTTTGGTCGCGGCTCAAATACGGGTTGGGAAAGAAAACCGTCATCTGCGCATCGTCGTCGCCGTTGAACATGCGAAAACCCCAGGAATTCGGCGTTCCGTCCTGTTGAAGCTGTCGATAAAACTCCGCGCGCGAGGTCCGGCGTATGCGAGCGAGTTCGGGAGATGCGGGTTTGCCTTTGCTTCCCTTGTGCTCGCCGATACAGAGATGAAAATGCCAACGTCCGAAATCGACGGTAATGTAGCCGTCGAGCATCCTTATTGATTTCGGCGCTTCATCGACGGTGATTTCCCAGACTCCGCCTTGGACGCATGCGCCGAAATGGATGCGATCCCAATAGCGTTGGAAAATGTCGGTGATGAGGCCGAGGAGGATGGGTTCACTCGGCTCGACTGGGAAGCGCTCGACTACCGTTCCGTCGATTTCGGTTGTCGTCGTCGGCGATGCGGAGGCGTCTTCTTTGCGGAGCGCCGCGATATCGGATGCCGAAGGAGCCCGGAATACAGGAGAATTGGAAGACACGGATACCGACCTTTACGCGAGGCGGAGTGTGATGCGTGCCCGCTCCAGTATCCTGACTTCGCGGATCAATGCCGTGTACGTCGCGTCTTCCCGTCCGAAGACAGTGGCGCGGCGAAGCTCCCCGCTTACAGTGGCGCGACCGTGCTGGATTCCCACCAGCTTCCTAAGACGCGGACAAGGCTGGTATCGACGGCGAAAGGAGTATTTCCTTGTGTATGTGCATCGCCGTGCCGGATCGCCCGGCCGCCCCAGTAAAAATAATTTCTTTATAATATATTTACTTTCGAGGATATTTACACGCATGAACGCTCCTGCCGTTAAGCAAAGGCAGCGTGCAAGAACGGAGGAATGATTCATGCGCAATTTGCCGGTGCAGGGTTTTCTTGCCTGCATATGTCTTATCTGGAGCGTTGGATGCGGCGGGGCAAAGAATCAAGGCGGCATTGCGCCTCCGGTCGGCGCCTCTGCGTCTCCCGTCGGTAGCTCTCAAGAGCTACAAATGCAAAGAACCCTTGCGGATCAAGCTCTATCCGCAGTCCAGGCGACGGGGCTAGCTCTTACCTTTGAGGATGCCGATTCCAGCGTCACAACGCTCGCGTACAAGCGTCGAATCATTATGGACGCGGCCGAACGTACGGTTTCGGGCGCTTTGCATTCGCCGACATCCAGCGCGACGGCTGCCCCGGCTGCCCCGGCTGTCTACGGCCCCTGCAACGCCGGCATTGAATATTCGGTTACCGTAGTTAGCCTCACGGAAGCGGATTTGTACCTGAAGCTGTTTTACGATGCGTCGTGTACCAATCTCTTTGAATCAAGTTTTTTGGATATCGTTGCGAGCGGCACATCTTCGGCATCCGCGAACGGCAACGCCGTTGAGTATAACACGAGCGGATCGCTCATTGCCTATCAAACGTTTCAAGAAATGCTAACCGACATCGGAACGAGCAGCGCCGCAATCTCCATCCGCACGGCGAATTCGGCTAGTCAAAGCGCCTCCCCGTTCGAGTTGTTGAACATGGCTTGCACGATCGGGTCTTCAAACATCGGGTGCGGTTCCGGCGAGATCGTACATAACCAAGCGCTTAATCAAGACCAGGGCGAGAGCGCCCTCATGACCGTCTCGGAAAGCGCGACCAATACCGCCGTCACGCTTCCGATAACAGGAAGCGGTACGCAATATACCGGGAACCTCAACGCGCTCTCGATCACTGCGGGAACGTTTCCCGCCTGGATTCTTTCCGGCGGAACGGCCGCCGGCGCCGCTTCTTTCAGCGGGCAAATCGTCTATAGCACGGTTGGGCTTCCCATGAGCGGAACGCTTACGGTTACCGATGCTGCGAACAATGCGACCGTGACGCTAACCCTTAACGGGACGCAAAGCAGCGGCGTCGTCACGCAAACATCGTCAGGAACGACGTTCGCGACTTTTACCATCGATCAATATGGAAACGGAACAATAACGTACGCGAATGGAACTACTGCCGATATCTCGCAGTGGCAGATCGTCCAATGAAAATCGTCCGCGACGAAAAGAAGCAACAGATTCGCGCGAGGCGGGTTCTTCTGTCGTGCAAATCGAACAAGCCGATCCTAATCCGCTGAAGGATTCCTAGGGGCTAGGGGAAGGGCCTTTCGATGTAGTTGTCCGTGCAGTTGATGAGACGGCTTATAGGATCAGTGAAGGTAGCGAGTAGATCGCTGATTGCGCTAAATGCGCCGGCTAGATTGGCTGCGCCGATTATGCCGATTGCGTTGCAGCTGTGCGATACGCGGCCGTTTATGACCGAGATGCATACTTCTCTCGCGCTCGCGGGCTGAGAGTATGCTCCGATCAGGAGCGCGAGACATGCGGCGATAGTTAGTTTTTTCATAGCCATAGTATGTCACAGCGGATTCCCAGAAACTAGGTACAAAATACGCTTGAGAGCACGTACTGCCAATTTTAAGGATCATGAACGACCAACCTAGGCAGTGCTGCCTAGCTCCGTAAGCGACTCATCGATAATACGAAGAGCGTTTGCGATGTCTTCTTCATCGACAACGAACGCCGGCGCGAGACGCAACGTACTTCGGCCGCAACTCAATAGCAAAAGGCCTTTCTTAAACGCCGACATTTCAAGTTTTCCCGGTAATCCCTCGAACGGCTCTTTCGTCGTGCGATCCTTCACGAATTCAACGCCGATCATGAGACCGGCGCCTCGCACATCTCCGATCACGTCGTGCCTTGCTTGCAAGCCCTTGAGGCCGTCAAGCAGTACGCTTCCCATCTTGCGAACGTTGCTCAACATGCCTGCCTCGATAAGGTCGAGCGTCGCCAGAGCGGCCGCGCAACAAACGGGATTACCCGCGACGGTGCTCCCGTGAGTTCCCCGTTCCCACGACATCACCGACTCCTTGGCTATGATCGCCCCGATCGGCATACCGGAGCCCAAACCTTTTGCGCTCAACGTCACGTCGGGGACTACGTTCAATGCCTGCGAGGCCCACATATGGCCCGTCCTACCAACGCCGGATTGAACTTCATCGAAGATAAGAACTGCGCCGTGCGCGTCGCAAAATTCACGCCAGTATGGAAGGAAGCCGGGTTCCGGTACAATGTAGCCGCCTTCGCCTAAATTCGGCTCGATGACGACCGCCGCGATTTCATCCGGAGCAACCCTTTGACGGAAGAGATTGTCGGCCGCGTCCATCCAGTGCGTAGGCCGATACGGATCCGCGTACGGCAAGTGATGCACGCCCGGCAAAAAGGGACCGAAATGTCGGCGATATTTTACTCTGCTTGAATTCAACGAGACGGCTCCCATTGTCCGACCGTGGAACGCGCCTTCGAATGCGATGATGTTCGTGCGTTTGGTATGGCTGCGCGCAAGCTTTATGGCGCCTTCAACCGCTTCTGTTCCTGAATTTGTGAGAAA
>Ga0182024_10006888_pt1 | contig 24762 bp, 18 predicted proteins | sample P32metaG_FD_120480 | JGI IMG/M metagenome (GOLD analysis project Ga0182024, IMG submission 120480) | Permafrost microbial communities from Stordalen Mire, Sweden - P3-2 metaG (Illumina Assembly) | ecosystem: Environmental > Terrestrial > Soil > Wetlands > Permafrost | place: Sweden: Stordalen...
GAAATTCGCGTCGACCCACACGTCGTTGAGCGGAAACACCGACATCAGCGCTTGCGCGACTTGCACCTGATTCCCCGCATTCACCGAGCGCCCGTTAACGTATCCGGCGATCGGAGCGCGAAGCTCGGTATAGCTCAAATCCAACTCGGCCGTCTCCAATTCCTTTTGGGCTTGGACCACGCTCGGCTGATTGTACGGATGGCCGCGATCGAACGACGCGCCGCCGAGCGCCGCTTGCGCCTGCCGCAACTGCGCCTCGGCCACTTCGACCGCCGGCACATGATCGATGAACGACGAAGCCACCAGCGCGCCCAATCGATCGACGATCTTGTCGGTGTTCGGCGCGCTCGGATCGATCGGCAAGCCCAACTGCGCGAGCGATTGCTGGGCGCTGGCCACAACGTATTTCACGCCGGGAAACGATTGATTGATATCGCTCGGCACGCTGGCGTCGGGCGTTCCATTCGCACCGGTCGCGTTCGGCAAGCCGAGCAGCGCGCGCGCCTGTTGCACCGCCTGCGCGGCCGAATCGACCTGCTGCTGAGCGACTTTGGCCGCCGCTTCGCGCTGATCGTATTCCTCCTTGCTCATCGCGCCTTGCGGAATCAGTTCCTTGCCCCGCCTCAAATTCGCATTTGCCAATTCCAAATTGGCCTGCTGCAATTTCCAATTCGCGACGCTCGACTTCAGCGCCGCCAGCTCGTAGCCGATCAGCGTCTGCACGGTTTGCAGCAGATACCAGTCGGCATAGACGGCCGCCAATTGACCGCGAGCCTGATCGTGCGCCTGCTGCGCTTGAGCCGTTGCGGCATCGAGCGCCGCCACTTGCTGATCGACCATTTGCTTGGTCTGCGCCAGCGCGGCACGCTTCTGATCGACGGTGATCTGAAACGGTTCTCGATCGAGCCGCACGAGAAGCTGTCCGGCATCGACAAATTGATTGTTCTCGACCAGCACTTCGGTCACGCGGCCGGCGATGCGCGGACTGATATACGTGACATGTCCGTTGACGAAAGCGTCGTCGGTCGATTCGTAGCGAAAGTAGCGATAGATGGCCGGGATGCCGTAATACACAACCGCGGCAAGCGCCGCGATGCCGACGGCCATCAAAACGATCCGCCGCCGCGACGGCCCCTGCTTCGGCGATTGCTCGTGTTCGCTCGGAGGAACCGCTTCCACAGCCGATGTCGGCGGATCGATACGATGCGCCAAGGCAATCCTGCTATCGACAACGATGGTGCCATTGCCAGCGGAGCCATTGCCCGTAGAACCATTGCTGCCCCGGCCCACGATTGGCGCCGCGCTGGCCGTGTCGGCTTGAATCGAACCAATATCAAAATCCGTTTTCATATCGATTGCCCGATTGCTCGCTTCTTTCGTTCGTTTCGCGTCTTCCGTGATTCCATCCCTCGGATCGAAATCAGTTTTCATGTCGATCCTCGGTCAGCAGGCCGTTGAGAACGATGTCCATGATGTCGGCGGCCTGTTCCTCGGGCGGGTCTTGCTGGCCGGTGAAGTAGTTGGTGAACATCGTGCCGTAAACAAGATTGCACAGCACTTTGACAATCCGCTCCGGCGGAAGTTCGCGAACCCGCCCCTCGTCGATCAACGCCCGAAAAATCTCCCGCCACGGCGCCATCCGCCGATCGCGGTAAGCAAAATAGGTCTGCTGCGGCCGATCGCGAAACTCCGCCCGCTCTTGGATGAAGAGCTCGACGTACTGCGGATGCTCGCGAAAAAACGTCAGATATGCCCGAACCGCATGGGCCATCCGTTCAAGCGGATCGACATCCATGCAGATGCTGCGATCGACAAATTCGCCGGCTCGCCGCATCCCCCGATCGGCCGCCGCCAGAAACAGCTCCTCTTTGCTGGGGAAGTAGCGATAGATCGTCCCTTTGGCAATTTTGAGGGCTTGGGCGACATATTCCATGTCGGTGTTTCGGTAGCCGTGCCGAGCGAAAAGCTGAGCGGCCGCGTCGAGGATTTCCTCCTTGCGCCGCTCGGGCAGCGAGACATCAACGGGCCTGCCCGGCCCTTTTTTCGCGGTTGAAGACACAATCCCACCTCTCGAAACAGTGCCAGCCCCGCTAGCAATTATTTAACGGGCGCGTCAGTCATATTATTATCCACGGTTCCCCGATTGAGGTCAAGGCCGAAATTTTGCACTTGCCAAGTCCCGTGGCACGCGGAGGCGCGGAGATGCGGCCGCAACCAAAGTTGGAATTCAGCCTTCAGGCTACTTCAGCACGCTAAAGCGTGAGCTCCAACATGATCGTCGCGCCCGACGCCAATTGCGAGCAACCGTCAGCCGACGTGTTTGATCGGATCGACGAGCATATCGTAGGCCGTGGCCATTTTTTCGACGTTGAGTAGCTTGGCGTCGATTGCCTGACGGTCGAGGCCGACCAGATTGGCTTCCTGGCCGTCGCCGTAGGGGACGAGCATCTTGGCTAGCCTTTCGACGCCGGACTGATTGAAGTTCTCGAACTTCACTCCGGCTTTCACGCTCTTCAAAAAATTCAAGAGCGGCTGCGTCATATCGCGGCTGGCGTCAAACAGGTCGGTGCTGGCGGTTTTCACTTTTGCGGGGTCGAGCGGGCCATTGCCGAGGTCTTGGCGAATCTTGGCGATGGCGGTATGTGCCTTTTGGCCCATCCCGCGGGCTTTGGCCGTGGAAAATGGCGCCGCCTTCCGCTGCTTCTCGTTCAGCACTTCGACGGCATCTTTCTGAGCGCGTTCCAGGTATCCGCTGAGCGAGTTGGTGTTGCAGAAGACCATCAATTCCTCGGCCCCGGCGGCAATCTCGTCGACAAGTTTCTTCGTGGAACTGGGGACGAGCGGCATTTTCTTGAGGTCCTTGGCCGTGCTGACGGCCAGATCTTTCAGTTCCTTGAGATCGTCGTGCAATTTCTTCATCGCCGAGCCGTTGACGAACGGGACGAGCGTGTTCTTAAGGTAGGCCTCGGCCTCGTCGGGATTCCGGCCGCCGCAAACATATTCGCCGATTTTGGCCGCTTTGAAGGCCTCTTCGCATTTTTTCAAAGCCGCGCCGATGCCCGTCGTCTTCGTGGCCGTTAGAATCTTCCCCTTTTTCTTGTCCCAAACGTTTTTGTCCAGCAGTTCAGGCCATTTGATCAATTCGCCGCGGAAGATCTTGGACCAGTTGTTGGATTCCAAATTGAGTGGCATCGTTTCTTCCTCCAATTCGCATGGTTGGTTGATGAAGTAACGTTACGAGGTCATCCCCATGTGCGCCGCATATCCGTCGATCAGCATGTCGAGCCGGCCGGTTTCCGAGCAGATCATCAGACCATGCACGATGACATCCTTGGGCAACAGCGGATGATTGCGAATCACCGCCACGCTGCGGCGCACGCCATCTTCCGGCGCGTTGAAGCCGGTCAGCCAGCCTTGCAAATCGATCCCTGAATGCTCGAGCGTCTTGATGAGCTCGCGCGAAGCGCCGCGGTCGATCGCCTTTTGCAGCATTTTTGCGCAGCTCAGGCCGGTCATGCCGCAGCCGTAATGCCCCACGACGGCCACTTCCGCCGCCTTCAATTCATAGATGGCCACGAGCAAACTGCGCATGGCACTGCCAAACGGATGCGAGACAATCGCGCCGGCATTTTTGATCACATTGTAGTCGCCGTTGTGCAGATTCATCGCCCTCGGCAAGAGCTCGACCAGCCGGGTGTCCATGCACGTCAGCACGACCAGCTTCTTGTCGGGAAACTTGTCGGTGCGAAACTGCTCGTATTCGCGCCGCGCGACAAATTGAGCGTTGTAGTTCAGGATTTCCGATAGAATCTTCATACCACTGTAGTAACACGCCCGACCGAATCATGCAACGGACTCGACCGCCCGCAACGAGCGATCGCCGCTGATATTCGGCCGGGCGAGCCCGGGCAGTGGGGTACGCAGGCGGATCAGTTTTTTCGCAAGGTTTCCGCCCCGTCGCCGCCGGTGTTCAGAATCTCATGCAATACGTCAACCCGCGACTGGACTTCCGTCAGAGCTTCCGCCGCGAGCGCTCCCTGGGCGTGTAGGGCGACGCTGCGGTTCAATTGCTGACTTGCGCTGGCCAGAGCAACGTCAACGATTCGGTGCAGCAAATGTTGCTTTCGCTCCGCGGCTTGGACCATGGCCCGCGCCGCCAGCAGCACTCCCTCGGGGTCGGTATTGCTAGCCACTGACTTTTCGACGGTCGATAGGTGGACCTTGGCCATTTCGACCGCACTCACCGCGTCAGAATAATTGGTCGCCAGCGAAACAAGATCAAGCGGTCGATCGGAAGCGGTCGGCGAGATTTCTTGAGCAGCCTTGACGGGAATTGACGCCGTACCAAGAACTCCCGTGCCCACTGACGGGGAATCTCGATGGTCGTCGGCCGTAGTCGCGAGCCGGTGTGTTTCCATCAGCCGGCCAATTGTGCCATCCGGCTTCAATTCATAGGTGTCCGACCAAGTCGTTCCGTCGACGTCTTTCATCGTCTTGAAGATTTGGATAAGTCTCGGACGACGGATATTCTCCGGAGTTGGCGTCCCCGCAGCGGCCCCGTCAATCCTTGAATATTGCTCGAAGGCCGTGGCCTTCCGCGATTGCGCAGCCTGTGTCGCCAAGAGCTGTTGCAGCCGCAATTGCAACGATTTGATTTCATCGGCGATTGCCGCCGGATTATCGGCTTTCACCTCAGCGAGCGTCAATTGAACGGGAGCAGGGGCCGCGAGAGGCGCGGTCGGGGCCGCTTGCGATCCAGGCGACACTTCCGTCGGTTTCGGTGGCGGAGTTGATTGACTGGCGAACGGCGTCGTCGTCGATCTGATCGGCTCCGTGACCGGCGGGTAATCTGGCAGCCCGACAGGGACCGGCCCGGCACCGGGGCCGCCCGGCTGATTGCCTGCAGCGGGCAGCGCATTGCCGAACGGCGTGGCCTCAGCCGAGGACCTTGCTTCCGGTCTTGGAGCATCGGACACCGCCCGAGGTTCGTCGGCTTTCGGTTTCTCCGGCTGATCGCCGATGGCCGGACCGGTTCCCGCCAGCGCCGTTGCGAGGGCAACACAAGTCGCCAATCCGATCAACGAGCCAAATCTCCAGCGGCGCGACGTGCGCGTGGCCAACTGATTTTCGCGTGCGAGCAACATCTGCATTCTCCTGTAGAACTGAGAGGGGGAAGTGAAAACACTTGTGGCCGACATCACCAATACCGGGCCCGCGGTGGATGATCTGGCCAATCTCACGAGCTCCATGATGTAAATTTCCTTGCCGGCGTGCTGCGCTGCCCAATCGTCGGCCACCAGTTCCGCCGCCAGGCGTGTCTGGCCCCGCAGCCACCAATACAACGGATGCGCCAGCAGCAGCGGAAATGCGATCTCGAACAGCAAATTGCCGAGTGCGTCGCCGCGGCGTATATGCGCCAGTTCGTGCAGCAGCACCGTCTTCAATTGCTCGCGGTTCTCGATGCGACACATTCGTTCGGGAACCAAGATCATGGGCCGCCAGATTCCACAGGCCAACGGCCGAGCGCATCTTCGACTGACGAGCAGTCGAGGCAGCGGCCCTCGCCACTGCTCGGTTGCCGATTGCAGAATTCGATACAGCCACGGCGAAGGCGATTCAGCAGTCAGCCGCTCGCGAATCAAGAGAATATGGCCCGCGACGAGCCACCCCGCCGCGATTGCCGCAGCGCCTAAATAGAAGACCCCTGCCGCGCGCCCAAGCCAGCCAAGTTCGGCCTCCGCTTCTGCGGGCCCGTGGGAGCCGGCTGTGGAAACCGCGGCAATGCCTGTTGCCTGTCGCCGTGTCGCCCCATCGGACGCCGCCGATTTTTCGCCGCCCGATGCGCTCGCGGGCCCATTCTCGCGGCCGTGCCGCAACGCGTCGGACAATTCCACGTTTACGGGAACCGACGCGGACCCCAAACCACCGGCATCCTCCGGCGAGTTGGCTCGCTCGATTTTCGCGTTGTCCATTTGCGAAACGAAACCATGCTGGGTCGACGCTGCAGGAGCGTCAACGCGGATCGCGGCCTCGGCTGTTTCCGCAAACCCGGCAGACGCGGCCTTGAGAGCCGAAGTTCCCCTGCTGCTGGCTGCCGGCCAAAGCCGCGGAATCGGCAGCGCCGCCAGCAGGATCCACATCAACACGCCGGCAATGGTCAGCTCGCCGATTTTCTGCCGATGCGCCGCCGACCGCGTCCGCATGAGGCAAGCGCATCCCACGGAGAGCAACAGCGTCACCACGATCAGGCCCAGCGGCAATTGCAGCGCCAATTCGTGAACAACCCATTTCATTTGGATGGCTCCTTTTTACCGGCGGTTTTGTGAGGGGCTCTTAGCCGTTTTTGCCTCGGCGATTAGTTGCTCGAGCCGGCTCAATTCGTCCGCCGATGGCTTACGCAACGACAGAACGCTTTGCACCAATTGATCGATCGCGCCGTCAAACGCTCTTTGCAAAAGTTGTCGGGCCATTTGTTGCGTCGTCTGCTGGCGGTGGAAGATGGGCTGATAGATGAACGTGCGGCCTTCGAGCCGGTGGCGCACCAGCCCCTTCTCTTCCATCGTGCGGAGGAAAGCCTGGATCGTGTTTTGCGCCAGCGGGAGCCGCTGTCGGAGCTCCTCATAGACTTCGCGAACTGTCGCCTCTTGGCGACTCCAAAGCACTTTGAGAATGTCCAATTCTCGCTCCGTCGGTATGGCACGTTCGGTCATTGAATCGCCTCCTTGTGCCTTAGCAAAGTACACTTAGTTAACTAAGCTTACCGATAACGACTAATCGCGTCAAGCACTTTCCCATTAAAAAACGAAATGGTTCCGCTCGCCGGATTCGGGCTTTCAACGAGCCAGCGACCGCGGAAATCGCCTCAGGCACTCCGTTTGGAATGCCTGACACCGCGGTTCTTCGATCCCCTCGGCGCCAGCTTTCGACGGCGCGATCCGTTCTTGGCGATTTGCATGGTTTTCGTGGCATGCGTAGAGTCGGTGCGCGTCACTGCTGCTTGAAGCTGGTCGGCGACCCATGCGTTCAAGCTTCTGCCAGAGAGCATCGCCGCAAGATTCACCTGCCGATGAAGCTCCGGAGGAATGCGGGTTACGAACTGCCCGGAAAAGGGCTTATCCGGCGCTTCGCCCCGCCCTTTGCAGAAGGCGAGATAATCGTCGACCGAGTCGTGAAACCCCTTTTTCAACCCCGATACGGTCTCGCCTTGAAAGGTAATTACGTCGCGAGTGTTGACGACTTCGCCGTGGAAGATCCCAACCTCGTCGTCGAACTCGACTTTTCCGATATAGCCTTTGTATTGCATCATGGATTTACCCCTGCCTCGCTGAGGAACCGCCGCATCGACTTCACGGCACCCTTGTCCGTCTCTTTCCGAGGATGCGGCCGGTGAAACACCGCCCGGACGCCATTCAGGGCGATACGCACTCGCGATCCGGCTCCATCGGTAATTTCCGCGTCCGCGGCCCTGAGCATGGCTTCAATATCTCGCCACGAAATATTCGATCGGACGGGATCGTCAAAAATTGCCTGCAGCGTGCGTCGGTGCTTTAGTCCCATGCTATGCAGAATAGTATCACTAGATGATACTGTTGTCAAGCTGGGAGACCCTTGCTGCGGCAGCTCCGCTTTCCATTTCGCCAGGACTATTGGTCGCCGGCCATGTCCACGGACGCGTTGATTGCAAACTCGGAACATCTATCACCGGGCTATTGGAACCATCTTCGGCTCCAGCAGCCAGCCCCATCCGTTGCCAGTGCAGCGTCATCCGTTTCCACGCCGTGCGCCAGAAGCGGCGGAAGGGGAAGCGGCCGGCACGAAGGGCTCGGTGGTGACCGATCCAGACGGCCAGCGTCGTGCCGAAGAATAGGACTCGCTGCACGTACAGCGTCAGCCGTCGCGCGAGCGGTCCGCGGCCGGCGTAAATTTGTGCGAGGCGCTCGTATTGAAATTGCAGATGCGGCACTTCGTCGCGGAGTATCTGGCGGCAAATGGCTTGCAGCAGGCGCGACTCGGTCGCTTGCAACACGGCCCGATAGTAGATCAACGCCAGCGTTTCCACGGCGATCACCACGGTCGTCCAAATCTCCATGCTCAACAGACGCGATCGGAGCAAGCGAAACACTGAGTCGCCCCAGTTTCGGCCGATGCGCTTCGCGCCATGCAGATCGAGAAATCGGCCCAACAGCTCGCCGTGCCGCTGCTCCTCGACGATGAAAAGTTGCACGACGGCGGGAAACTCCGGATCGCCGATCGCGGCCGCATAGCGCCGAGCGGCGGCCATTAGATGCGTGCCGTCCGACGTTTCGCCCAATTGCCAGGCTTGCAGCGACTTGATGATCGCGCGCCGCTCGGCCGCCGAGAGCTTTGCCCCGGCATTCCAGGGAATCGGAAGTTGATGAATCGCGTTGGCTCGGTAATAGTCTTGCCATTGGCGTGACGTGACGAACGTGGACATTTGGACCTCCTGTTTGAAAATTGCCAGCGGAAGTTATGGTTGGTCCCCAACGGGGCTTCGGCATTTAGCCCAGGGTTGCCCGCTATCGGCGGGCTACCCTGGTTGCGATGTTTGATCGCGCTCCCTCCAACCCCAACCGGGGTTGCGCCACCGCGAGCAACCGCGGGCGAAACCCCGTTGGGGTAATCACGTTGTTGCGCTCTCTGACCCAGCGTAGCCCGCTCGATGCGGGCAACGCTGGGCTAGGGCCGGAGCCCTGTTGGGGCAAAGCCAATCTCGCCGTCGAAATGCTTCCAAAGGACTGATTCCAACGGCTGAAATCGGCGGCTTGGTTGACATGTATTTGCACCGCAAATAGCTTTGTATTGCAAAGTTAAAATCGAAAAAAACGCCGACTCACCCGGGCAGCCAGCCTGGGCGCAGCGCCCGAATTGCGGCCACCGACGCGGCGCGCGGCGTTGATTTCGCTTGCGCCGTTCGGGCCGTTGCGGCAGCATCGGCCACGACGCGCTCCAACTCGGCAATGTAGGCCAGCAACCGTTGACGACCCAGATCGGTGAGGCGGCACAACGTCTGCGGACGCTTGAGTTGAAATCGCTTCCAAACTTCGACAAGCCCCGCCTCTTGCAGCGTTTGCAAATGGCGGCTGAGGTTCCCGTCGGTCAGCGAGCAGAGATCCTTCAAGTCGCCGAACAGCAGGCCCGTCGGATGCGCGGCCAGCGAAGTCAAAATGCCGAGCCGAGCTTTTTCGTGGATCGTGCGGTCGAGGCCTTCATAGGCATAGCGGCCCGTCGCGCCGACCGTCGCCGGGAGCGATTGATCGACCGGTTTATCTGCGGCGGCCTTTCTTGTCGGTTTGGATTCTTTCTTAGCCATCGCGCGACTCCAATCCTCTGAGGGTGCGAAAGAATGGGGACAGGCACCTCACGACCGATGAATTGACAGGGCCGATCGCTGGTTGTTCGGAGCCAGTCCCCATTCTTTCACACCCGCCCTCCCGCGCCCTTCCGTTCGGATAACAACAATACGACCGCGGTCAACGATTGGCCGATGCCGAACAGCAGCGGCATCGTCCAAGGCGAAAACGCATTTTGCCCGCCGTTCCACGCCAATGCACACAATCCGCTTGCCAGGAAGTAAATCGCCACGGCGAGGATGCCCGACGGCAAAAGCCGCCATGACGCGAACAAACCCATGCTGAACAGAATCGCCCACAAGCCGGGCAGCATCCACGCAACCTGCGGCACGGAGCGCGCGACAACGACGGTGAGCAACCCGCCGGCGACCAGGCACGGGAAGAATTGCCCGACCGCCAACTGCGTCGTCTCGCGATGAAGTAGCCCCGCGGATCGGCGATCGCCCCTCGCCGTCCGGCGATCTCGCAGCCAAACATGACCGGTGCCAATCGCCAGGCTGACGGCGGCGACCGCCATCCATAGCGCAATGAACTGGCCGAGATGCGCCATCGGCTCGGCGATTAAAGTCGCCTGAAGCGCGCCGGCGGCAAACGCCAGCAGCGCCGAAATGGCCGCCGGCACGGCGCGATAGCCGCGAAATTGCTCGCTCCGCGCCATCTGCCGCCGAATGGCCGATATCTGCGTCAGGGCTTCTTGCAGATCCATGTTCGCGTCCCTTGCTGGAAATAACAATCAGCTTTGCGGTACAAAGTATATAATCTCGCTAACTGCCTGACAAGCCCGTTGTCCAAATCGAGGCAATTCTGCCACAATCTTTTCCTCCGCGTCTCCGCGCCTCCGCGTGAGCCATCCCCGCCGGCGTTCGAATCGCAATTACCAAAATAATGCCCTCCCTCATCCAACCTCTTTTCGACAGCCCGATCGATATCGTGGGCGATGTGCATGGCGAAATCGAGGCTCTTTCGCTCCTCATGCAGCATCTCGGGTACGATCCGCATGGATCGCACCGCGAGGGCCGTCGGCTTGTGTTTATTGGCGATTTAACGGATCGCGGGCCGGATAGCCCGGCGGTCGTGCGGCTTATTCAAACGTTGATTGAATCGGGGCGAGCCCAGTGCGTGCTTGGCAATCACGACCTGAATATCCTGCTGGGCCATCGGAAGTACGATAATTCTTGGTATTTCGGCCACGAGTTTCGCACGAAGGACGGCGCGCTCGTGCCGCAAGTTTTGGCCGACGATTCGATTCGCAACATGGTCAAGAGCTTTTTCCAAACCTTGCCGATTGCATTGGAGCGGCCGGGCGTCCGAGTGATTCATGCTTATTGGGACGAAGCAATGATCCGCCTCGCGCGCGAATTTGCGTCCGCCGAAGCCCTGTACCTGGAATACGAGGCGCGACTCGATGCGGAACACAAGAATTTACCGGCGCTCGATCCGATTCAGCGAGAGCTCGATCATCAGAATCGCAACCCGGCGAAATTGCTTACGTCCGGTCCGGAGCGCCGGGCGAGGAATCCGGTCGAGTCGAGCGGAAAACTGCGGCACTGCGAAAGAGTCGAGTGGTGGAGAGAATATGACCAACCAGAAATTTGCGTTTTTGGCCATTACGGAATCATGCCGGGCCAGGAGCGAGGGCGAGGCAATGCGTTCAGCGTCGACTACGCCGTCGGCAAGCGGCACCTTGAACGGCTGAAGGAAGTGCAACCGTTCACAACCAAACTCGCCGCGCTCCGGCTTCCCGAACGGCAGGTCGTATTCGACGATGGCACGATCGAGGATTGGGCGATGCGGGCGTAGCTGTTCTTGTCGCTCACGGCGTGCGGCCAATTCACCAATTTTCCCTAGCCCAGGTGTTCGACGCCTGAAGTGACAGGACGATCCAGTTCGAGTTTTTCAGCCCCGTTCGGAGACGGTTTGCCTTGCATGGGTCTCCCCAGCCCGCCGTAGGGCCGCCAATTCAAAACGCCGCTTCGTAGAGCGATCGCAACTCCGCCTCGCCGACTTTGCGCGGATTGAATCCGCCGGTCCATTGGCGGGCTGCTTCAGTGGCAAGTTCGCCGAGTCGATCGTGCTCGACGCCGCATTCGGAGAGGCGCTCGGCGAGGCCGGCGCGGCGGACCAGCGCGGAAACGAAATCCGCCAGACCATCGGCGCCCGATTCCGGAGACGGATAGCCGTTGCTGCCTGCCGTGCATTCCAAGAGGTCGTGATACCAGGCGCCCACCTCGGCGCCGTTGAAGCGGATCACGTGCGGCAGCGCCAGGCCGACGGCGTGGCCGTGGGGAATGCCGTATGTGGTCGTCAGCGGGTTGGCCAGCGCATGGGCCGCGCCGAGCATCGAATTCTCGATCGCCAGCCCGGCGAAACAGGCTCCGAGTTGCATTCCGCCGCGGGCCGAGAGATCGGTCGGATCGTCGAGCACGCGCTGAAAATTGTCGGCCAGCAGCAGCCAAGCCTCGCGGCTGAACGCCAGCGACGCCGGATTGCGCACCCGGCAGACATACGTTTCCAGCGCATGGGCCACGGCATCGATGCCGGTCAGCGCGGTGACTCGCTGCGGTTGCGTGACCGTCAGCGCGGGATCGAGCAGGGCGATGCGAAACGAAGCCTTCTTGTCGCCGCAGGCCATCTTGACGTGCGTCTGGGCGTCGGAGATCAGGGCGAACGATTGCGTTTCGCTCCCGGTGCCGGCGGTCGTGGGAACGGCGATCATCGGCAGCATCGGCCGAGTCGCCTTGCCGGTCCCCCAGTAGTCTTGTATCCGGCCGCCGCCGGTATGGAGAAAATTGATCCCTTTGGCGCAGTCCATCGAACTGCCGCCGCCGAAGCCGACGATCAATTCCGGCTCAAACCGCCGGGCCAGCGTCGCGCCGGCTTCGACGTTGTCGGTCGTCGGGTTCTCGACCACGCCGTCGAACAATTGCGTATCGATTCCCGCGCTTGCAAGGGCCGCGAGACCAAGAGCCGTGTGTCCCACGCCGATCACGCCCGGATCGCTAACGACCAACACGCGGCGCGCGCCAAGCTCGCCGGCCAATTGGCCAAGCATCTCGACCTTGCCGGGGCCGAAGACGATGCGCGTGCGGGGATAGTAGTCGAAGGGGACCAAGGGGGGCAGGGTGAGGGTGGAGGGTGCGTGCGGAAATGACTAATGACGAATTACCGAATGTCTAATGAATGACGAAGCACGAATGACGAACTGGCGCCAAGCGAAAACATTCGTCATTAGTGCTTCGCCATTCTTTCGTCATTCGTGCTTCGACATTCGTCATTCGACAAGCGGGATGGTAATGCGGGCGGGCGGAACGTCGGGCGGTTATTGGTCTTTCAGTTTCGCAAGCCGTTCCGGCGGGATTTGGAAGGCGCGGGCGCGGAACAGGAAATCGACGATGTTTCCTTCATGCGGCTGTAGCCAATCGAGCTTGGTCGTGGGAATCGGACCGATATTCAGGCGATCGACGTGCGTCGCGTCGGCCAGCGATTGCTGGAAGGCCGGGTCGTCGGTGATGGCCGTGCAAACCAGCGTCGGACCGATCGCCTCGAGCATTTGTTCTTGCGGGCATTTCACCACCGAGACGAACGGGAACATGTATTCCTTCTTCACGATCGCCGCCGCCGGCGAATCGGCGTGGGCCACCACCGGCCGCAGATACGCGCAGCGCGGCAACTCGACCAGCCGCGCGCCAAAGCGCGAAGTCATGTCTTCCACGCCGCTTTCGCGCAAATCGGCTTCGATCATTTTCCAAACGCTCGCGGCCATTCCGGCCACCGTGAACGCCGCCAGCCCGGCTTGCGGATCTTCCGGTGGACGCGGCTCGATCGGGCCGATCCGCTCGGCAATCGCGGCAGCGATCTCTTTGGTATGCCGCGGCGCCCAGATCGACGAGCAATTGATGCAGCCGCGGCCGCTGTTGATGTAAACGCTCTCGGCCATCAGATCGACATAGTCGCGCCAATGATCGACCACGTCGTCGCCGAGCAGAATCTTGCTGAAGCCGGGGCCATGCGCTTGCACGTGCGGATTGCCCCGATAGCGCTCGACCGTCGGCGTGCCGCCGAAAATCAAGCTGCGCGAGCAACTCGCCAACACCGCCGCGCCGACGTCGCCGCCGCCCGGATAAATCGAAATCGCGCCGGCGGGAATCCCGGCTTCGACCATCGCGGCCGTCATGCGATACGGGGTCCACGGCTCTTGCGGACCGGGCTTGAGCACCAGTCCGACTTGCATCGGTATCACCGGCATCCACAGCGTGTGAACGCCGGGCGAATTCGACGGCAGCACGAGTCCGAGCGCCGGCGTTTGCGCCTGAAAACTTACGACGACGCCGCGGCTTTCGACGCCGTAGCCGCGGGTGAGAATATCGAGCGGCAGGCCTCGCGTGAGGGCTTCGAGCATTTGGTCCATGTGCGAGAGCACGAAGAAATTCTTCTGCATGTTCGCTTTGCACATGTGCTCGGGCAGGCCGGTGGTGGCCGATTGGGCGCGGGCGAATTCGTCGGGCGATTGCGTGCCGTCGCCGAGCGGAAGTGTGTCGTTCAGATACAGATCACCGGCCCGTTTGATGCGTTGGATCAATTCGGCGCAGGGCATTTCGCGCAGCAGCTTGCGAGCAGTCGGGGCATGGCGCATATCGCGCTGCAGCAAAGCCCCGCCGGCCTGGCTGACGCGGGCAATCGGTTCGCCGGAGACGAAGTGAACCACCTCGTCTCTTTCAAGCGAGTCGTAGGGCTTACCCCAACGTAGGACGGGAATGTTAAGCAAGGGTTTACTCCGGACTTAGGTTAAGGCGAGGCCACTTCCGGAAAATCGGCTTCCACCCACGTGCAAAGCTCCTCGGCTGATGCGTCATCGACCGTGAATTCCATGCTATGCGTGGGCTCGGGAATGTTCTCGCCGGAGCGGTGCATCAATTCCAGGTGCATTTCAATCGCACCGGCAATCATTTGGCGGGCATGTTCCACCGTTGTCCCCGTCGCCACGCAGCCCGGCAGGTCGGGGACGTCGACGCTGTAGCCGGTGGTAGTTCGGCGGATGACAACGAGGTAACGCATAGCTAATTCCTTGACGCTAATACACACCGACCGTCGTCGCCTCAGCGAGTTCGTGGAACGGCCGCACTCCACTCACGCCATCCCACGGATATTTTTCATAGGGCGGCTCGCGTTCTCCTTCGTCGCGCTCCAAGAAACCGGGGACGAAGAATTCTCGCGTCAACGTGGTCAGTTTCACGCGGCCGGTTTGACCGTAGTCGACGATCCGATCGCTATCGTTGAAATCGACGACTTCAATCACTGCCCGAGGCTGCGGGGCGAAATACGTGATCTTGTAACCCTCGGCGGCCGTCGGCGGCTTCGAAGCGGCGAGGCCCATCAGCGTGTTGCCGTAGGTCGGCGTCATGTAGACGCCGTCCAAGAATTCTTCGGTCGCGAATCGGGTCCATTGCGGAGTGAATTCGGTGCCGCCGGAAAAGATGCCGGTGATGCCCGATTTCTTGATCGACGTGCCTTGTTTTTCCAGCGCCAGGGCGAGCGATTCCAGCAGCTTCGGCGTGGTGAACATGCAGCGGATGTCGTGGCCGGCGGTGAGAATCGTGATCGCCTGGTCGATGCAATGCTGCTTGTAGGCTTCGAGGTGCTCCATCCAGCCGCGCTTGATGAGCTTGACGACCCAGCGCGGATCGAGATCGATGCAGAAACAGATGCCGCCGCGATGCTGGGCCAAATGCTCGATCGCAAGCCGGAGCCGTCGCGGACCCGATGGGCCGAGCATCAACCAGTTCGATCCCTTCGGAAAAAACTCGTCGGGCAGCGACTCGCTGAAGAGCGAATAGTCGATCCGGAAATCCTCCATCGCCACGCGGGTTTTGGGGATGCCTGTGGTGCCGCCCGTTTCGAAAACAAAGATTGGCTTCCCCTCCAGCCCCTTCGGCACCCAGCGTCGCACCGGCCCGCCGCGCAGCCATTCATCCTCGAACGGCGGAAATTTCTTCAGATCGTCGGCATTCTTCACTTCCTTCAGCGGATCGAACTTCAGCCGCGGAGCCATTTCCAGCCAGAACGGGCAGCCCGTGGATGGATGAAAATGCCACTGGACGATCTCATAAACCTGAGAATCCAAACGGTCCCGAGCAGCGCGAGCGGCGGCAGTCAAATCGGCAGGCATGGGTGGAGAATAGCGGGGTGGGGGGTGCGGAGGGAAGCGGGCGGCACAACCATCGAAAATAACCGACAGAGCGGCTTGTTACAACCGGCGGATAGCGGGGCAGGCTTAAACTGGAATTCCTGGCAAGCGCCCCCGCCAGCCCCTCGCGACCGTCGGAATCGTCAAAATCGAATGGAATTCCGTACCCGGGAACAGTCGGCGCGTTGCTAGAATAGCGACATAGCCGAACCCGGACCGGGTCGATGCTCAAAGCAACAATCGGGAGGCTTGCAATGCGGTGGCGATTGCAAATGATGCTGGCGGTCGGCGTCGCGGCGATAGTGTCTGCAATCAGTTCGCCGATTATCGGCGAAGACCAGCCATCCGCCATCGCTCGCGCAACCGTAAAGCCACAGTTGATGCTCCAATTGGGCCACGCGGATGGCGCCTCGGCCGTCGCCTTTTCTCCGGACGGCAAGTATATCTTGACCGGAAGTCCCGACCACACGGCGCGGCTCTGGGAGACGTCCAGCGGCAAGGAAATCCGCCGATTCGAAGGCCACACGGCTGAAGTCCATTCGGTGGCGTTTTCTCCGGACGGCAAACTGATCCTGACCGGAAGCTACGACCGCACGGCGCGGCTCTGGGACGCGGCCAGTGGCGCCGAAATCCGCCAATTCGTAGGGCACTCGGATCAGGTTCTTTCCGCCGCGTTTTCCTCCGACGGCAAGCAAGTCTTGACGGGAAGTAAAGACGGCACCGCACGGCTTTGCGATACGGCCAGCGGCAACGTCATTCGTGAATTCCCAAAAATCCCTCGGGGCTTAGCTTCAGTCGCCCTTTCTCCGGACGGCAAGGGGCTTTTGGTCGGAGAGGCTTTCGGATGGCCACAACTATTCGATGCGAGCAGTGGCAGGCCGGTTCGCCGTTTCTTCGTCGATCATGCAGGCACGGTCGGCTCGATCGCATTTTCTCCCGATGGCAAGCAGATCGTGACCGCAACCGAGGCGATTGGCGGCGGTAAGCCGATGGTGCGCCTTTGGGATGCGGCGAGCGGCAAGCAAATCCGCTCCTTCGAAGGACACACGAATTCAGTCCAATCCGTCGGTTTTTCTCCCGACGGCAAGCAGATCTTGACGGCAAGCTCCGACCGCACGGCGCGGTTGTGGGATGTGGCCAGCGGCAAGGAAATCCGGCAGTTCGGTCACTCCGATGTTCTGCGAACGGCCGCGCTTTCTCCGGACGGCAAATCGGTCCTCACGGGCGGTCTCGGCGTGTGGCTCTGGGACACGGAAAACGGCAAGGAAATTCGCCCCTTTAAAGGGGAATTTCACATCGTCGCCTCCGTTGCTTTTTCTCCGAGCGGCAAGCAATTGGTAACCGCGAGCGTCGACGGCACGCGGCTGTGGGACGCGGTGAGCGGCGGCGAAATTCGCCAGGTTGATAAAACCCTCGGTTATGAGTATGCGGTCGCCTTCTCTCCCGATGGCAATCAATTGTTGACCGGAAGCGTGGGTGGCACGCGTCTTTGGGATGCGGCCAGCGGCAAGGAAATCCGTCGCTTCGAAGGACAATTCGGATTGACCTATGCCGTCGCCTTCTCTCCCGACGGCAAGCAAGTCTTGGCCGGCAGGGATGACCACACGGCGCGGCTCTGGGATATCGGCAGCGGCAAGGAAATCCGCCGCTTCGAAGGACATACGGGCGCGGTCAATTCGGTCGCGTTTTCTCCCGATGGCGCTCAGGTCTTGACCTGTAGCGGCGACCATACGGCCCGGCTGTGGGACGCCGGCAGCGGCAAGGAAATTCGCCGCTTCAAAGGATACAAGGGTTGGGCCAGCGCGGTCGTCTTTTCTCCCGACGGCAAACAAGTCTTGGTGGGGGGCCTCGGGGCGGCGGGGCTCTTGGAGACGGCCAGCGGCAACGAAATTCACCGCTTCGACGGAATCATCGGAAATATTCGGTCCGTCGCTTTTTCGCCGGACGGAAAACAGATCTTGATCATCGGCTGGGAAGGCACGGTCCGACTTTGCGACGCGGTGCTCGGCAAGGAAATTCGCCGCCTCGAAAATCAAACGGCCGGGGTGCAATCGGGCGCGTTCTCCCCGGACGGCAGGCACGTCGTGATGGGAAGCCGCGATTGCACGACGCGGATTTGGGACGTCGCCACCGGCAAACAATTATGCACCCTGGTGGGCATGCCCAACGGCGACTGGGCCGTCACCGATCCGGCCGGCCGATTCGATGCCTCCAACGGCGGCGACGTCGCTGGCCTCCATTGGATCGTCGGAAATGAGCCCGTCGAATTAGTGCAACTCAAGGAGCGCTACTACGACCCAGGCTTGTTGGGCAAGAAGCTCGGATTCAACCCGGAACCGTTGCGCAAGGTCGAAGCCTTCGTCGACCCGAAATTGTATCCGACGGTCTCGGTGACTCCACCGCCGACGCGGCAGACGCATTTCAATATCCGCCTGACCGATCAGGGAGGCGGCATCGGCCGCGTCGTCGTCAAGATCAACGGCAAGGAGCTCACGGCCGACGCGCGCGGCACGCGGCCGGACCCAAACGCCTCCGCGCTCTCGATTCCCGTCGATCTGGCCAACGATCCGCGGCTCAAGCCGGGGCAAAAAAATGTCGTCGAAGTACAGGCGTTCAACGCCGACGGTTATTTGCGAAGTCGTGGCATTGAAATCGAAGTCGATGATCCGCGAGACGCGATTCCCGCGGAAACGCCGGGGCTGTGGGCCGTCGTCGTCGGCGTGTCGCGCTATCAAGGCGGCGCGATCAATTTGCGCTACGCGGCCAAGGACGCCAAGGATTTTTCCGGCGCGCTGCGAATCGCCGGCGGACGATTGTTCGGCGCCGATAAGGTCCATCTGACGCTGCTCGCTTCCGCCGAGCCCGATGCAACGCCTAAGGCCAACGCACCGGCGGGTGCGCCCGCCAAACCCGACGACGCGAACGCACCGAGCCACGACAACATTCTCGCCGCCTTGAATGCGCTGCAAGATCCAAAGAAGGTGAAGACAAGCGATGTATTGGTGGTTTACATGGCCGGCCACGGCGTTACGCGCAGTGGGACCGACGGCGGTTTCTACTATCTAACGTGCGATGCCCAAAGCGCTGAACTGACCGACCCTGCTGTCCGCCAGCAATGGGCGATCTCCGATCAAGAGCTGACGGCCGCCATCGCCCGGATTCCGGCGCTCAAGCAAGTGATGATTCTCGACACCTGCCACTCGGGCAAGCTGATCGACGATCTGACCGCCAAGCGCGACATCCCCTCCAGCCAAAAACTCGCGCTCGAACGGATGAAGGATGGCACCGGATTGAACATTCTGGCCGGCTGCGCGTCGGATTCCGGCAGCTACGAGGCCTCGCGATATGGCCAAGGAGTGCTCACTTATAGCCTGTTGTTGGGGATGCGTGGGGCGGCGCTCGAGGAAGACCGATTCGTGGATGTCAGCACGCTGTTCAACTTCTCGGCCCGCAAAGTGCAGGCGTTGGCGAAGGATCTCGGCGGCATTCAGCAGCCGGAGATATCGAGTCCCAAGGGTTCCAGCTTCGTGATCGGCGAAGTGACGGCCGACGACCGTGGGCTGATTCCACTACAGCGCGAACGGCCACTTGTGTTGCGATCTGGATTTCAAGAAGAGCAATCGTTCGACGACGTGCTGGGATTGGCCAAGAAGGTCGACGAGCAGTTTCGCGGCATCGAAGTGCGCGGAACGAAGGAAGGCGTCGTGTTTGTCGACGCCCGCGAAATGCCGGATAGCTACCGCGTGGCCGGCCGCTATTCGCTCGATGGCGAAAAAGTGTCCGTCTCGGTCAATCTGTTTCAAGACAAAAAGCGCCTCCGCCAATTCACGGTAACCGGAAAAGCGACCGCGGTGGACGATTTGGCCGCGAGCATCGTCGCCGAAACGGAAAAGCAACTCAACGCTGCCAAGTAATGTCCAGTCCGAACCTTTTCGAGTAATCCTCGGTCACTTCGTGAGGACGCCCCCATGTCTGAAAACCCCAATCAATCTCCGGTCGATCCTGCAGATAGCAAGCAGGACCAGTCGCAATCAGTATCGCCGGCTCGCGCCGCTTACAATGCTGTCAGCGATACTGTTACGGGCGTGAATCTGAGATGGAGCGACAATAAGCTCCAGGCAATTTTCGTTTTCGCCTCGGTAGTGATCGCATCGTTAACTGGGGCAGTTCTTGCCGCGCTGAACGCTCGGTGGAATTTGCCTTGGTATGGAGGCGCACTGTTCGGCGCGTTTGCTGGCTTGGTCATTGGAATTCTTGGGAGCGGAGTATTCTTGATGATCTACCGAGCAGCACGTCACATCAAAGGAAAACACGATTAGGAAAGAAATTCAATCGATCGGTAGACTTAACGCCGAATCCCTCGCCCCTCGTCCCTTCCTCCCCCTACCACCTCTTGCCGTTCTTCCGCCGCCCGCAGAGCGACACTTCCAGACCCAGCGCGTCAGCCATCGCGGCTTTGGCTAGCATCGCCTGATCGGCTTCGTCGGAGCCTGTCGCGTAGGCCACTTGAATGTGGTTGCTCTTGTGCCGGGCCATCATTTGGTCGCGCGAGACGCCATAGGTCACGGCATGCATGATGGGCCATTGCGGCGTCGTGGCCTGCCAGCGGCGGTCGGTTTCCTCGGCGGGCAATTCGACGACGCCGGCGCGGCCGAGGTCCATTTTCAGCCGGCCGTCTTCGACAAAAACCCGCGACCAGACGATTTCGCCCGGCTTGGAGATTCCCTTGAGCGTGCCGCCGCCGAGGCGGAAATACATCGGCGGCTGGCGTTCGCTCGAAGCGCCGTTCCAACCGTCGATGAAATGGGCCGGCGGAGCAGAGCCGCTGATGAGAAATACCCAGACATAGTCGCTCACCGTGCCCGAACGGTCCAAGTCGCCCCAACGTAGATCGTGCAATGTGTTTTCGACCGGCTGGCCGAGGGCTTTATGCACGCGGTATGTCCACAAGCCGTCGAGGCCGGCGCATTCGTCGACTTCGTTGAAATGGGGCAGCGGTTGGCCTTCATACAGCACGCGCGAGCCATCGCGGCTGGTGACCGGCGGCCGTTCGGCGTTGTTCAGCATCCCTTCGACAAGATCGCTGGCCGGCAACAGGTCTTTGAGCCCCTGCTGATATTGGATGCCGATCGTGGCGCAGCCGAAATCGTCGGCAATTCGTAGCGCGGCAATGTACATCTTGCACTGCAAGTGGATCTGATCGTCGGTCAGATCCTCGTCGGGATTGCGGCCGGTGATGAATTTCAAGCCGTGGTGCTCCAGCCAACGGCGGACCGCGCGGGCTTCGTCGTCGCTGGTTTGCGTCGTTTCAAAATAAAGGGCCGATTGGCTGAGCCGTTCCTTGTAAACGCCGGTGGGATTCAGCAGATGGTCGGGCACGATCGCGTTGAACATTCCCATGCAGCCTTCGTCGAACACGCCCATGATGGCCTTCTGCCGCTGCAACTGCGCCGCCAGCGCCGCGCCGAGACGGCGCAAGTGTTTGGGCATCTTCACATCGGCTAGCGCCGTGACATGGTCGGTCGGATGCCGCAGTTTTCCTTTTTCGAGCCAGCGGGCGAGCGATTTGGCGAACGCCGGATCGGAAAAATCCTCGCCCCACAGAGTCGAGTATTTCTTGCCGGCTTTGGTGAGGGAACCATTCAGATTCAACATGCCGACCAGCCCGGGCCAGGTGCCCGACCAATTGGCGATCGTGAGAATCGGCCCTTCATGCGAGAGCAGGCCGTGCAGCAAGTGATGCGAGTATTGCCAGGTCGCTTCGGCGACGATTAGCGGGGCGGTTCGATCGATGCCCGCGAAGATTTCCATCCCCTCCTTCTGCGAACCGATGAAACCGTGCCCCAGCTCGGGCTTGAAGGGATGAGCGCGCACGAGTTCGAATCCGGCGTCGTTGACGGCTTGATGGAGCGAGTCTTCCATCTGGGCCTGGGCCGGCCAGCAGCGCTGGTTGGCGGCAAGACGCAAGTCGCCATTGGCGACCAGCAACACTTGTTTCGCTTGGACTTTTGCCGGCTCAACGATTTCTGGCAAGTCAAAATCGACGGACATGGTTGCAACTCTCCGTTGGCGCGTGACACGGATGGGAAGTTGCTATCTTAATTAGAAGGATCGGCACGGGAAAGCAGCGGCGGGCGAAGGGTGAGGGTGTCGGGTCAGGGGTTAGGACGGCGCGAGAAATAACCTCGGTTTTTCCGCAGGCATTGGTCGCGCGCTCGCTCTGAATTCTGGCGAATTCAGCTACGGATTCACCCCGCGCGGTAGCTGGATTCGCCAGAATTCAGCATTCGAGCGGAGTGCCGCCGCCGATGCCGACGCGCGAAACCGCAAGCGAGCCACCGCGCGTCTTCCCTAACCACTAGCCACTAACCACTAGCCACTATTCCAACCCTTGCGCGCCGGCGGCTCCGACGTCAAAGCCGCTGCGCGACAACCGCGTCTTGCCGAACGAGCGGGGTTCGAGCAGGAAACTCGCCCCGACGCTGCCGGTGCTCGCGTCGGCCGAGACGCCCAACGTCATCAGGAACGATTCGCCGATCCGGGTGAGCAGCAGGCTTTCCGTCAGGTCGGTCTGCGGCACGAGATTGAAGCTCGAGCCGAAGGTCAGTGCCCATTTCGGACTCAGGCGATACGTCATCGACGAAGCAACGGTTTGCTGCGAGATCGGGCCGCCGAGGAAGAAGTAGCCGACGTAGTAGCTTCCCACCCCGTTCCGATTCAGATACGCGCCAATCGTGAACTCTCGATCCGAGTCGCCGAAGAAATCGGTGATGCCGCTGGAAACGATCGTCGTTCGGTCGCCGACATACCAATGAAAATCGTAGGCGAATTGGCCCGTGCTCGCGCCGAAGTTTTGCTTTGAATCGGGAAAGATTTCCAGGTTGGTGTCGAGCGTGATCCAATCGATGATGTGCTGATCGCCGGGCGGACCGCGCTTCGTCTGCCATCGCTGATCGACGTCGAATCGAATCACCGTTTGGTCGCCGGCGATTTCCGTCGGGCCGGTCACCCATTCATCCATCCCGCGGCGCAATGCATAGAAGCGCGGGTCGAATTGAAGCGGAAGGCCCGGCACTCCACCCATGTTCAGCGGAACTCCGATCGGAGTGCCGAACGTGTTGAACTCAAACCGCCGCTCGAAATGCTGAATCGAATCGTCGTTCAACGCGTCGTAGAGGGGCAGTTTCGTCAAGTCGGCGTTGCCGTCGGTCGCCTGCGACGTGTTGGCGTCGATCGAGAACACCACCTTGTGGGCAACGCCATGCACGTTGAACAGATCGTTGTTGATCGTCGGATCGACCGACCACATCGGCATGCTCGCGCGCACGCCGAACACTCCATACGCCCGATTCAAATCCTGATGCTCGAGGTCTTCATCCCAATGGGCCACCTCGGCCAGCACATAGGGCACGATCTTCACCGGCCCGGCTTGAACTGGCAGCTCAAGCTCCTGCCGGCTCGCTTCGCGCGAACCTTCCAATTCGCCGGGCACTTCCCAAGGCAGCAGCGTCCACTTCCCCGCGTCGGTCGGATCCAACGGCTTCGAGGCCGAGCCTTGCTGGGCGTAGCCTAGGCTGGTGTGCTCGTACCAGGTGAACGTGTCGTCGACCAACGGCTGGCCATTCCAAAAGTGGTCTAGCCGCGGCAGCCACGATGTCTCCGTGAAAAATTCGTTGACCCGAATGGCGCCGGTCACGCTGAACGAGCTATTGTCGTAGTTTCTGCGCAGTTCGAAATCGGTGCTTTCGTCTTTCTGCGTGTCCCACTCGCGCTGGATATATTGCTCGAGGAAGTTGCGGTCGGAGATCAGGCCGATCTCGGTTGTGAGTTGCCAATCGTTCGGCAATTGCTCGCGGCTTTGCTCCAACAGCCGGCCGCGGTCGCGCGCTTCCGGCACGAGGTCGCGCCGATCGAGGCCAAGATCATCGCGGCCGTGGTCTTGGATGAAGAAGGCGTCGACCAAACCGACCGTATGGCCGGGAATGCCGAAGAAATTATCCAGATCGTATTTATAGTTCGTGCCCGCCGCGGGACCACGCAATCCCAACTCGTCGAGGCTTAAGGTCCAGGTGGTTGTCTTGAGAGGGTCGCGGATGCCGAACAGTTGAAACGCATTGAACTTCGTGTAGATCTGGCTGCCGAACACCTGGTCGGTCTTGTATTCCGTTTCTTCGAGAAGCATCCCTTCCTTCAAGTCGGTCGTGATGTAGGGCAAATAGAAGAAGGGGAATCCGTTGCCGTACAACACGTTGTCGTAGCCGGTCACTCGTTCTTCATGCTCGATGCGCGGCTCGCCGGTGCGAGGATCGATCACCGGATTGCCGAACAGATCCGTGACCGGGTGTTGTTTGTCGACATAGGTGGCCGTGGCGGAGTGGATGTCGTAGGACGGGTCACCCATGCGGCTGGTGGTGAAGCTGGCGTTGGACGCGACATAGCGGTCTTGCTCGACTTGCCGCAGCACGGCCGCCCGCAGCCGAACCAATCCGGGAAAGAGCGTTTGCGTCGGCAGCGGCGTAAGAATCTCCGCGTTCAGCGCCAGCCCGACGTGCAGGTTGACGTCGAAATACATCGCCTGCGACTGCACGATGCGGGTTCCCTGGCGGAGAATGACATTGCCTTCCATGTAGATTTCCAGCGGCGTGTTTTCCGACTGGATGTGTCCCTCGCCGCGGATGTCGGGCTGCTCGTTGGCCGTGGTCCAGACCACCATTCGGTCGGCCGAGACATCGACCGAGCCGATCGGGGCTTGCAGACCATCGATAATCAGGTTCACGCCCGAACTGATCACCGCCACTCGTTCGTTGGCCGGACCGCCCGGCGACCAGAAGATTTGCACCGGCATGTCGGTGCGTGGGAAAGCTCGAATGCGTCGCGCCCCAACGGGCGGCCCGTTCGGCGGCGGAACTTTCGTGCCGGGAGCAATCGGCTCGCCGAATTGCGCGAGCTGGATTTGCGACGGCTCGACGTTTACCGACGACGTCGGAGCACGGTAGATCATCGCATGTTGGTAGACGGGCGGCTTCGTCGTCGGCTCGCCGCCGAGCAAGGTCGCATTGATTTTCACCGGCAATAGCGAAGTCATCTCGCCGAGCCAATGATCGTCGGTCAACCGGCTCAACGGCGCGGCGGCCGGGGCCGGCTGCGATGCGATGATTCCTTGCATCGGCGAGCCAGGCGCGCCGAGCAGCATTCCACCGGACGAAA
>Ga0182024_10006889_pt1 | contig 24758 bp, 18 predicted proteins | sample P32metaG_FD_120480 | JGI IMG/M metagenome (GOLD analysis project Ga0182024, IMG submission 120480) | Permafrost microbial communities from Stordalen Mire, Sweden - P3-2 metaG (Illumina Assembly) | ecosystem: Environmental > Terrestrial > Soil > Wetlands > Permafrost | place: Sweden: Stordalen...
CGGAGTAAACCGAACCCATGCTCGCCATCGTACGCGCCTCGGCGGCACGGTCTTGGACAGTGCGCTGAATCGGCAAGGCCCGATTGTAGTAATCGATCGCCTTCTGCTTCTCCCCCAAGTCCGCATAGGCTAGGCCAATGTCATTCAGTGTAATGGCCTCAGAGGTACGATCCTGAATTTTGCGCTGAATCGGCAAAGCCTGGTTATAGTAATCGATCGCCTTCTGCATTTCGCCCAGGACAGCGTAAACTGCACCGATATTGTGTAGTGTAATCGCCTCCCCCATGGGATTGTTCGTTGCCCGCACGATTGGAAGTACTTCGTTGTAATAATCAAGCGCCTTCTGCTTCTCTCCGATGCTGGAGTATTCGGCACCGATGTTAAGCAACGCACTTGCTTCCCCCACCCGGTTCCCCGCAGAGCGGTGAATCGCCAGAGCTTGGTTGTAGTTATCGAGCACCTGCTCCCTTTCGCCCATGCGGGCGTAAACCAAACCTATATTCAGGAGCGTAGTTGCTTCCGTTGCGCGATTCCCCACAGCTCGTTGTAATTGCAACGCTTGATCGAAATAATCGAGAGCTTTTTGATTTTCTCCGATTCCCAAATCGATTAAACCGATATTTACGAAGGTACCTGCCTGGCTCAAGCGATCACCCTCGGCCTTTTCAATCACCAGGACCTGATTGAAATAATCAAGCGCCTTCTGCGGATCTCCGAGGTCGCTATAAAGTGCGCCAAGGTTATTCAGCGTCGCGATCTGGGACGCGTTGTCGCCCTCGGCGCGTTCGGACTCTAGAGCGTGGGAGTAGTAATCCAGCGCCTTCTGCTTTTCCCCCGTCATGTCGTAAACTTGACCAATATTGCTCAACGTGCGCGCCTCACCCTGGCGATCCCTTGCGGCTTGCTCGAGTGGCAGAGCTTGCATGAAGTAGCTAAGTGCCTTCTGCATGTCCCCAAGATAACCGTAAACCGCGCCGATGCCCCGAAGTGCACCAGCTTCACCCGCATAGTCACCTACGGCCTGTGCGATGGGTATTGATTGGTTGTAGTATTCCAATGCTCTTTCTTTATCTCCAATGCCAAAAAAGTAGACGTTCCCCATATACCGCAGCGTAGCCGCCTCGCCCGCGCGGTCTCCGGCAGAGCGCTCGACAGGTAGGGCTTGGTTGTACGAGTCCATAGCCTTCTGCCATTGTTGGCGCTGGAAATAGAGTGTTCCCAGCCGTTGGAGCGCCCCTCCCTCCCCATCCCGATCATTTAGACCGTGCCACAGGCCGATGCTCTCTTCCCATTTGGCTGCCGCACCATCGAAATCCTTCTTATTAAATAGCAACTGTCCATCGCTGTAAGCGCCTTCGGCAGCAACGCGTGTCCGATCCGCCTCTGTGGGCGCCCGTAGATCCGTAAGTTGCACCTCATACATCCCCGCAAATGCATCTTTCGATTGTGGGACGATTTGTAGGTAGAACTCCCCGTGGGTTTCTGCAATACCGGAAATGGGCTCGCGGCCAGGCATGTGGGATTGCGCAACTTGTTTCCCGGCGGGATCGAGAAGTGTCAAAGTGAGGTCGATGCCCTTCTGTTCCACGACCACATGGAAGAATTGGCCGGCCTCGGCGTGAATGGCATAATTACGGCTCCGGCCTCCGCGCAATCTCGCTTTCAGGCGCTTGCCCAGCTTCAACCGTTTACTCTTCGTGATTGGGTTTCCCGAGGTAGGTCTTGCGTCCTGAGCGCGCACCAGAGTGCCGAGTGCCAGAGAAGAGGCCAAAATGACTGCAATCGCTGAAAGGAGGGTTCTCTTCCCACGCAGTCGGGCGATTTTAGTTGCTGAACCTTCCCTCTTCATCCTGCTTCGGGCGCCGGTGCGGTGGCCCGGCCTTTCCTTTCCGCTTGACGGCAAATTGTGACGGAATCATACCATTTCCGTTATTCAACGCCGAGTTAATATGCCGGCACTTCGGAACTCTGCCCCCTTGGCCGCTCCCACAAGCAAGGGCAGGGTTTTTGGTCAGGATAGCCATTCCGATTGGGGAGATGTGCGCGTTAGTGCTGGGTCACTCGCCGGAAGATGTTCAAGAATTCGTTTCCGTGTAGGATGTCATTGATAGGTTGGGATTGTGGCTCCGCTGGTTGAATGTAGCGGGCTCAATTATTCTCTAGGAGAAATAACTTGATTGAAGCGGGAAAGAGTCTGTTCCTGATTCTCAGTGCGCTGTTCCCGATCGTGGACCCGCTGGGAGGAAGCCCGATCTTCCTGGCAATGACGAGGGAATACGCGCCGGGCACGCGGAGAGCGCTGTCGTTGCGGATTGCGATGAACAGTTTTTTCCTGCTGGTTGGATCGTACTTCATCGGGACGCACATCCTTTCTTTTTTTGGGATTTCGTTGCCTGTGGTCCAGGTGGGCGGAGGGCTGATTGTTATCTCAACAGGCTGGACGCTTTTGAAACAAGGAAACGACGACGGGCAGAAGGGCGTGAACAAGAAGGTTCAACCGCAGGACCCGTTCCACAACGCGTTTTACCCGCTGACCTTGCCCTTGACGGTGGGACCCGGATCGATTTCCGTGGCCATCACGTTGGGCGCAAACGCCCCGCACCATCAAGGGTTCAATTTTTTGAGCATTTTGACTGCGATTGTCGGGTCCGCTTTGCTCGCGGCCAGTATTTTTCTCTGCTACGGTTTCGCAGGCCGCCTGGGAAGGATACTCGGCGCGACCGGGATGACCGTGATCCTGCAACTTACCTCGTTCTTGCTCGTGTGCATCGGGGTGCAGATCCTATGGAATGGCGCCAGCGCGCTTTTGGTATCGCTTCCTTTGCATGTGCGTTGAGGGAGGCCGGGTGAATCCTCACACTTGGGCAAAGCCGCCCGTCAAGGCAGCCGACAACGCAAAATTCCCTCTTTGAGCAGCAGCGAAAGCTGGATTTTGGCCGGAATCATTGAACGTAGACCCTCCAGCTTCGTCCCGCCGAAACGGAAGGAAATGCTGAGAGGATGCAAGAATTGCATGGGTTCAGTACCAACTTCATAGTGCGGGCGGTTTGGCCCTGGGTGGACTAATCTCTTGAGATTCAATTATTTGTCACCCCAAACTTTTCTGCTCGTTGCTGGCAATGCCCGTGCCTTTAGTCGTCCTGACAGCCCCAGCGGAATCACACGAAAGGGGAAATAGTATGGGCGTCATCAACCCAATGTTGCACCACAACGAGAATGAGTGGACAGCCGACCGGCCGGCAGCGATTGAGTCCGGACATCGAGGCCAGTCAAAAACGCTCTGGGGGTTAGTCGTGCTACTGGCCGCTGCTCTGGGAGCACTGGCTTACCACGGCTACCAGATGGTGAAGAATCAGGATGCCCAGATCACACAGCTGTTCGGAAGCCAAGGCACTTTAAGCACGCTGGGCCAACGCGCGGATGCCGCCGAAAGCAAACTGCAAGACTTAGCTGGAGATTGGCAGGGTGTGGGGCAACGCGTGACGAAGCTGGAAAGCAAAGTTGCTACTGATGCCAGGGAAACTCGCAGGTACGCCGACACTCTAGTTCAGCAGCTTCACCAGCAGATGACCGCGGAAATGGATTCTCGGACATCCACGCTTGACGCCAGACTTCGTCAAATTGAATCCGAACAGGCGGATCAGCATGCTCAGATGGCGCAGGTTGAGGCGAACCTCAAACAAGAGATTTCAACCGTGCGGGAGGAAAATGGCCGCGACCTTTCCGGAGTCCGCCAGCAGGAAGAGACAAATTCGCGGGACGTCAATGCTCTCTCCCACAAGTTCGACCAGGAACGGATCGATTTTGAGTTGGCAAAGGGTCAGACGAAGGAGTTGCTTCCCGGCGTTGAGCTGCGAATCCGCGGAATGAACCCCGCGTATCAACGCTACCATGGCGCGTTGTGGCTGCTTCAGGACCGGCGGACCGTGTGGCTGCGCGATCAAAGTGTGCATGAGCCGGTTCGTTTTTTCCACAAAGACGGCGGTGGGCCGTATGAATTGGTCGTCACGGACGTGACGAAGAAGGCCGTGGTCGGATATCTCCTGGCTCCGGTCAAGCGCGACGCAAGCGCCTCAGCCGGAGCGCTGGCCGGACAGAAAACATCCATTGACAATTCTGCCCGCGACTGACGGGCTGCAGGACTCATTCCGTTCCGTGATACGCCGCCCGGGGTGTGAGCCGCACCCCATGCGGTCCACACTCCCGGATTCAGGATCCCTCCAGTGCAAAAAAGCAGTGGTTGAAATTCCCACACCTTGAAGATGGATCAGCGTGTCTAGCTTCTTCACCAAAATGCAACTTGAAGCGAAATTGGGTACGCCGAGAGAGAATCAGGGCTCTGAGGTACTCGAAGACCTCGGTGGTTGGCGTAGCACGCAGGCCTGTGGATCGGGCTCAATAGGATATTTGTCCAGGGGCTGCGCGAAGACCCGTCTGGTCCCCCTATAACAAGATCGCGCCAACACCCAAGACCCTTACTGATCTGAGTAAGAAATAATCTTATGATCAGGGTGCCACCATCCGGGTGCGGCGATATCCGGGGACGAAGGCAAATGAGTTGGATCGATGCAGATCGCCGCGTGCCTCTGCACAGGAAGGATGAGGTTTCCTACACTTGGAGCCCTCGCCTTCCATGCAGAATCTCGCGGTGATAAGTTTGACACGAAGAAAGGAATCATGGCAAAACGGCCGGGCAGCGCTACAGATCCTCTCTGGTATCAGAATGCAATCATCTATGAGCTGCACGTTCGCGCGTTCAAGGACGGCAATGCGGATGGAATCGGCGATTTTCCAGGATTGATACAGAAATTGGATTATCTGCAGGACCTGGGCGTCACTTGCGTGTGGTTGCTTCCCTTTTTTCCTTCGCCGCTCAAGGACGATGGCTACGACATTTCCGACTACCTGAACGTCCATCCGATGTACGGCACGATCGACGATTTTCGGATGTTTCTGGACGCCGCTCACGACAGGGACTTGCAGGTCATGATCGAACTGGTGGTGAATCATACTTCGGATCAACACCCGTGGTTTCAAGCGGCCCGCCAAGCTCCGCTTAACTCGCCGGAACGCGACTTTTACGTATGGAGCGACACCGACCAGAAATACAAGGATGCCCGAATCATCTTCACCGACACCGAACGATCCAACTGGACCTGGGATCCGGTCGCCAAGCAATATTACTGGCATCGCTTTTTTTCCCACCAGCCGGATTTGAATTTTGATAATCCACGGGTCGTCGAGGAAATCATCAAGGTCATGCGATTTTGGCTGGACATGGGAGTCGATGCGCTGCGCGTGGACGCGATCCCATATTTGGTCGAGCGCGACGGGACTAGTTGCGAGAATCTGCCGGAAACTCACGCCATCATCAAGAGGCTGCGGCAGGAGATTGATTCGGGATATTCCAACCGGATGATTCTGGCGGAAGCCAATCAATGGCCTACCGATGTGCGACCGTATTTCGGGGATGGCGACGAATTCCACATGGCATTTCATTTTCCTCTGATGCCCCGGATCTACATGGCGCTGCGGCAGGAGGACCGATTGCCGATCACCGACATCGTCGCACAAACTCCGGCGATTCCTGATACCTGCCAGTGGGGCCTGTTCCTGAGGAATCACGATGAACTGACGCTCGAGATGGTAACCGACGATGAGCGGGATTATATGTATCTCGCCTACAGCGCCGACCCGAGAATGCGCATCAACCTGGGCATTCGCAGACGCCTGGCGCCCCTCGTCGACAATAATCGCCGGCGGATCGAGCTGCTGAACAGTCTGCTGCTTTCCTTTCCCGGCACTCCGGTCCTGTACTACGGAGACGAAATCGGAATGGGAGATAATATCTATCTTGGAGACCGCAACGGCGTTCGGACTCCCATGCAGTGGAATGGCGACCGGAACGCCGGCTTTTCCACGGCAACGCCTGCCCGGTTGTATAGCCCGGTCATCATGGATCCCGTCTGGGGTTACGAAGCGATCAATGTCGAAGCACAGCTGAGCGACACTTCTTCCCTCTTGCACTGGATGCGAAACATGATCGCTTTGCGCAAACTGTTTCGCGTCTTTGGGCGCGGCACCATCGAGTTTCTCAATCCGGCAAACCGCAAAGTTCTAGCGTATCTTCGGCGTTTTGAAAACGAACAGGTTCTGTGCGTCGCCAATCTCTCTCGTTTTGCGCAGCCAGTTGACCTTGATCTTTCCAATCTGGAAGGTCTGATTCCGGTGGAGATGCTCGGGTACGTGGAATTCCCTACCGTCGATCGCCAGCCGTACCGGCTTACATTGGCGCCGTATGGTTTCTTCTGGCTGGAGCTTCAGCAGAGGGTCGCTCCGTGAAATACTGAATGAATGGAACAACCGTCCCGGATGGGTACGAATCCCGGCGCCGGGATGATATCAATCGCGGAATGAATTAATTCAAATGGAGTCGCAGTGCCAGCCGATAAAGAGAAGCGAGTTGAACCGATAGAGGACTGAACAGTGGAAGTGGACTCCATCCCGCAACAACCGCAGGAAAAGACGGCGCAAATCGACAGCGCCGATTTCGTGGTGGGCATTTTCGCCGATCTCGGCCAGGACGGCGTCAAGATGCTGTGCGAGGGACTTCGCAGTCTGCATGGATCTCCTCGAATCGTGGTACTGCAACGCGATCCCGTTGGCGGCGCGGGCGCGGCAAATTTACAAAGTGTCCAGGAGGAAAGTTCGCTCTCTTTTCTGCCATGGTCCGCCGCAGGTCCGGACCCGCTAGGGGCGCCTACGCAGAGCATTTCCATTGCCTGCCAATCGCTTTTCGCGTTGACCGAAAAACTCGGGGCTCGGGCGTGCTGCTTCGTAGCATCTGAAATGGAGAGCGCAACGCCGCAATGGGTTTGCGAATTGTTGCAGCCTTTCGTCGAATCGGATTTCGACCTGGCCGCGCCCTACTACACAGCCCGCATGTTTCAAGGCTTGCTGAATAACAGCATTGTCTATCCCCTTACGCGGTGTCTATATGGAAAGAGAATTCACAATCCATTCGGGCCGGACGTGGGCGTTTCCCGGCGACTGGCTCAGAAAGTACTGAGCGCAAATCGGAATAACAATGGCGGCTCGAGTCAAACGCATCCATTGGCGTTGCTTGCGACAGTGGCCGCCTGCGAGAACCTGCAAATCTGCCAGGTGCATGTCGGAGCACGGGTTTATCCGCCCACGGATTGGACGAACATGAGTTCGTTGATCGCCCAGGTCATGGGGCCCATCTTTCTTGAAATGGAACGTTGCGCTGCGTGCTGGCAAAGAACACGCGGCTCCGTTATCGTGCCGGCGCGCGGCGAACGCCAGCCTCTTTCTGAAGAAACGGGCACCTTGGATCTGAACCGCATGGACGAAACGTTCCGGTTGGGAGTTCGTGACTTGCAAGAGATCTGGAGTCTGGTGCTCCCGCCCGCAACTTTATTTGAACTCAGGAAACTCTCCCGCTCGGCGCCGGAGCAGGTCCATATGCCCGACGAATTGTGGGCGCGAATCGTCTATGACTTCGCGCTAGCGCACCGCCTCCGGACGATCAACCGCGATCATCTGCTCCGGTCGATGACGCCCCTGTACCTGGCATGGGTCGTCTCCTACGCGCGGGAAATAGTGGCGGCAGGAGCAGCAAGTGTCGAACAGCGAATCGAGCGCCTGGCGCTCGCATACGAAGCGGCCAAGCCATACTTGATATCCCGCTGGCGGTGGCCGGACCGGTTCAATCCGTAGCAATCTGGAACGGAGGTATAGGATGTGGGACCAAGTTAAGCAAGCATTGAATCAGTCGACGACGAAATTCCTGACGGAACTGGCGCACTTGCTGCCGGGAGTGGTGGCGCTCATCGTGGCGCTGTTGATTTCTTTCGTCCTGGCCTGGATCCTTGCCATCGTGGTGCGGCGGTTGCTCACCGGCATTCATTTCGACGAACGGCTGAGCCATTGGGGCTTCGCCTCTCTCAGTGAGTGGTCGCCGATGCACAGCCCGACGCGCCTGGTTTCGCGAACCGTCGCCTGCATTGTCATCCTCTCGGGGTTTTTAATAGGTGTCGCGGCTTTTGATGCCGAATCGACATCTCTACTCGTTCGGAGCGTTTTCGCCTATGTTCCGAACATTGTTGGCGCCATCTTGGTCTTGTTGGTTGGCAGTATTGTCGCCAGTTTTCTGGCGAGAAGCGTATTGATTGGCGGGGTAAATTTGAATCTCCATTACGCGCGCTTGCTCAGCCTGGGCGTGAAATGGCTGGTTCTTGTCTTGTCGGTTGCCATGGCTCTGGAGCATCTTAAAATTGCTCCAGGCATTGTTGATCTGGCCTTTGGAATTCTATTTGGCGGAATTGTGCTTACTCTGGTGCTTGCGGTTGGTCTTAATTCCAGGGAACTGGTCACAAAATCGCTCGAGCGGGATACGAAAGAGTCATCTGGCGAGCACGTTGAAGAGCCATTCCGTCACGTATAGTTGAGGGAACAAGCGAAAAAGTTCGGGAGCTAATCGAAGATTTTTTTGAATTGCCATTCATCACGCGAAGCAGTATCTCTGTTCCTTAGTAACCGCGCGGGCGCGCCTCAAGCTCCTGGCCATTCGGCAGGATCACCTTCTCAAAACGCATGGTCGGCGAGCCATCCTTGTTGCAGTTGCCGATGATCGTCACTTGATCGCCGGCTTTCAGCGAATCCTTGCTCCAGCCGTGGCTCGCCAAGCGGTTCGGACCGGGACCTTCCGCCACCCATTTCACAAGGTTGCCGTGTTCGTCTGCGGCGGTGAAGGTGATCTGCGCGTGCGGGTTGGCCCAATCGAATTCCGTGATGGTGGCCTTGAACGTCGTGTCGCGGTTGCGGTCGTACATCGACATCGAGTGGTGAGCAAACGCCGGCGCGGAAATCACCAGGGTAGTGGTAAGCAGCGCGAGGAGCGAAACAATCCTGGCTTTCACCTTGAAACCTCCCGAAATTCAAATTCTAACCACGCATTCCTGGCATTACACACGCAGAAATTAGATGCCTTCACGCTGCCCGTCGTTCCAACAAAATCCCCCCGCTTTCCGAAAGGAGTGAAGCGGCTGCAGTTGAGGCTGCGCAATTACAACGATTGGTGCACCGGTGGTAGGAGCAGGCAGTACCGTGCGCCAAGACGTGAGCCCTGGCGGATTACCAGTCGAAACAGGGACGCGAGCCCTCAGGTCAGGTCCTTTGTCCGTGCTTGCTTTGCTACGTGAGGTTGGACAGTCGCTTCTTCAGATCGAAAAACTGATTGGCTTTGCTCCGAACCATCTTGTGCCACCATTGCCTTATTTCCAGCTTGCGCTCCGCGTCGAGAGGTTCGTATAGCTCCGAATAAACGCTGGTGATAAAGGCAGGACTTCCAAGAAATGGATAAGCTCCGACTGCGTTTGCGTGCTCGAACGCGTGGTGGATAAAGATATCTTCTTCATGCTGGTTCCACTCCAGCGCTCTCACATACTCCGACAGAAAACCATAGCTCCGAGGAGCATCCTCTAGAACCATTTTCAGCTGTTCAAGAGGCTCCGGCTGCAATTTCGCTTGCATGCTCACTTGGGTACCCCCCAGGATTTATTTTCGTATATAGCAAGAAATAAGCTACGAATCAAGCTTGCCGTCGAAAGAGGTCAGCCTTCCGCGCGCCACCTCCGCTAAATCATACTCATTACTTATGCGGACTTAGGGAAGCAGGTCACCTGCCAGTCTCCTGTAGACATGGCATTAGAGGAAAGGGAGTTTCCAGCGCGGGCGGGAGGGATGCCTGGATTTATCCGGGACTCGAACCATTCAGGGTCATGAAGAACGCGATCGCTCGGCCTGCGAGTGCCACACTTAGCCAGGAGATCAAGGAAAGGCATGCGACGACTCTTCCAAAAAGAATGCCATCTTCCATCCCGGGCCGGATGGCCCGTCTACGAATTGTGAAATGGATAAGAAGCGCAAAAATAAGAAGGATCATCTTAAATAAAAAGGGCCCGTTCAGGCCCATTCTTACGGCTTCCGAAAGAAACATCGGAACTCCAGTTGCAATCGTGAATCCGAGCGCCACCCGGGTCCAGGGCTCTAGTTCATCGGAAAGCTGCTTCGTCGATAGTGTCCGGTTGCCGACTCCAAGGAGGCGCAGGTCGACAACCAAAGTAGAGCCTATTAGAAGGGTAATACCAATGATGTGCATTGTTTCAAGAATTGCGAAATCCCATCGTGAGTATTTAATCCAGTGCCCGATAAATGTGGCCTCGCACCACTGGAAAAAAGATGGCGGCAATAGAAGATTCTGAAAACTCATTCAACCTCCAAAAACAAAAAGGTTGGCTCTCAGCGAAATAGCTTAGAAATAAGCCATCCACCTGCCGCAAATAATGATGCCCAACCACAAACCCATCGAGAGGTATCCCACCGCTTGCGCGCGCCAGGGCAGAATCACATCCTGGTCGTGCTCTCGGAGGGTGCTTCGCACTCGTTTATTGAAATAGAGAATATTGAATCCCGCCAAAATCAGCAGGAGGGCTTTCAGGCGGAAGGACGTTCGCGTATAGCATTTCTCAGGCTCCGCGAAGAGCAATAGCAACCCGCTGACGAACATTACGATGAAGCCCTTGATCGCCCATGGCTCGATTTGGTTGATGACCTCGGATGCGCTGTAGCGAGTCATCGTAAGTCCCACCAGGCGAAAGTCGACCCAGAGGATCGTTCCCACGGACAGACCGAGTCCCAGTATATGAACTGTTTCAATTAGCGCGAAAGTCCAGTCGTTCTCTCGGAGAAACACGCTCCAGGGTGTTTCATTGAGCCACTGAACGAATGGAAGTAGATGCATGTCGGGGGGGAAGTTAAATGGCTGGAATTCGCAGAGCCGCAATAGAAAAAGAAAACCCGGACGAATATTTCATTGGCATCGCTCTCCTGTTTAGCAATTATAGCGCCATACGCGCCGTCAGGACTTGAAGTTCCGGCATGTTTGATGCTTCGCAGGTCCAGTCATTTGAATTCACCGCTCCTCTTCCCAGTCTGAACGACCAACGGCCTTTCGGGAGCACCGATTTGTTGGTTTGATCGACGCCCTCGCTAAAAATACGGAATGGAGACAGCCGCAGCGGCCACGGACAACCACAACATCAACTCAATAGAACTTATCAATTTAGCGGCTACCGGCGGCTTCGGCGTTTGGCTCCAAGCATGCGACTTTCGCTGCACCACGATGTGTGAAACGAGGGCCAGCGGCAAGAGCACTCCCAGCTTGGTGCGGAAGGCAGCGTTCAGGACGTAATTCTGAGCCGAAATGGAAAACAGGAGCCCGCCCCCGATAATAGCGATGCCAAATCCAATCCAGTTCAAAAAGAAAAGCGCATCCGACAACCGGTCTGGTTTTTGCGTCCCTTTGATCAGGCCGAGTAAACGAAGGTCAACGGCAACACTGGTTCCAAGCCACAAGGACAATCCCGTAAAATGCGTCAACTGAATATACGGATAGGCCCAGTCCGACCCTCCCACTGCTAAAGCCAGTGGCGTGTTCTGGAGCCATCCCGTAAAGGCCATCACCAAACGAAACATTTGCCAAGCCTCGCGCGCTTTATCCGAGCCGTAATCCCCTCTACGGTACGTAAGTGAGATGCGGAATTTCCACTGCTGCAAGAATCGCCGCCACCCACAACAATAAGGACACAAGAGCAATCAATCTAGCCCCATTGGACACGGATGGCATTCGATTCCACTTGGGCAGATTCGCTTGGACAACAACACCAAACGAGATGGCGAACGCAATGACCAGGAGTTTGGCGCGAAAAACAGGATTTGGATAATAAAGCGTCGCTTGCCCAGCGAACATGACAAATCCCGATAGGATCGCCAGAGCCAGCCCCGTCCACATCAAAGGAAAAAGTTGTTTGCCGAGTTGATCATCCGTGTCTCGCCGCCCGATAATTCCAAGAACGCGCAAATCCACGGCCGCGATGGTTCCAACCAATAGGAAGAAACCGAAATAATGAGCCAGCTCGATCAATACGGAGGAGACAACCCAATTATTGACTGCGGCTATCCAGGAAACATGTTCGAGCCTCTCGCAAAAACGAAAGAGCGCGGCATGGTCATCGGCTTGCCAGTTCATGGTTTCTCGCTTGACAACGCACGGCGGTCATGCAAAATCGCGCAGATAGAATCCCCCCAGCGAAGAAGGGAAACATGAAATTAAACCGGAGAACGTTCAGCTTTCATTCTGCCCGCGCCATCGCGTTTGGGACGCTCTCAATCCTGCTGCTTGGTGGCGTTCTTTTGGCCGTGGCTGCGCAATCTCCCCAGGGTTCGAAGAGTCTTACAATCACGACAAAATCCCTTCCGAATGCGACTGTTGGCGGGGAATACTACGCCGTAATTGCCGCAACAGGTGGAGAACCGCCTTACGATTGCTCCGGAACGGGCCTGCCGCCCGGCATTGCATTCCACTACGCCTCCGATACCCTCGGAGGAAAGGCGACCACTCCTGGAAAATACGCGGTGGTTGTCACGGTGAAAGATTCGGCCGATCCGCCCCATTCCGTGTCTGCCAAGTTTCAGTTTACAGTCACCGCGGGGAAATGATTCCTGAGGCGCAAAGTGTCGTTGACGCCGTGAGCCATTCCATAACCGCACGAATCCAGGCCGCCACGCCGCAAGCTCGTTAGTGATGTTCCGGCGTTATGATGTGGTCCGAATCCATTTCAACGCAGGGCGGCTCTTCCTGATCGATTCTGGAGTCCTTGCGATTCAGCCGGAGAGTCCGAGCAGGCATCACCCAGGGCTTCGTCAAAGTGTCCGGGTCCTCCACAGTCGCTTGATAGTGAAGGACATCACCCTCGCGTCGCAGGCGTTCGACCACATGGAGCTTCGGAGAGGTCAGCCATCCGTCAATTCCAAGCCAGATGTCCCCGTTAAAATCGATGGTGTCGACGACCAGCGTGTCTCCCTCCCACGTGCCAATCGAATCTCCCATGTAGGAAGGGCTCAACCCATTGCTCATTTCAGCCGTTCGATGCGCGTGACCGTCCGTCGGAATGATTCGGAAGGCATCATACGAAGCATCGGGAGAATCATAGAGGAAAACCACAACCCCGGGACCCTGCACAATTTGCTGCGGAGGGCCTGAACGCACAATGCCAGGCAGCTTGCAATGCATGGCGGGATCCACTTTCGCCTCGATCCGATCAAGTCTCTCGACTTTGGGAAGCAATTCGGGTTTGTAAGATGGCTTGTTTGGATCCGCCCTTCGTGCGGCAACGGTGTCATAAATGCGAGTGTTCACTGACAAATTATTATCCGGGTCATCAGCTTCTGAAGCACGCGAAGTGGGTTGCAGGTTAATCGTCGTATTCCCAACCTGCTTGATGTCTAAGTTCACCCCCCTGTAGGCCCACCAAAGCCCTGTCAGATCAGGATGGCCATCGATTGACATCGGCGTTGGTGACGGTGGGACTGGGTGGGAAGGCGCATTGTTCTTTGCCTCCGTCGCCATCGTCTGGGCGATGGCGGGGCGTGGAACCATCGAGAAAATGGTTGAGATAGTAGCGAGCAGCACAATCAATTTGTAGCCAATTAGCCTGCTTTTCATACGGAAGCTCCATCCTGCGGGGTAACGAGGAAACATCCCGCGAGTAACCTTTCTCGCTATTGTGGCTGGCCAGGTTCTCTACCGCCGAACCATGTCTCAATCGCGTGCCCATCTGACCACGTATATTTACGAATGTAGGCGAGGTTCGTTCCGTCCTTGGCCCGATAGGCAAGAATAGTAAGGGGTGTCCCCTCTTTTAGCATTTCCTTCGTGATCCCACACTTATGCAATATCCCCGTGGGCCAACTTTCAAGTGACCAGGTGGTGGACTTTCCGTTGCTATCCTTCACATCCAGGTGGACATAGGCGTGAGGGTTTATCCACTCGATCTTGGAGACGACTCCGCTCAACGTCACCGGCTTGTCCACATCGAACTCAGCCGGAAAAGCGTGATGAGCAAGCACAGGTATTGAAAATAGGAGCGAAGCGAGAACCGTGGACACTATGTTCGGGAAATTGAGTTTCACCTTAACCTCCGGCTGAGGATTGACGATGGTCCAAGGTCGTCTTCCGCATTTTGGACGTCAATTCGTTATTCGAACGTCAGGTCATATTCACAAAGTCACCCTGACGAAACCACCGGTTTCGAACTGCGCGATTCGTCTTTCGCCGTGGTTCTACGTGCGAGCGACTCGCCAAACTGAACCCTACAGACACTTGTATCAAGGCTAGCCGCCCGCATCAAGTTGTTTCCAACTACTTGAGGTGGGGGTGGTAGCTGCGAATTGACATTCCGGGCTTGTGGGATTTTCTCTCAGCGCACCGTAGGAGCTGGGAGAGAGAAATTGCTACCCGATATTCCACCTTCCTCGCAACATCCGAATTTCGGAAATGAGGGCCTCCGCGATGGAATCCAATCTGATCGTTTCAGTGTGAATCATTCTTACTTTTGCGCGGATTTTGGGGAGCAGGTCACCCCAAACGGGGCTTATGGTGGGGCTGGGGAGAGTCGACCTCCCGACCTAATTTACGCCGAACGAGTCAAGGCCCTCCCACGCTCAGAACTGGAATCCGTGATGCGCGAATAATTGCATAACCGTGGGTCCGCAATGAAACGCCGTAAGGACGGCAACCAATTACCAACAAGTCCGCCTTCATCTGCTTCGCCGATTGGCTCAGCACCCCGGGCACGTCACCACTGCCAATAAATGTGTCTGCCTTAATTCCCATTTCGCGTTGGATGTCCGCGATATGCTGGGCAGCGTCCCCGACAAGTGCTTCCTTCCACTTCTGATTGACGTAGTCGCCGCCTGGTCCCCAAAACTCCACGCCGGCGGTGACGTCAGCGAGCGTAAGGCGGGCGCCGAATTCGGCGGCCATCTCTTTTGCCCACAAAACAGTCTTGCGAACATGGGAGCTGGAATCCACCGCGCACAATACGTTACGGATCGCGAAATCCTGCGGTGGAGATTCTTCGATGGGGGCGCCGGTCCAAAGCGGGCACTCGCTTCCCAATAGCACCTTCGGCGTCACAGAACCCAGAAGAAACTGGTCAAACGTGAAGCCATAGGGCGGCATCATGATCAGGTCAGCTTTTTCCCGGTAAGCAGTTTGCAGAATTGCTTGGGCCGTGTTGCCCTTCGCCAGGATGCGCCGAATCGGTAGGCTATCAAGGTCCTGGCCGAGAGTCTGGTCCTCCTTTTCTTGCGCGCTTCTGACGACCTCCTCTAGCAAATCCCAACCAGCCAGCCCTGCGCCGTCTTCGGGCACGCCAGCGGCATGACTCCTGGGTGTAACAGTGTGCAGCATCACGATCTCTGAGTGGAAATGGCGAGCCATCGCGGCAGCTTGATGGATCACACCCAACGACGGATTTGGGAAATCAACGGGGAGAAGAATCTTTTTAATATTTGGCATCGAGCACCGATCGGAAAGTCAATTTGAACACGAACAATTCCAGTGGGACCATCCCGATTTGGCCGGGAGTACGTGCATTCCTGACTCGCCCCGGAGGGCCGGCCTGCTCATGAGTAGGTTTAGCAAACCGGCCTTCGAATCGTGTTCTGGTAATTCGTAGGTGAATTCAAGTTTCACGGTGTTTTGCTGATCAGTTGCGCCGGCGATGGAAGCTGCGAGGCATCCCAGCCTCCGCCCAGCGCTTCGATCAATCCTCCACTTGCAGTCATCTGCTGTATTCGCAGGTTGACCGCAGTTTGCTGATTGGATAGCAATGCGGTTTGCGCCGTAATCACATTCAGGTATGGATCGAGTCCAAGTTCATAGCGGTCGGTGGCTAAACTGAGCGCTTTTCCCGCCGAATCGACTGCCTTGTCCTGATCCTGGATCTCCGCGGACAGGATCCGCAACGTCGCAAGATTGTCCTCCACTTGTTGAAAAGCCGTCAGCACCGCCTGGCGGTAGTTGGCCACTGTTTCATCGTACTGAGATCGGAATTGCTGAACCGTGGCACGGCGCAACCCGGCATCAAAGATTGTTTCAGCGCCCGATGCGCCGATCGAGAAAAAACGGCTCGGCCATGCGAACCAGGTCGCGATCGAAGAACTCTCGAACCCTGCCACGCCGCTTAGCGTAACCGTCGGAAAGTATGCAGCTCTCGCAATCCCTATCTGCGCGTTGGCCTGAGCAACCAGGCGCTCCGCGGCGGCAATGTCGGGACGCCGCTCAAGAAGCTGTGACGGTACGCCAATTGGAATTGCGGGAGGATTTGCGTGGAGAGGCTCGACCGGCACGGAAAATGTCGATGCCGGTTGTCCGGTCAGCATGGCGATGGCATGTTCAAATTGAGCCCGCTGGATGCCCAGAGCGACATCCTGAGCCCGCGTGGATTCAAGCTGCGTTTCGGCTTGCGCCACGGATTCTTCCGTGCCGATACCGGTCTCGTAGAGTGCCGTCGTCAGGTCGAGAGACTTTTGGTACGCGTCGACTGTGGAATCGAGCAATTGCTTCAGCGCGTCCTGTCCACGAAGCTCAAAATAATCCATGGCAACATCGGCTTGCATCGTGAGGCGTGTATTTTCCAGATCCGCCGCACTAGCCTGCGCACCATAGGCAGCCGCCTTGATCGTGTTGCGGATGCGGCCGAACAGATCCGGCTGCCAGGTCGCATCAAACGGGAAGGTGAAGTCAGAAGATGTGCCCGTGGAGGAAGACGTGGAACTATTCCCTGAACCGGAACTGGAAGTTGAGGACCCCCCGGCCCTGCTATTAGACGAGGACCGCGCCGCGTTGATGGAAGGATTCGTGGACACTGTGGGGAAAAGTTGCGACCGGGCTTCCTTGACGAGGGCGCGCGCCGCAAAAAAGTTTGCCAACGCAGCCGCAATGTTCTGGTTTGAAACGTTGACCTTTTCTTCCAGCGTGTTCAGTTGGGGGTCGTTGAAAATCTCCCACCATTTACCGCGAAGCGCGTCGTCTTTCGGCTGCGCCACTTTCCAACCATCGGTATTTTGATAATCGGCGGGAGTGAGTTCCTTATACGCCGCAGGAGTATCCGCGGACGGCGCGTTGTACTTCGGGCCGATCGAGCACCCTGCCAGCAGGCAGGGTGCCGCGGCAAGAAGCATTACGGCTTTTCGGCAAAAAGGAGTCATAATTTTGCACACCTCATGATGGCTCCCACTAATCCGCTGCGCTGGGATTTGGTCCGGGCCCATGATTGAGGACGTCATGCTGCTTCCCCTGCATGCGCAGCCGCAACCGGTCGAACGTCAAATAAACGACCGGGGTAGTGTAAAGCGTTAGCATCTGGCTCAAAATCAGCCCTCCGACAATCGTGATTCCCAAAGGCCGGCGGAGCTCATAGCCGGTGCCCGTCCCCAGCGCGAGCGGCAGAGCACCCAATAAGGCGGCCATCGTGGTCATCAGGATCGGGCGGAAACGTAGCATGCAAGCTTCAAAGATCGAATCGTGCGGAGTCATTCCCTCCTGGCGCTCCTCCTGCAGAGCGAAATCAATCATCATGATGGCGTTCTTTTTCACGATTCCGATCAGCAGAACAATCCCGATGATGGAGATGACATTCAGATCCTCCTTGAAGAGGATCAATGCAAGCATCGCGCCCACGCTTGCCGAGGGCAAAGTGGAGATGATCGTCAGCGGATGGACCAGGCTTTCGTACAAAATGCCGAGAACGATGTATACGGCCAGCAGCGCGGTGAGGACCAGCAACGGCTCAGTCCCCAGTGATTGCTGATAAGCGAGCAGCGTGCCGGCAAAGAAGCCCTGCATCGTGGAGGGCGTGCCGAGCCGCTTCTGCATCTCGGCGATGCTCAATGTCGCCTGGCTCAAAGACACGTTGGGCGCCAGGTTAAAGGAGAGAGTGACGGAAGGAAATAAACCCGTATGGTTGATGGCCAGCGGGGTTGTATTCGCACGTGCCTTGGCCACCGAGAGTAGCGGAATGCTGGTCTTGCTCTCCGCCGTATGAAGGTAGATGTCTTTTAGTCCTTCCGGACCTTGCCAATACTGGGGAGCGACTTCCAGCACCACGTAGTACTGATTTAACGGGGTGTAGATGATGGACACTTCCGATTGTCCGAATGCGCCATATAAAGTGGAATCGAGCGACTGTGCGGTAATGCCCAGCTTTGCCGAGCTTAGGCGGTCATAGGTTAGCAACTCATCCAGCCCGCCATCCTGCTGATCGGCGCTGACGTCCTGCAGACCCGGCAGACGTTTCATTTGCTCCAGCAGGATGGGTCCCCACTTCGTAAGGTCCTGCACATTATCGGTTTGGATCGTGTACTGATACATCGCGTTGCTGGACCGACCGCCGATACGCAGATCCTGCACGGGTTGCAAAAAAGCTGATGCTACAGGCAGACGATTTAATTGCGGGCGCAGGCGGCCGATGATCTGATCGGCACTGGCATTGCGCTGCGCCAGCGGCTTGAGCGCAACATAGAGGCTTCCGGTATTTGTGGCCCCATTGCCGCCGGTAAATGCGATTACATTCGCGACGGCCGGGTCTTGCTTGATCACGGCTCCGATCTTCTGAATGGAGTCATTCATCGCTGGGAAGGACGAATCCTGCGACCCTCTTACGGCGCCAGTGAGCGATCCCGTGTCCTCCTCGGGGAAAAAGCCCTTAGAGATTTTGACAATCAGGAGCACGTTAAAGGCCACGGTCAGGAAGAGGACGACGAGGGTCAGGGTCGGATTCTCCAGCACCCAGTGAAGGCTGCTGCGATACAAAGAAAGCACCCAGTCGAAAAACTTTTCGCTGGCCATGTAGATGCGGCCATGCTTTTCCGCACGCTCATTCTTCAGCAGGAAGGCGCACATCATGGGTGTCGTGGTCAGCGACACGGCCATGGACACGACAATGGACGTCGAGAGCGTAACGGCAAATTCACGAAAGAGACGCCCGACGATTCCACCCATCAAAAGTAACGGAATAAATACGGCGATGAGAGAAATGCTGATGGTGAAGACGGTGAAGCCGATTTCCTCCGCGCCCTTCAGGGCCGCGGCAAAAGGATTCATGCCCTTTTCCAGATGGCGAGTGATGTTTTCCATCACAACGATGGCGTCATCGACCACAAATCCAGTGGAAATGGTCATCGCCATCAGCGAAAGATTGTCTATCGTATATCCAAACAAATACATCACGGCGAATGTGCCCACCAGCGAGACCGGCACGGCGATGGCGGGAATCAGCGTGGCTCGGCCGTTGCGCAAAAACACAAACACCACGAGGATGACCAGCCCGATGGAAATAAGCAGCGTCCTCTCGACGTCACTGACGGAGGCGCGAATGGTTGTGGTGCGGTCCAGAACGATGGTCGTATCAATACCCAACGGAACGGTCGCCTGAATCACCGGAAGTTGCTCGCGTATGCGGTCAACCGTTTGAATAATGTTGGCGCCGGGCTGGCGGAAGATGATGACCGTAACCGAACGCTTGCCGTTTAAATACCCTGCGGATCGGACGTTCTGCACGGAGTCTGTCACCTGGGCCACATCCGACAGATGAATCGCTGCGCCGTGGTTATATCCGACGATGAGCGGCTTGTAATCGTCGGCGTGCGAAATCTGGTCATTGGCAATAATGTCCGCGGTCACAATGCCATCGGTGAGTTGGCCCTTGGCGAGGTCTGAGTTCTGCAGGCTCAAAACGGACTGCAAGTTGGCGATGGTAAGTCCATAGTTGGCCAACTGCGTGGGATTTGCGTCGACGCGCACGGACGGCAAGGCTCCGCCTCCTACCGAAACCTGCCCAACGCCCTGTATCTGAGATAGCTTCTGCTCTATAACGGTCGAGGCTTCGTCGTACATTTTGTCGGGACCATATTTGTCAGAGGTGAGGCCAAGGATCATGATCGGCGCATCGGCCGGATTAACCTTGCGATAGGTCGGATTGCCGGGCAAGTTCGTAGGCAGATAGGTTCGCGCCGCATTGATGGCTGCTTCCACGTCGCGCGCTGCTCCGTCAATGTCACGGCTGAGGTCAAACTGGATGGTGATGGAAGTGCTTCCCAGCGTGCTTGTGGAGGTCATCTCCGTCACGCCTGCTATATGGCCGAACTGCCGCTCCAAGGGCGTGGCCACGGATGAGGCCATGATATCCGCGCTGCCGCCCGGCAAACTTGCGCTGACCGAGACGGTCGGGAAATCGACCTCCGGCAGCGGCGCGACAGGCAGCACCTCATAGGCAACTGCTCCAGCAAGAGCAATCGCCACTGTAAGCAGCGTCGTTGCCACCGGCCGGCGAATGAAAGGTTCGGAAATGTTCATGCCGGCTCCGGCCGCTCCGCGTTTCCGGTTTCCGGTTGTTTCGATTTGTGCGAAAAGCGCTGTCCCAGATTGTCGAAAAAGATGTAGATGACGGGCGTGGTGTAAAGCGTGAGCGCCTGGCTCAGCAGCAGTCCCCCTACCATGGCGATGCCCAACGGCCTGCGCAACTCAGAACCGAACCCACTTCCAAGGGCCAGCGGCAGCCCAGCCAAAAGAGCAGCCATTGTCGTCATCATGATCGGACGGAAGCGCAGCATACAGGCCTCGTAAATGGCATCCGTGGCCTTCTTCCCGTGATTGCGCTCGGCCTCGAGCGCGAAGTCAACCATCATGATGCCGTTTTTTTTCACGATGCCGATGAGCAGCACGATGCCGATGATGGCGACCACGCTTAAATCCTGATGAAAGAGAATGAGCGCGAGGAACGCGCCGACGCCCGCGGATGGGAGCGTGGAAAGTATGGTAATCGGGTGGACAAAGCTCTCATACAAAACGCCCAGCACGATGTACACGGTGACCAGGGCGGCAAGGATGAGTAGGGGCTCATTGGCCAGCGAATTCGTGAAGGACGCAGCAGTCCCTTGAAAACCTGCCTGCAGACTGGCAGGCATGTGCATGTCTTTCTGCGCTTTATTGACCGCTGTAATGGCGTTGCCCAATGCGGCATTCGGCGCGAGATTAAACGATACGGTGATCGCGGGAAATTGACCCTGATGGTTGATCGAAAGCGGCTCGGTCGTATTCTCAAAGTGCGTGAATGCACCGAGCGGCACTGCGTTGCTTGTAGCGGAGTTGGCAGGTCCCGAGCCCGAAGCCGCGGAAGCGCTTGCCGAGAGCGCGTTCCGGGGGGGAGTGAGCGTACTCGCCGATGGAGTATAGAGCGCGGAGGTTGTTAGCGCATTTGACCCCGCAGAAGATGACCCGGAGGACGAGAATGAAGTAGAGGATCCGGCACCGGTCGCGCCCGAAGACGCGTTGGACTGGATGTAGAGATGGTTCAATTTGTCGGGGTCCAACTGAAACTGAGGCTGGCTCTCGAGCACCACATGATATTGATTCACCTGCGTGTACATGGTGCTGATCTGGCGCTGGCCGAAGGCGTCATACATCGTGTTGTCAATGGTCGTAGGCGCAATGCCGAGCCGCGAGGCCGTGACCCGGTCAATCACAAGAGAAACGGCCAGCCCTCCCAATTGCTGGTCGGTGGCCACGTCCTCCAGTTCCGGCAACTTTTTCAACTGTGCGACGAAACGGTTGGTCCAGTCATTCAGTTCGTTCGCATCGGAATCCTCGAGTGTGTACTGGTATTGTGTGCGGCTTACGCGATCGTCCACGGTGATGTTTTGAACAGGTTCCATGAAGAGCTGGATTCCCTGAACCTGGTTCACTTTGGAGTTGAGCCTGCGAATCAGGTCTGACGCACTGATCTTTCTCTGGGCGAGAGGCTTTAGATTGATCGACATCCTGCCGCTGTTCGTGGTCGTGTTCGTTCCATCCGCGCCGATAAATGACGAGACGCTTTCCACCGCCGGATCGCTCAAAACCGCCTTTGTAAGTTCCAACTGCTTTTCTGCCATGGCCTTTGAGCCAATCACCTGTGGCGCCTGGGAGATGCCCTGAACGACGCCCGTATCCTGCACCGGGAAAAATCCCTTGGGGATGATGATGTACAGGAAAATCGTAAGCGTGAGCGTGGCCAGCGCGACCAGCAGCGTTATCGTCTGGTAGCCGAGCACAAACTTGAGCGTGCGGCCATAGAACGCGATCATCCCCTCGAAAGCGCGCTCGGTGGTTTGATAGATGCGGCCCTGTTTTTCCTTTGGTTCGTGCCGCAAGATTCGCGCACTCATCATGGGGGTTAGCGTCAGGGAGACCACCGCCGATACGATGATCGTGACCGCCAGTGTCACGGCAAACTCACGAAACAGCCGCCCAACCACGTCGCCCATGAATAGCAGTGGAATCAGCACGGCGATCAACGACACAGTCAGCGAGAGAATGGTGAAGCCAATCTGCTCCGCGCCCTTCAGCGCTGCTTCCATAGGCGGGTCGCCCGCCTCGATGTACCGCGAAATGTTTTCAATCATTACGATGGCATCGTCCACGACAAAGCCCGTGGAGATCGTCAACGCCATCAGCGATAAGTTATCCAGACTGTAACCGAGGACATACATCGCCCCGAATGTGCCAACCAGGGACAGCGGCACAGCCACACTAGGGATAATGGTGGCATACAGACTTCGCAAAAATAGGAAAATGACCAGCACAACAAGTCCGATCGTCAACATCAATTCAAACTCAACGTCGGAAACGGACGATTCGATGGAGGTCGTGAGGTCGGTGAGCGTAGTCACCTGAATGCCTGTGGGTAGATTCGCCTCCAACTGCGGCAGCAGGCTCTTGATGCTCTTGACCACACTGATTGTGTTAGCCCCGGGCTGGCGTTGCACATTCAGAATAACCGCGGGGGTCTGATTCATCCAGGCTGCCTGATTATTGTTCTCCACGCCGTTCACAATGTTTGCCACGTCGGTCAGCATTACCGGCGCGCCGTTACGGTAGGCAACGACAACTTTCCGGTAATCGTCGCTGGTAATCAGCTGATCGTTGGCGTCAATCTGGTAATCCTGGCGCGGCCCATCGAAATTACCTTTGGCGGCGTTCACACTGGCTTGAGTCAGCGCAGTGCGCAGGTCCTCCATGTTGATGCCGTAGGAGGACAGCGCGGTAGGGTTGGCTTGTATCCGGACTGCGGGCTTTTGGCCGCCACTGATGGTTACAAGACCCACGCCGCTGAGCTGTGAAATCTTAGGCGCAAGGCGCGTGTCCACAAGGTCCTCGACTTGAGAAAGCGGCACGGAATTAGAGGTTACTGCCAGCGTAAGGACGGGAGCGTCGGCTGGGTTCGTCTTGCTGTAGGTCGGCGGCGCGGGGAGAATGGATGGCAAGAGACTCTGCGACGCGTTTATGGCTGACTGAACCTCTTGCTCGGCTACATCAATCGCTAAAGACAGATTAAACTGCAGGACGATGACGGAAGTTCCTCCGGAGCTGGTGGAGGTCATCTGGGCAAGACCCTGCAATTCGCCGAACTGGCGCTCCAGCGGCGCCGTCACAGTCGTCGCCATGACGTTCGGGCTTGCACCCGGATAAAACGTAAGCACCTGAATGGTGGGGTAATCGACTTCTGGTAGCGCGGAAACCGGGAGCTGCGTGTAACTGACAATACCGACCAGGAGAATTGCGGCCATCAGTAAGGCGGTGGCTACCGGCCGCAAAATAAAAGGGCGAGACGGACTCACGGCGCGCTGCTCCCGCTGGCGTTGCTCCCACTCGTGCTGCCGGGTGCGCCGGGCGTGTTCGCGACAACAACTTTCGCGTTGTCCTGCAATTTATCGAAGCTGCTGTTGGCGACGACGTCTCCCGGATTGATGCCGTCAACCTGCGTCACGCCCCCGTTTGTAACCCCCGGCTTTACGCTGCGCGTATGGGCGAAATTTTCTTGAATCACATACACGAACGACGCTTGTCCATTTTGTTGTATGGCAGACGACGGAATCAGCGTTACACCCTGTAATGTATTGACCAGCAATCGCGTATTTACAAACTGGTTCGGGAAAAGGACATCATTTTTGTTATCGAAGAGCGATCGGCCTTTTACGGTTCCCGTCGTGGTGTCAATTTGGTTATCGAGGGATAGCAGCTGGCCGGTGGCAATTTTCGTCTGTGCGCTGCGATCAAAAGCATCGACCGTGAGCTTGGCTTTTTGTTTTAGGCGAGCTACGACCGGTCCCAGACTATCTTCCGAAATCGTGAAAATTACGGTGATGGGCTCGAGCTGTGTAATGACCGCGAGAGTTACAGTTCCAGCAGTCTGTACTACGTTGCCCGGATCCACCAGCCGTAACCCAACCTGGCCGGAGATTGGGGAAACGATATGACAAAAGTCGACCTGAATCTGGTCATATTGAACCGTTCCCTCATCGTTTTTCACGGTGCCGTCGACCTGCAGTACAAGTTTCTCCTGGTCATCCAGGACTTGCTTCGCAATGGCATTGCGTGCCCATGCGTCACGGTAGCGCTGAAGGTCCATCCGTGCTTGCGCAAGCAGATTTTGGTCTCGTTCCAATGCCCCTTGCGCTTGCAAGAGCGTCGCGCTGTATGGACGCGAATCGATATCAATTAGCGGATCGCCCTTATTTACGCGTTGGCCCTCCGTATAGTGAACGGCAACGATCAGGCCGGTTACCTGAGCCGTGATTGAATCGGTATAGACCGGCGTGACCGTGCCGATCGAGTCCAGGTAGACGCCGATGTTTCCCTTTTGTGCCGTGGCGGTTGTAATCGTGATTCCTGGAACAGGGCGTGCCGCGGCCGCACTTTTTAGGGCGGCCTCATGGTGGCGATATATCAGCAGGGCCACAATCACGAGCGCCAGCAGGAAAAGACTCCATATAAGAATTCGCAGACCCCG
>Ga0182024_10006890_pt1 | contig 24757 bp, 21 predicted proteins | sample P32metaG_FD_120480 | JGI IMG/M metagenome (GOLD analysis project Ga0182024, IMG submission 120480) | Permafrost microbial communities from Stordalen Mire, Sweden - P3-2 metaG (Illumina Assembly) | ecosystem: Environmental > Terrestrial > Soil > Wetlands > Permafrost | place: Sweden: Stordalen...
GATCGAGCTGACTCTCCCGCCCGGCCAGGTGGAGCGGCTGCAATCCGAGCAGTTCATCGAGGAGCCGCCGGTGGCGCGGACGCCTTCGCCGCATCCCCTGAACATCAAGGTGCTGGTGAATTTCGCGCCGCAGGACAAGGATGCAGCGACGTTTCAGCCTTTTGACACGCTGGCGCTGGTTTCGATTCTCCGCCGCATTTCCCGCGAGCCGGAGTTCGGGAAGTTTTCAGTGGTCGCGTTCAACATGCAGGAACAGCGGGTGCTGTATCGGCAGAATAGCGCGGATAAGATCGATTTTCCGGCGTTAGGCGACGCCATCAATTCGGTGAAGCTGGGCCGCATCGATCTGAAGCGGCTGGCGCAGAAGCACGGCGACACCGAATTTCTGACCGAGCTGATCCGTAAAGAGATGAGCAACGAGGATCATCCCGACGCGCTGGTGTTCGCCGGTCCGAAAATCATGCTCGACGAGGGCGTGCCGCCCGATACGCTGAAGCCGTTCGCGCCCGACATCGACTACCCGGTGTTCTATATGAACTATGCGCTCAACCCGCAGCAGAACCCCTGGAAGGACTCCATCAGCCGCGCGGTCCACGTGTTCAAGGGGACCGAGTACACGATTAGCCGTCCCCGCGACCTGTGGTTCGCCGTTTCCGAGATGGTCTCGCGTATAGTAAAATCCAAACACGGACGGGGTCCGGTGCCCGCGACCTTGCAATAAAGGCCGGTTGGGTATAAAAGTTCGGAAAAGCCTAAAAAAAGTTCGTCACGGGCTGGTTTGATGCGTCTATCATGACGATGTTGGGGGCGATGGTGCGTCCGTGGGTTTGGTAGTGCCCCAGGCCGTGCCGGAGCCGGACCGGGTTGTAGGTCCAGTTGGTGCAAGGGGTTGCGGGAGTGTTCGCAGGGGGTTGAGATGTCCAGGTATTCGATTTCGGCCACGTGTGCGATGGCGGCGGTGATGTTGGCCTCGACGGCCGCAGCCCAAAGTCCGCCTTACGGCAACAGATTATCGCCCTACGTGGCGTCGCCCCCTAAGGTTGTGGACCGGATGCTGGAGCTCGCCTCGATCAAACCCGGCGAAACGCTCTACGACCTCGGCTGTGGCGATGGCCGGGTGCTGATTGCGGCGGTGGAGAAATACAACGCTAAGGCGATCGGGGTCGAGATCAATCCTAAAGTGGCGGCGCGCGCGCAATCCTGGATCAAGAAGGCGAAAGTCGAGAATCAGGCTCGGGTGATTCAAGGCGATCTGTTCGATGTGGATCTGACGGGCGCCGATGTGGTGGTGATCTATCTCGCGCGCCAGCTCAACGACCAGTTGCGGCCGCGCCTGGAGAAGTATCTGAAGCCCGGCGCGCGCGTGGTTTCGCACGACTATCCGGTTTCGGGCTGGAAGCCGACCAAAGTGGATCGCAGCCTGAGCCACGTCATCTATCTTTACGAGATGCCGCCGGTCAAACCGGAGTAGGCGTTTTTCGACGGATAAGCCCCAAGCTGACGCATGGGGCTGCTACGTTTCATACAGAAAAGCCCCAAGCTGACGCATGGGGCTGGTGCGGCACATACGGAATAAGCCCCAAGCTGACGCATGGGGCTGCTGCGTTTCATACAGAAAAGCCCCAAGCTGACGCATGGGGCTGGTGCGGCACATACGGAATAAGCCCCAAGCTGACGCATGGGGTTCATACGGATAAGCCCCAAGCTGACGCATGGGGCTATACCCTCGGGTTCACCCAGCTCTGCACGCCGTCGTCAAAATCGATCGGTCCCCAGGGTGTTTCCCTGGTCCCGCGCCCCGGATAATCAGCGAGGCATTGCCAGCCATTTCGGCCTAGTAATGTCCGAAGTCCGTCTTCGATCTCGGCGGTGTGTTTGCCGGCGTGCGTCCCAATGTGTAACCGCTTCACTTTCGCATTTAGTTCACCGATCGCCGGTAAAATCGCATTCAGCTCCTGGGCCTGCACGTCCAAGTCAATCAGGTCCACTCGCCGTGAATTCTCCAAAATGCTTTTCAGGGTGACTACAGGAACGGAAATCGATTTCCGTCCATCCCGGTGACGATGGACCTGCTGCCCGCCGTAGCTGGGCTCGTCGACGCCCTTGGTTCTCGCCTTTGTCCTCGCTGGCATGATCCAAGGCGAGCCTTCGACTAACCATTGCCCATACCATTGAGGCATACGCCCCTGAGGCGTATGGCTATCGTTGTGAGATCCGATCACTAAAGCCGCGTTTCCGGAAGCGCCCCCTACTGCCGCGTGGAGCAGGCAGTGTTGACTTGGATCCACGCCATTATCCTCGAAATGCATGCGAATCCAATCGAAGTGCACTGGATCGGGCTCGACGGCGGTCAAGTGAATCGGAATGGAGCTGTACTGGCGGACCGCCTGTGCCGCGCGAAGCGCCCATCGCCCATATCCGGCGCCCAGTTCGAACATAGCGTAGGAATCGCGCGCCGCCACCACGGATTCGAGCAAATCGATCCATTCGAAATATTCCTCATCAAAAGGAGGATACGGCGTGTCCACCTCGAGCGGCGTATCGCGGGGCGGTCCTCCCCAAAACCACGGACGGATCTTGGAGCCAAGGAAATCGTGCTCGTAGCCCGCTGGGACTTCGCCCTTGAAGCGCGAAAACTTTAGAAAGACTGGGTGGTGTTCGGCCATTGCACGATGGTAATACGAGCCGCGACCAACGGGAGCGGTTTCAAGAATTCAGGACGATCTCCCGGTACGATCGATAGTGCTTGAGTCCAGAACAGATGCTGAATTTTTTGAAACCGCTCCCGTTGGTTGCGGCTCGTTAAGCGCGTAAACTTGAGGTACGTGCGCGTTTTCATTTCCGCCGGCGAGGCTTCGGGCGATCTGTATGCATCACGAGTGGTGGAAGCTCTCCGCGCGCGGCATCCGGAGGCCGAATTCTTCGGCTGCGCGGGTCCCCGAATGCAGGCGGCAGGAGTCCGGGCGATTGTGGATTCGCGCTCGCTTGCGGTGGCCGGGCTGGTCGAGGTGATTCCGCATATCCCCCGCATCTGGAAGGAGTTCCGCAAACTTTGCCGGTCGTTTTCCGGTGATAAGAATGACAAAAATGGCAAACCCGACATCGCCGTGCTGACGGATTCACCCGATTTTCACCTGCGCCTGGCCAAGAAGCTGAGGCGGCAGGGGATTCCGGTGGTGTATCTCATTGCCCCGCAGGCCTGGGCCTGGCGGCAGGGCCGTGTGCGGACCATGCGTGCGACGATCCAGCGTCTTTTGTGCATTTTCCCGTTCGAAGAGGAGTTTTTTCGGGCACGCGGAGTCCCGGCCACCTACATCGGGCATCCGCTGGCGGGGATGGTGCGGCCGTCGATGACGCGGGCTGAGTTTCTCGATCGGCTGGGGATTTCCCGGGCAGGGCACGGCCCTGCCCCACTGACTCCGTTGGATGGCCCTGCCTCACCGATCGTCACGCTGCTGCCGGGAAGCCGCCATGGCGAGGTCGCACGGCATCTGCCGTATGTTCTGGATGCGGCTGGAAGAATCTTAAGGTCGCGTGAGAAATTGCAGCGTCCGGTGTTCGTTCTCGCCCTCCCGCCGGGGTTCGGATACGAAGAATCGGAAATCCGGCACACTGTGAAATTTTGGGAACGGAAAGAGGGCGCGTCCATCCAAGTAAAAGAAGGCATGACCTGGGATGCCCTTGCCTACTCCCAGTTGGCTCTGGCGGCCAGCGGCACGGTGACAGTGGAGGCGGCGCTGTTGGGTGCTCCCATGGTAACTTTTTACCGTGTAAACGAGCTAAGTTGGTTATTGGGACGCTGGCTGGTGCGCGCTCCGTTTCTGTCGATGGTGAACCTGGTGGCCGGACGCCGCGTCGCGCCGGAATTGATCCAGAGGGAAATGACCGGGGAGCGCATCGCGTCGGAAGCCATCCGGCTGCTGGACGATGAGACCGCGCGCGAGGAAATGCGCGTGGGGTTGGCCGAAGTGAAAGCGAAGCTTGCGAGCGGCGGCGATCCGATGGAGATGGCCGCTGAATGGATTGAGAAGGTGTTCAGTGAGAGTAAACAGATCGTACCGGTGGTTTAGCCGTGTGGCGAAGGGCCACGGAACGTGCGTGCCGCATGCCCTGGTGGTGGCGTTAGCCGCACTTGCGTTGGTGTGGACTGGCGGGAGCGCGCACGCGCAGGTCAGCTTGCAGCGGCAGACGCGGGATCAGGGGGGGCAAGGGCGGATCGATGTCCAGAGCTATCTGATCGAGGCGCAGATCGATCCGGCCGCGCAGACCATCACGGCCAGCGCGATGGTGCGCTTCATCCCGCTCGACGACACCTCCACGGTTTCTTTCGAACTCAATAACGCGCTGAATCTTTCCAAGGTTCTGGACGCCGAAGGGCGCCAGATTCCCGCGTCGCGCAGCGGTCCGGACATGACCATTCGCGTAAGCCCGCGGGAAATGCTTCCCCGGGGCAAGGTGGCGACGCTGACATTTGTATATGACGGAAAGCTTACCGGCAACGAAGAGTCGCCGGTATTCGGCATCAAGTTCGCGGCCATTCATCCCGATTTCGCATACCTGATGTATCCGGCGCGCTGGTTCCCGGTGAGCGATTACACGGCGGACCGGTTCAGCTCAGATCTGAAGGTCACCGTGCCGGCCGGGTTCAAGGTGGTGGCGAGCGATAGCGGCACGCAGGAAGCGGCGCCGGCGGGGAAGGCGGCGTATCGATTCAATTTCGAAAAGGCGTCGTTCCCGGGGAATTTCGCGGTGGTGCGGGGCGACGGCAAACCGATTTCGGCCGGTGGCGTCACCACGTTCTTTTACCTGCGCGAATCCGCTGAGATGGCGCAGCCCTACGGCGAGGAATTCTCGCGCGCGATGACGTATTTCACGGATCTGTTCGGGCTGCCGCCGAAACGCAATCTGACGGTGGTGGAAACCGAGGAGGGCGCGCCCAAAGGGTACTGCGGGCCGGGCGTCGTGTTTTTGTCGCCGCAGGCGATCGGCAAACATGTGGATCAAAGCCTGGTGGCGGATCAGGTGGCGCGGCAATGGTGGGGCAATTTCGTATCACCCACCACGCGCAATCACCTATGGATCGAAAACGGGCTGGCGCGCTATTCCGATCTGCTCTACAACCAGCATGTGAACGGCGACGGCGCCTTCGAAACGGCCCGCAAGGATAACTACATCGCGGCCCTGACGGTGGAGCAGCCGCCTCTGATGCAATCCGCGCGCCTGGAAGATTACTCGCCCGAATTCTGGGCAGCCACCGCTGGAAAAGGCGCGACCGTTTTGCACATGCTGCGCTACGTGATGGGCGACGACAACTTTTTCAAGCTGCTCAAGGCGTTTCCTGAAAAATATCCGTGGGGTTCGGCGAATACCGACGACTTCCATAAACTGGCGGAAGAGATTTACGGCGATTCGCTCAACTGGTTTTTCATCGAGTGGATCGAATCCAACGGCGCGCCCGAGTTCAAGATGAAGTACACGACTTTCCGCTACGGCGGGGAGAGCGCGCACAAGGGATTTCGAGTGATGGGCAGCGTGACGCAGGACATGGACACATTCCGCATGCCGATCACGATCAGAATCGAAACGGAAGGGAACCCCGAGGAAAAGAAGGTGGAAGTGGTGGGAATGTCCTCCGAGTTTTCGGTGGACACGTTCGGCAAGCCGAAGCTCATCGTGCTCGACCCGAAGGGCGAGGTGCTGCATTTTGACGACGACGTGCGCGTTGCCGTGGCCATCCGCAAAGGCGAGCAGTTCGTCCACATCGGCCAATACAACGAAGCGTTGCGCGAGTATCAGAGGGCGCTTGAAGTGAACAAGACCAGTTCGCTGGCGCATTATCGCGTGGCGGAGGTGCATTTCCTGGAGCAGAGCTGGCAGGCCGCGTCGAACGAATATCGCGAGGCGCTGAATGGCGATGCGACGCCGAAGTGGGTGGAAGTGTGGTCTCACATCGGGCTCGGGCATATTTTCGACATCAGCGATCAGCGCGAGCGCGCGTTGAATGAATATCGCCTGGCGGTGCGGACCAAAGACGACACGGCGGGCGCGCTCGAAGAAGCGGACAAGTGCATCAAGCAGAAGTTCGAGCGTCCACGGATGACGAACTGAGTCGACCTTGAGGCGCGACCGTGAGGGAGCGCGTGACGAATAAGAGACGGGAAACCCTTTGCACTCGGCCCGAATGAACCCATATGGAAGGCTTCTGCCTGCGCCATGATGAGATCAAGAAGGTACAGCATGAGCGCAAAGCAGAGACTGCACGACTTGGTCGAGCAGGTTCCGGCATCGGGCGTCGAGCCGGACGTTGAATTTCTCGAATCGCTCGTCGAAGCTCCACTCGACCCCGATATGCTCGCCCGAATCGACGCCGCCCGCCAACAGCGCGGCAGCGGCACCACGCGACCCTAGCGCGCGCTCGCGCCGCGGAACGGCGATCCACTGAGGGGGCGCGAGAGGTGTACAATGCTCGCCATAGATGCGAAGCTCAGGGATGCAACACTCGCGGGCGCAAGACGCAAGCACCGGGGCGACGGTCGTAACAGCCACCGCCGCGATCGCCCTCTCGCTCCTTTCGATACCAGCTTCAGGCCAGACTCGCCCCGCTCAACCCCCCTCGACCTATAAAGCCCCCCGCACAGCCGATGGTCATCCCGATCTCAACGGCGTCTGGCAAGTTCTCAACACGGCGAACTGGGACCTTCAGGGCCATGCGGCCGGGCCGGGATTGCTGTTCCAACTTGGCGCGATCGGCGCGGTTCCTCCCGGGCTGGGAGTCGTCGAAGGCGAGGAGATCCCGTATCTGCCGGAAGCCGCGGCGAAGAAGAGGGAGAACTTCGCGAATCGTTTGACGCTCGACCCGGAAATCAAATGCTTTCTGCCCGGCGTGCCGCGTGCCACCTACATGCCATATCCGTTTCAGATCGTGCAATCGCAGAAGTACATTCTGTTCTCCTACGAATTTGAGAGCGCCATCCGGAACGTCAACATGGAGAATCACAAGAAGGCGCCCATCGATAGCTGGATGGGATGGTCGAACGGGCATTGGGAGGGGGAAACGCTGGTGATCGACGTCACGGGTTTCAACGACGAGACCTGGTTCGATCGCGCGGGAAATTTCCACAGCGACGCGCTGCACGTGGTGGAGCGCTACACTGCTCGCAGTCCTGATACCCTGAGCTATGAAGCGCTGATTGAGGATCCCAAGGTATTTTCGCGCCCCTGGAAAATAAGGATGCTGCTGTATCGCCACGGAGAACCGAATGCGCAGATTCTGGAGTTCAAGTGCGCCGAGTTCGTGGAAGAATTGATGTACGGGCCGCTTCGCAAGAAGCCGTCGAAGTGAACGCGGAAATTGGTGATCGGCTGGAGCTTGCTAAAGAGCGCCGTTTGTGTGCCGCTTCTTGACAGTCGCGGCTCGGTAAACAATGGCCGCCAAGGTAGTTTTGTGACAGGAGGTTCCTGATGATTCGTCGATGCATTTTTCTGATGTTCATCGCAACCGCAATCGCGACCGTGTCGCTGGTCACTGCGCAGGGACTTTCGCCTGCGTCCAAGGCAAACACGGCAGCTCTTCTTAAAACTCCCGACGGCCAGCCCGACTTGCAGGGAATCTGGACCAACGCCACCGTGATTCCGCTGGAGCGCCCCGCGAATCTGAAGGACAAAGAGTTCTACACCAAAGAGGAAGCCCAGGAAAACGCCAAACAAGTGCTGGGAATCTCGAGTTGGGAACGGCTCGGATCGCAAGCCGCGGTGCACTACAACATGTCGCAATTCGGACTGGACCTGAGCCAGGTGAAGGTCGCGATGAGCCTGCGGACTTCGATAATCGTGGGACCGGACGGGAAAATTCCGCCGTTAACGCCGGAGGCGCAAAGGCGGCGCGCCGACCTCGCGGCCCGTAATCGCGGGCACCAGTTCGATGGCCCGGAGAACCGGCCGTTGCAGGAGCGATGCCTTGTGGTGGCGAGCGAGGGCCCTCCCATGCTTCCCGCGGCGTACAACAGCAATTTGCAGATCGTGCAAGGGCGCGGACAAGTGGCCATCGTGCAGGAGGAAATTCACAGCGCGCGCATCATCCCGACGGACGGGAGTCCGCACCTGCCGCCGGGTATCCGCCAGTGGCTGGGCGATTCGCGCGGCCATTGGGAGGGAAACACGCTGGTGGTGGACACCACCAATTTCACCGATAAGACGGCCTTCCGCGGGTCCACCGAGAATTTCCATCTGGTGGAGCGCTTCACGCGCGTCGATCGCGACACGATCCTCTACGAATTCACGGCCGACGATCCGGCGACGTGGGTGCGGCCCTGGTCCGCCCAGCTCCTGCTGACCAGCGTCGCGGGTCCGATCTTCGAGTACGCGTGTCATGAGGGGAATCTCGGTATGGCGAACACGCTCAGCGCGGCTCGGACGGCAGAGAAGGCTGCCGAAGAGGCGGCCGCGAAGAAAGCATCCAAGCAATAGCCTACGGGGGAATCGCATGAGAGAAAAAATCAGGATTGCAAGACTCGCGATTTCGTGCGCGATCGCGATTCTCTTTATCGCGAACGGCGTTGCGCGAGCGCATCACGCATTTGCCGCGGAGTTCGATGTCAACCGTCCCATCAGGCTGCGGGGAACGGTCACCAAAATGGATTGGATCAATCCGCATTCATGGATCCACATCGACGTGAAGGACGCGGATGGCAAGGTCACCGGTTGGATGATTGAGGGCGGAAGCCCGAACTCGCTGCTCAGGCTGGGTTTTACCAAGGACGCTCTGCCGGCGGGAAGCGAGATCGTGGTCGACGGTTTTCAGGCCAAGGACGGGTCGAATCGGGGCGTGGGAAAAACACTTTCGTTCGCAGATGGGCGCAAGCTGTTTCTGGGCGGATCGGCGCCGGGCGCGAACGGAGACACGGAGAAATAAAAGTACACGCACTAACGAAGCACGGAACGAGGGCGCGTACACCACAGCACCCACCAGATCAGCAGCAGTTGAACGGGCAGGCGTCCCCACCTCAACATCGGCGCCATGGAAGCGGCGCCCGTCTCGATTGGATTCGTCGCCATATAGAGGTTGGCCGGAAAAACCGCGATTAACAGCGCGACCAATCCCCATGCCGCCGCGCGGCGCGTCGCTGGGATCAGCAGCCCCAGCCCTCCCAGGATTTCGAAGAATCCGCTCACTTCGACCATCGCCACATGCCACGGAACATACGGCGGCATGATTCGCAAATAGAATTCAGGTCTGAGGAAATGCAGGACGCCCGCGCCAACGTAAAAGATCGCGGCCAACACCAATCCGATCTTCTGAGCCGTCGACAGCCTGTTCACAAGGGCCACGGATGATGGTAGCAGATGGACGCCGCAGGCTGAGCAGGATGCGGCGGAAACTCGCGGGCATTCGTGGCCAAATGCGTTTTACGAAGCGTGCCGAACGGCAGCCTTGCACTGAGCCGAACGGCAAAGTGACGCAGCCGCTGCATCCTTTTTACAATGGAAGACATCTGGAGTTGTTGAGACGGGAGCTGTTAAGACAGGAGTCGTAACAAGTGTGGATCGTCAGAGTCGCGCTCAGCCGGCCGTACACGTTCATCGTGATGACGCTGCTGATCCTGTTGATCAGCCCGCTGGTGATTCAGCGAACGCCCACCGACATCTTCCCTAACGTCAATATCCCGGTGATCGCTGTCCTGTGGAACTATGCCGGCCTCAGCGCGGAGGACATGGAGGAGCGGATTACCACCCAATTCGAGCGCAACCTCACCTTCTCCGTGAACGACATGGAGCACACCGAATCGCAGACCGTGAACGGCCGCGGCATCATCAAGATCTTTTTCCATCCCAACGTGAAGATTGAGATGGCCATGGCGCAGGTGACCGCGCAAGGCGCGTCCGCCGTCCGGCAGATGCCGCCGGGCACCACGCCGCCGTTCATTGTGGTTTACAACGCGTCCAGTGTTCCCATCATGCAGCTCGCGCTTTCCGGGAAGGGGCTATCCGAGCAGCAACTGTTCGATTACGCCACTACCAACATTCGGACCGGGCTCGCCACCGTGAAGGGCGCCGCGCTCCCCTACCCCTACGGCGGCAAGCAGCGCCAGGTAATGATCGACATCCGCCCGGACCTGATGCAGGCCAAGGGAATCTCTCCCGCCGACGTGGTGAGCGCGGTCAGCGCGCAAAATCTGATCCTGCCGGCGGGAACTTCGAAAATCGGGCAATTCGAATACGACGTGGATCTAAACAGCAGCCCGGAGCGCGTCGCCGAACTCAACGATCTGCCGATCAAGGCCCTTAACAACACCACCATCTACATCCACGATGTCGCCCATGTTCGCGACGGCTTTTCGCCGCAAACCAACGTTGTCCTTCGCGACGGCAATCGCGGCGTGCTGGTAACCGTCCTGAAGGTCGGCCAGACCTCCACGCTGGATATCGTGAAGCAGGTGCGCGACGCGTTGCCGGCTATCGCCGCCCAACTTCCCAAAGAGCTCAAGATCGAACCCATCGCGGATCAATCCATTTTCGTTCGCGCCGCCGTCAGTGGCGTCATTCGGGAGGCCATCATCGCCGCGTGCCTGACCGCGGTCATGATTCTGCTGTTTCTGGGAAGCTGGCGCAGCACGTTTATTATCGCGGTCTCCATACCCGTCTCAATTCTGGTTTCCATCTGCGTACTGAGCGCGCTGGGCGAAACCATCAACATCATGACGCTCGGCGGCCTGGCGCTGGCGGTGGGAATTCTGGTGGACGACGCCACCGTCGAGATCGAAAATATTCATCGCAACATGGAGCACATTCCCGAGATGGTGCCGGCGATTCTCGAAGGCGCGCGCCAGATCGCCGTCCCGGCGCTGGTTTCCACGCTGTGCATCTGCATCGTATTCCTGCCGATGTTCTTGTTGAGCGGCGTGGCGCGCTATCTGTTCATCCCCCTCGCCGAAGCGGTCGTCTTCGCGATGCTCGCGTCCTACTTGCTCTCGCGGACGCTGGTTCCAACGCTCGCCATGTACCTGCTGAAGCCGCACGCTCACGAGGAATATGTTCCGCCGGCATGGAATTTTCCCGCCCGGATTCAGCTCGCCTTCGAACGGAGCCTCAACCGGATGCGCGATTCTTTCCGCGCGATGCTGGCCGTCTCCATCGCTCATCGGGGCGTGTTCATCCCCATATTTCTAGGCGCCTGCGGCGCCGTTTTCTTACTGGTGCCGTGGCTGGGGCAGGATTTCTTCCCGTATACCGACGCCGGCCGCTTCAATCTGCACTTCCGCGCCAAGACGGCCACGCGCATCGAGGAAACCGCGCGCCTCAGCGCGGGAGTGGAAGCCGCTATTCGACGCATCGTTCCCGCCAATGAGATCGCGAGCCTCATCGATAACATCGGTCTTCCCTACAGCTCGCTGAATATGTCGTACAGCACCTCGGCGCCCATCGGGACCATGGACGCCGATATCCTGGTCAACCTCGCCGTCGAGCATCGTCCCACCGCGGATTACGTCCGCGTGCTGCGCGAGCGCCTCCCGCGCGAGTTTCCCGGCGTCCTGTTCTATTTCACTCCGGCCGATATCGTGACCCAGATCCTCAACTTCGGATTGCCGGCGCCCATCGATATTCAAGTCGGCAGCCCCGATGCGGAAGCCAGCCGGGAATTTGCCGCCAACCTGCTGAATCAAATTAAGACTGTCTCCGGCACCACCGATCTGCATATACATCAGCCCTTCGACCAGCCCAAGATTCACATCGATGTCGACCGGACCAAGGCGATCGAGAGCGGATTCACGCAGCTCGACGTCGCCAGCAGCACCCTGGTTTCGCTGAGCGGCAGTTTCCAGACTACTCCCGAATTCTGGCTCGATCCCCGCAACGGCGTGACCTATAGCGTGGTGACGCAGGCGCCCCAGTACACGCTGACTTCACTCAGCGATCTGCGCAACATTCCCATCTCCTCCGCGTCGCCGGCCTCAACCTCGCGGCCGGAAATCCTGGGCGATGTCGCCGCCACCCGTCGCGGTGCTGGGTTGGCAGTGGTCTCGCATTACGATATCCAGCGGGTCATCGACATCTTCGGCTCGGTCCAGGATCGCGATTTAGGGGCAGTAGGGCGGGAGATTACGAAGATCGTCGACGCGAACCGCAAGAATCTGCCGCGTGGCATGAAGGTCACCGTCCGCGGGCAGTACCAAACCATGCAGGACTCGTTTGCCGGATTGTTCGGAGGCCTGGCGCTGGCCATCGTTCTGGTCTACGGCCTGATCGTGATCAATTTCCAGTCCTGGCTGGATCCGTTCATCATTTTGACGGCGCTGCCGGGGGCGCTGGCTGGAATCGTCCTGATTCTTTTTGCGACCCATACCACCATTAGCGTCCCGGCCCTGATGGGTTCCATCATGAGCGTCGGCGTGGCCACGTCGAACAGCATCCTGGTGGTCAGCTTCGCCCGGGAACGCATGACTGCCGGTGACACTCCGGAACAGGCCGCGCTCGAGGCGGGCTTCGTCCGTTTCCGTCCGGTGTTGATGACCGCGCTCGCGATGATCATTGGCATGGTGCCGATGGCGATCGGTCTGGGTGAAGGCGGCGAGCAGAACGCGCCGCTGGGGCGCGCCGTGATCGGCGGTCTGATTTTTGCAACTGTTGCTACTCTATTCTTTGTACCCACTGTTTTCGGCCTGATGCACCGGCGCCGCCTGGGTTGAAACCGGTAAATTTGAAAATGATTCGAACGTTCAAGTGGATAACCATAGTGCTCCTGGTGGTTCTGATCGCCGGCGCCGTGGTCATCCTCGGTATCAATTCGCGGATCAAGGCCGCGGCCGTAGTCCGGCAGGAAACCATCGATCTGTCCGTGCCGTCGGTTTCGGTGATCTATCCCCGGCGCGGCGCGATGACCGATGAGATTTCGCTGCCGGGGAATATCATGGCGTTCAGTGACGCGCCGGTCTACGCGCGGACCAGCGGTTATTTGAAGAAGTGGTATACCGATATCGGCACCCGCGTCAAAACCGGCGACCTTCTGGCCGAAATCGAATCGCCTGAAGTGGACCAGCAGCTTTCTCAAGCTCGCGCCGACCTGGGGACCGCGACCGCCAACATGAAGCTCGCCGAACTCACCATGAATCGCTATCAGGCGCTGCTGAAGCTGGAAGCGATCGCCAAGCAGGACGTGGACAACGCGACCGGCGCTTATGAAGCCGATAAAGCCACGGTCGCTTCGCAAGCCGCCAACGTGAAGCGCCTGGAGCAATTGGTGGCCTACGAAAAAGTTTACGCGCCGTTCGATGGCGTCATCACGGTCCGCAACACCGACGTCGGCCAACTGATCAACGCCGGCAATGGCGGCGCCGCGCAGGAACTGTTCCACATTTCCGGAGCTGCCAAGCTTCGCATCTTCGTCAGCGTCCCACAGGTGTACTCGCATGCGGCCGTTCCCGGCGTCGTTGCCCGAATTACGCTCACCGAATCTCCGGGCCGCCACTACCTGGGGAAGGTTGCCCGGAATTCAACGACTATCGATCCCGGCACCAGGACTCTGCTCACGGAAGTGGATATCGACAATGAATCTGGCCAGCTCATGCCCGGATCTTACGCCGAAGTTCATCTCAAGCTCCCCGCCGCGACTGCCGCGCTGATCGTGCCCGTTACCGCGCTGATCTTTCGCGCCGAAGGACTGGAGGTCGCCGTGGTGCGCGACGGCAACCGCGCCGAGCTGGTGCACATCACGCAGGGGCGCGATTTCGGCACCGAGGTGGAGGTCACCAGCGGCATCACCGAGAAGGACGCCGTGATCGTCAACACTCCGGACTCACTGACCTCGGGCGCTCCCGTGCGTGTCGAATCGCCCGCCGGAACGCGTCCCTAGTTCATTTTTTCATCCTCGCTCGAAACAGCAGCAGGTCCAGACTGAACGTCACTCGCATCGCTTCCACTGCCTGCGATCGCAGCGGACGATAAATGGAGACGAGGATATCCTGGACCGCTGCGGCGTCCAGATCGGCGGCCGTGGTCACGCGGCGCCGATCAATCAGTGTGAAGCGGGCTCCGAAGGTTTCGAGCGTCCGCTCCACCCGATCGCGGCCGTTTTCTCCCGTTCGGCTGCGCAACTCGATGAGATCGTCCGGCGCGGGAATACCGACTACAAGGCGTCCGTCGTCGCGCAGGACTCGCCGGAATTCCGCGGCATTCATGCGCGCGGTGACCGACAGGACCACGGAAAAGGAGCGATCCGCATACGGAATGAAACGATCGGCGTTGGCCACGACCCACTCGAATTTCCCTTCGCACGATGGATAACGTCGCGCCGCCGCATCCACCGCGTGGGTCGAGATGTCGACGCCGTGCGCATCGAACCCAGCTTCAAGAGCGAGCGAGCCGAGATAGAAACCGTCTCCGCACCCGGCATCCAGAACTACGTCGCCTGCCGATGCGGCCGTCATCTCCGCGGTCGCGCGCAGCAGCGGCCCGCTTACTCCGCGATCGTGCAACCGACGCCGCGCCGCGACCACCGCCGCTGTGTCGCCGGGATGTTTTGATCGCCGGTCCTGTGGCTGGAGCAGGTTGATGTATCCGCTGCGTGCGATGTCGAAAGAATGTCCGCGGGGACACAACCATCGCTGCCCCTCGCGCGTCAGCGCCTGATGGCAATCGCGAACCGGACACGCCAGCATGCGTCGAGTTTACTCCAGCTTCTTGTATCGCCAGGTAATGTGCGACTTCGCCTGCTCCGCCGCCTGAGAGTCGGGCGCGGCGCGCGTCGCCTCCCGATAGGCCGCGATCGCCTGCTGCCGCTGACCCTTCAGATCGTAAATCTGCCCAAGCCGCAGCCATGCACTGCCCGCCGACGGCGCATCCAGAGTGCTCACATTCGCCGTCGCATTTTTGATCTCGTTGAGCGCTCGATCCAGATCGTTCCACTCCATCAGCAACCCGGCGCGTGTATAGTGAACCTTCGCTTCCGGGAACCGCTGAAATCCGGGAGCGCCTGCGCGCCGCAACTGGTCCAGCTGCTCCACCGCATCCATGGCCTTTTTCCGATCGCCGAGATCGCCGTACATTTCCGCCAGCTCCACCCGCAGCAGGTACCCTCTCGGAAAAGTTCGAATCAGGTCGTTCAGTGGAGCGATGGCTTCCGCCGGTCTTTTTTCGCGCCGGTAAATCGCGGTCAGCAGCGCCTCCGCATCGAAGCGGTTGTAACGCCCGTTCTGGGCCACGGCTTTCAGCGTCTGAATTCCAGTCTCACGATCGCCCGGAAGCCCGGCCACCGCCGTGAACATCTTCCACACTCGCGGCAGACTGCCGATCACGTACTCGTCGGCGCCGGGAACCAGTTGCGCGTCGATGAATTTCGAATCCAGATCGAGTACGCGCGTGTGCAGTTTGCGCGCCGCGGATGCGTCGCCCAGCGCGTCGCCCCACTTCTTCACCATGAACTCGTAATTGGCGCGCACCGCGTGGCTGACGCCCAGCGAGTACAGTGCGGCGACGTCCTTCGCGTCCTTCTTTACACGCTGTTCCGCCAGGGCGACCGCGCGAGTCACTGCGGCTCCGAACTGGTTCTGATCCGCCGCGCTAAAGTTCAACTTCGGCCCGGTCAGGAAAAAATTCGCAGAGTTGATCAGGTCGCTCCCCAGCACGCCGGAACGTAACATCTGCCGAAACACAATCGTCTGCGCGATGTGATTATAGATATCCGGCGACTCCGGGTCCAGCGCCGATTGCGCTATGAACGCCGCCAGAGCTTCGTCGTATTCAAGATTGTAAAAATGCTGGAACCCGGGATTCTCTAAAGGATCGGGCGGCACGCCACCGGACGCCGCGCCCCCGGTAAGGCATGCCGCGAGACACAGAAAAACCGAAACAGTACGCCAGTTCGCCACCAAGCACCTTTCACGAGTCCGCGCGAAACGGCTCTTATGAATCCACTCGAAGCCGCTCCTATAAGGCAAGGCGAAGCCGCTCTCATAAGTCATGACGCCGCGCGCGAAATTGGTGTACATTCTCAGGTGTTTCTGTTCCAGGTTCTTAAGCACGCAGGGCCGATTCAAGTTGAGCGGAATGGCCAACGCGTTTCTCCATCTGGTGATCCAGTTGCGCCAGCGCCCATCGCGCATGTTCGGCGACCATCGAATCGGCATGCTCCGCCAGCCGCTCCAGCGGTTCGCGAAACTGCTCGCGGTCTCCTCCAGTACGGCCGCTGTTGCCCATCGCCACCGCGACATTTCGAAGGAACCCCGCGTACTTGGCGCGACTCATCGGGCTCTCTCGAAACATCGAGCGAAATTCCGGCTCCGTCAACCGCGCGCATTCCTCCAGAGATGGCGCTGCGTTCTCTGCAACGAACGCGTCGGTTACGGGCGCGCGCGAATTCCAGGGACACACGTCCTGGCAAATGTCGCATCCGAATACGTGCTGCCCCATGGCGGCGCGATGCTCTTCAGGAATGGCGCCGCGCAGCTCGATTGTGAAATACGCGATACAGCGGGCCGAATCGATAGTCCAATGGTGATGTGGCGCAGCCCCATGCGCTGCGGTCGCAGGCACGAATGCATCCGTCGGGCACGCATCAATACATCGCGAACACGTCCCGCAACGATCCGGCGGCGGCGCATCCGCCGCGATCGCGAGGGACGTTACGATTTCGCCCAGAAAAAACCACGACCCCAGCGGCTCATTAATCAGGCAGGTATTTTTTCCGATCCATCCGAGCCCAGCGAGCCGCGCGAGGCTGCGTTCCAGAATCGGCGCCGTATCCACGCAGATCTTGTAGTCGAACCCGCCACCCTCGCCGTCGGCAATTTCACTCAGCCGGCTTGCGACGCGCTCCAGACCTGCGCGAACCACGTCGTGATAATCCGCGCCCCAGGCGTAGCGCGAGATGATCGCCTGCCCCGGCTCTTGAAAATGGGGACTGACTACTCTGTCCCCAACCGCTACAACTTGATCCCCGGAAAAAATTCCATTGTGGACAGAGCGGTCTGCCCCCATTTTCAAGGGCTGATCCAAACTTTGGTTGTATAACTTGCCGACACAAATGACCGATTGAGCATTCGGAAGCAGCTTGCGTACATCCCGGCGAACTTCCGCGCGACGATCGGTGAGATACCGCATCTCGCCCGCAAACCCTTGCGCGACCCAGCTTTCGTATCGCCAAAAATCTTCGGGAGGATCGGCAGGAGCGACCCCGGCCAGCTCAAATCCGCACTCGCGCGCAATCCGCTTGATCGTTTCCGTCGTTACTTCCGTCGTTACGCTCACCCTCTTTTCACCCCTGCCATGTGACACTATTTTAACTTGTCCGCGGCTGGAACACTCAAAGTCGGGCGCCTGATGTGGGGCAGGCAATTTTGCCTGCAGCCGCCTTTCAGGCGGCTCGACGCGCGAACGTGCACAATGGAACTTATGTCATTCGAAGGGAAGTTTCGCATCGGACTCGTGCAGATGAGTTGCGCGCTCGATCCGAATGAAAACTTCGAGAAAGCCCAATGGAAGATCCGCGAGGCCGCCGCACGGGGCGCACAAATCATCTGCTTGCAGGAGTTGTTTCGATCCCAGTACTTTTGCCGTGAAGAAAATCACGATCTGTTCGCGCTCGCGGAAACCATCCCCGGTCCGTCCACCGAAACGCTGGGACGGCTGGCGCGCGAGCTGGGCGTCGTGATCATTGCGTCCTTATTCGAACGGCGCGCCGCGGGCTTGTATCACAACACGGCCGTAGTGATCGGCATCGATGGCCACATCTCCGGCATGTACCGCAAGATGCACATCCCGGACGATCCGTTATATTTCGAAAAGTTTTATTTCACTCCCGGCGATCTCGGGTTTCCCAACTTCGACACCGAGTTTGCGCGGGTCGGCGTCCTGGTGTGCTGGGATCAGTGGTACCCGGAAGGCGCGAGGCTTTCCGCCCTGGCTGGCGCCAACATTCTTTTCTATCCCACCGCGATCGGCTGGCATCCCAGCGAAAAGCCGCAGTACGGCGCCGCGCAGCTCGACGCATGGCGCACCATCCAGCGTTCTCACGCCATCGCCAACGGCATTTACGTCGCGGCCGTGAATCGCGTCGGGTTTGAAGGACCCGCGAATCATGGACTGGAATTCTGGGGATCGTCATTCGTCGCCGATCCGTTCGGCCAGGTGATTGCCCAGGCTTCCGCGACCGAAGAAGAAACGCTGATCGTCGAATGCGATCCCGCGCGCAGCGAAGAAGTCCGGCGGAACTGGCCCTTTCTGCGCGACCGGCGCATCGATGCGTATTCGCCCATTTTGAACCGATGGCTCGGAAAGTAAAACGCGCCGTGACGCCGCGCGGTTTCCGCATGCCCGCCGAGTTTGAGCCGCACCAGGCCACTTGGCTCGCCTGGCCGCACGAAAAATCGGATTGGCCCGGAAAGTTCGAGCCCATCCCGTGGCTCTATGGGGAAATCGTGCGCCACCTCGCGCGCGTTGAGCGAGTGCTCATCATTGTTGCTGGCGCGGCAGCCGAAAACAGCGTCCGGCGCATTTTGCGGAAGTGCCACGCCGATCTCGACATGGTCGGGTTCTTCCACGCCCCCACCAATCGAAGCTGGACCCGCGATTACGGTCCGCTGTTTGTGAAGAACGCTCGCGGTGCGAAAGCGATTTCGCATTGGCGCTTCAACGGCTGGGCGAAGTACGACAACTTCGAGCACGATGCGCAGTTGCCGCGCAAAATCGCAACGGCGCTGAGTCTTCCTGTGTTTGAAACCGGACTCGTGCTCGAAGGCGGCAGTATCGACGTGAACGGCGCGGGAAAGTTGTTGACCACCGAAGAATGCCAGCTTTCAAATGTGCAGCCGCGCAATCCTGGAGTTTCGCGCCGCCCTCTGGAGCGCGCGTTCAAAACGAATCTGGGCGTAGGCGAAGTGATCTGGCTGGGGCGGGGCATCGCCGGCGACGACACCCACGGCCATGTTGACGATATCGCGCGCTTTACGGATGCGAACACCGTTGTTGCGGCGATCGAGCCCGACAAAGGCGACCCGAATCACGAACCGCTGAAAGAGAACCTCGCCCGACTGCGAGCACGTGATGAGTTGCGCGTAGTCACGCTTCCAATGCCGGAACCGGTCCACTTCAACGGCCAGCGCCTCCCTGCAAGCTACGCGAATTTCTATATTGCAAACAGGATTGTACTGGTCCCGACATTCGCGGATCCGAACGACCGCGTCGCGGCCAACACGCTCGCGCGATTATTTCCTGACCGTCAGGTGATCGGAATTCCGTGCCGCGATCTCGTTCTCGGCCTGGGAACGCTGCACTGCATGACGCAGCAGCAACCTTTGTAGGTGGGGCAGCCAATCTTGGCTGCCGCCGGCTTTCAAGCCGGCGTGCTCATCCGTCGGGAGATCGGCTCCTACATATATTCCGGCACTTCAATCCCCAACACTCCCAGCGTCTGCTCCAGTTGCTCCCGAAAATAGTCCGTCATCCACAGCAGAAATGTCTTCTTCTCGCGATCCGTTTCGGAAAGCACCTGGAAGTCGTGATAAAAAGTGCTGAACGCCTGCGCCAACTGGAAGGCGAACCGAGCCACGTGCGCAGGCTCGCCGCTCGCGATGGCGCGCTCGATCGCCGAATCCATTTTCGATGCCGCCAGCAATAGCTGCCAGCAATCTTCGTTCGCGAGCTGCCGCGACATCGCTTCGCGCGTGAGTGCCGACCGGAAATCGGGCAGCTGTTCACCTCGTTCGACCAGCTTTTTCAAAATATTGCGCGCCCGCACGGCCGCGTATTGAACGTACGGCCCCGTCTCACCCTCAAAGCTCAACGCTTCTCCGAAATCGAACGCGATCAGGGAATTTCGCGTGAATTTCAGCATGAAATACCGCAGCGCGCCTATCGCGATTTGCGTAGCGACGCGCACGCGAGCCTGCTCCGGCTCTTCGGCGTGCCGCGACGTAACCTCTTTAAGCGCCTTCTCGATTAATTTGTCGATCAGATCGTCGGCCTTTACCCCCAAGCCCTTGCGCCCGGAAACTTCGACGTGCTGTTTCCGCTTGTCCTCGTCAGATAGCTCGATCCCCATCTCGACGCAGGTGCCCGGCGTCAGCACCACCATTTCGTACGAAAAGTGCACGCTGTGTTCCGCCTGCTCCGTGTAACGGAGGGCGCGCAGTCCCGCCACCACGACATCTTGCAAATACGATTGCCGCGAATCGATCACGTTGTAAACCTGCGAGCCCGCGCCGAACTTCATCGTGTTCCCCTGCGGCGTGTCGGTCGACGCCCACACCTCATGCCCATCCGGATAGGTGTGCCACTTCTGATAGTAAAAATCTTTTCCGAGTAGTCCGAATTTCCATAGCTGATACGCGATGTCCTTGCCGACGTAGGTCACCGTGCCGTTGGATCGCACGATCACTTTGCTGTCGTCCTGATCGTCTTCGCCCGTTCCAGCCCCACCCGTAAGGGTGGGGGAAGCTCCAAGGGTGGGGGAAGCTCCAAGGGTGGGGGAAGCCGAAACGCGAAACGCGGACGACGGCATTACCCAGCAGCCTTTGTTCTTGCCCTCGGTCTCAAAATAAATCGCCTTGCGTTCTTTCAATTGCTCAAACGCAGTCGCCCAGAATTGCAGGCGCAGAATCTCGCTCTCTCGCGGCAGAACATCGTACTCGATGTTGAGCCGGTACATCGTCCGCAAATGCGCGGCGACCACCGCGTCCGCAACCAAATGTCCGATTTCGGCTTCCGCGCCTTCACCCGCCTCGATCGAGTGCAGCGTTTCCGTGCGCCACTTCAGGTCTTCCTTGTGATCCTGATAATGCATGGAGACGCGCGCGTATACGTCCCAGCAAATGTAATCGAACCGCGTGGCTGCGATCAGCGCGCGAATTTCGTCGGGCGAAGTCTTTTCGAGATGCCGGAATCCCGCCACCACGTCGGCCACTTGCACGCCTGTGTTGTCGATGTAATTCTGGACTTCAACCGTCCGCCCCGCCGAGCGCAGCATCCTGACGAACGTATCCCCTAAAATCGCATTGCGGAGATGCCCGATGTGTGCGGCTTTGTTGGGATTGATATTGGTGTGCTCGACGATGATTTTCCCTTCGACCTTCGCGCCCCCCCCACCCAAGCCGCTGAGCAGCGCCGAGCCGTAATATCCGCGATCGAATCGCACGTTCAAATATCCATTGCCCGCGATCTCGATCGACTCGACGCCCTCAATCGCCTCCGAGGACTGGATCATTTCCGAGGCAATCGCCTTAGGAGCTTTCTTCAATTGCCGCGCGAGATGAAACGCCGCCGGAACCGCGATTTCGCCGAAGGACGTCTGTTTCGGCTGCTCCGTCTGCACCGGTGCGTCGAAACCGTAAAGCAACTTCACTTTCGAGGCGAACGTCTCCGCGATGCGTTTTTCCAATACAAGAAACATGAATCACCAGTGTAGCGGACCCCTCGGACGCTACAATGGGAATGTGCCCAAAGTAACCTTTGCCAACACCGGACAGACGGTGGAGTTCGAACACGGGAAGCTCCCGTACGACGAACATGGCAAACCGGAGTCCCTGCTCGACGTCGCGATCAATTTCGGCGTTCACATCGAACATGCCTGCGGCGGAAGCTGCGCCTGCACCACTTGCCACGTGATTGTGAAAAATGGTGACGATAATCTCTCGCCCGCTGACGAGGATGAACTGGATCGGCTGGACACGGCGCCGGGCTTGACCCTGCATTCGCGGCTGGCTTGCCAGGCAATTGTGAACGGCGACGTAACCGTCGAAATTCCCGCGTGGAATCGAAACTACATCAGTGAGGGCGGCGGATCGACGAATCTCGGCGATGCGATTCCTCCTCCGAGAAGTATTCAAGAAATGGTCAAAAAGTGATCCAACCCCACCCGTCAGGGTGGGGATTAACGCCGAAAACACCGCGAAAACACCGTGAGAACGCCGCGGAGAGACCGGGAAAACACCGGGAAAGCACCGGGAAAACACCGCGAGAACACCGCCGCGCGCGGCTATTTCCCGATCCACATCTTAAGGAATTTGTCGGCCATCACTTCGGGCACGTCGATGTACAGCTTCACGCCCATCCCCTCCTGCGTAACTCTAATGCTGTCGTAGACTTGCGCGAGGTCGGGCTGATTTTTGGGCACGCTCAGCCGCCCGATCCCCACCAGCGCCTTCAACGCCCCCGCCACTTCCTGCGCGCCGGCGTCGTTGGCGCAAGTCGCTGCGGCGACGCCGCTTACGCCGGTTCGCAAATCGAAATAGACGGTCCCGGTCTGGACAGTGGAGAGCAGTTTGTTGAGGTTCGCGAGCATGGAGTTGTTGTCGAACGGCAAATGAATCGGCCCGCCGGCGTAGGCGCCCCAGAACTGGGCGTCGGGTGGAATTTCTTTGAGCAGCGCGGCCATGGGCGGGGGCGGACCATGCGCGGTCGCGCGCTGGTCGATGAAGGAGTGCAGGGAGGGAATGTCGCCGAGCGCGGCGGTGGTCGGGTTGATGAGGACCATCGCACCGCGATCGTTGCCGATCAGTGTGGAGCCTTTGTAGGCGAAACTCTGCATGCCCTGTTTTTCAAACTTCGGCTGCATCATTTCGTCGCCGAATTTCCCGCGGCCCAACAGAACTCCCTGCTTGCCGTTGGCCACGTACAGCAACTCCCATAGATCCTTGCGCGGATCGAGGCCGGTGCGTTGCGCGAACTCTTCGATCTGGGGGAACTGGCGTCCGGCGAAATTGTGCTGATAGACCTGGGTCTTGAGCAGCGCTTCGAGACGCGTGCCGGCCATCAGCACGGTGTCGGAAGGAACCAGCGTGTCGAGCGACGGATCGACCTTGGCGCCTTCAGGCTTGTGGGCGCAGCTCGTGAACGCAAGCAATGCACCCGCGAGCGCAAGGGCTCTGGTGAACAGTGATAGTCGCATCTGTAAGTTAGACGGAGTCTGTTTCCTATTATTACAGTGCCGCAAATCGTGTAACGGAAATCGCGAAGGTGGTCCTCCTGATTCTGTGATAAAGTGCCGGTATGACACACGAACAAGCCAAGTTTTTGCGGGACGAAATTCTTCTACCGCAGATCGAGAATGAACACAAAACCACACGCAGGCTCATCCAGGCTCTTCCGTCCGGCAAGACGGCGTACAAGCCCGATGAACGCTCCATGAGCGCGTGGGAACTGGCGACGCACATCGTCACCAGCCAGCTCTTCTTTCTGAATGGCATCGTGGCCGGCAAATTCGAGCAGGGCGGGAAGCTTCCGGAATCGATCACGACTCCCGAGCAACTGCTCGAGTGGGACGAAGAGCATTTCGCCAAAGCGATCGCGAAGGTCAAGGCGATGACGCCCGAAGCGCTGGCCGGCGAGATTTCGTTTTTCGGATACTTCGTGCAGCCCGCGGTGACTTTCGCCGGATTTATGTGCAATCACTCGATCCACCATCGCGGACAGCTTTCGGCCTACATGCGGCCGATGGGCGCGAAGGTTCCGCGCATTTATGGCCCCAGCGGGGATGAGGCGATGCCGGCTCCTCCGGCGGCGACACAGAGCGCTTAGGCCGTTTGCGGAGCGAGGGTTGGAAATCCCCGCCCTCACGGGCGGGGCTTGAGAGCGTGGTTAAATCCCCGCCCTCACGGGCGAGGCTTGAGGCGCGACGTTCGTTGCGCGACCAGGGGGGTCGCGCGCGGGTCACATGGATCAGCGGACCCGCCCCGCCAGGCGCGAGACGAACCAAGCGACGCTTGCGAGCAGCAGGACGATCGCCGTGACCCGATGCAGCATGGGTCGAGAAAAACGCAGGGCAAGCCACGCTAACAACCCGATCAGCGCGACTTGAATCAATGTCGCGCCCGTGAGGTAGCTCGCGGGGAACGGCGCGAAATAGAGACCGTGGAATAATCCCAACACCAAAACCACGGCCCAACGCTTCCCGGCCTTCGGCAGGGTGAGGATTTCGACGGCTAGATAGGCGACCGTCAATGCCATGGCTGCTTCGATGAATCGCGGGGCGAGCGGCCAGGGAATTCGGGGGGCGATGGGACGCGCGAGCCATTCGCCGGCGAGATACATGGCGGCCAGCAGCACGGCCTCTTTCCCCGATCTGGCGGCGATTGCCAGCGCGAGCAGAAACAGAACCGCCGGGGTCGCGATGGCGCGGCCGATTCCTTGGGCGACTCCGCGGAACGCCAGTTCCATCGGGGAAGGCGGCCGAAAGCGCACTTCGGCTCGTGGGACGTTTTGATCGAACACGGCCTGATCGCTATTGGGGCCTTTGACGGCGCGGAGAAGGTGTACGTGATTGGGGACGGTGATCTGATACAGAGTGCATTCGACCTCGACGCGATCGACCGGGGCGGGGAATTCGTAATTCGCAACGCATACGTAGGTGTCGTCTTCCGGATGGCAGGCTGAGGAGGTGCGGCGAGCGCCGTCGAAATGCACGTGGTCGATCAGCGCCGTCTCGGGGTTGGCGACGTGGGCCACTTCATACATGGGCATGCGGAGCTCGTAGACGGCGAGGGGGCCATCGACGCGCAGTTCGCCGGTGCTCATGCTAACGACGTGGGCGGAGAGCGGGGCGATGGCCAGGAGCGAGGAGGCGAGGGCGAGTCGAAACGGCGATCGCGAGGAGGTCTTCAACATATCACGCGCGCCCTGACGGGCACGCCTCAAAGAGGCGGAACGCGCGCCCTTACGGTCGCGCCTCAAAGAGGCGGAACGCGCTCCCTTACGGTCGCGCCTCAAAGAGGCGGAACGCGCTCCCTTACGGTCGCGCCTCAAAGAGGCGGAACGCGCTCCCTTACGGTCGCGC
>Ga0182024_10006891_pt1 | contig 24755 bp, 22 predicted proteins | sample P32metaG_FD_120480 | JGI IMG/M metagenome (GOLD analysis project Ga0182024, IMG submission 120480) | Permafrost microbial communities from Stordalen Mire, Sweden - P3-2 metaG (Illumina Assembly) | ecosystem: Environmental > Terrestrial > Soil > Wetlands > Permafrost | place: Sweden: Stordalen...
ACGGATTCGCCCCAAGGTTATGACCGTGTGCGCGATCCTCTTCGGTCTTCTTCCGATCATGTGGTCGCCTGTCACGCAAGCCGGCGCCGACGTAATGAAACGGATCGCCACTCCTATGATAGGAGGAATCGTCACGAGCGCGATTCTTGAATTGCTGATTTATCCGGTGATTTTCGTGATCTGGAAAAAGCGCGGGCTCGACGGTACATTAACATAATCAATAAATGAACATGAACTGGCTTTTGATGGGGTTTTATCACGCGGCGGCGATGCTGTGGGAAACATTATGGGCGCTGGTGCTGGGCTTCGGTCTCTCGGCTCTCCTCCAGGTGTTCGTAAGCAAGGAACAGATGGCGAAAGCCTTCGGCCGCACCGGCTGGCGAGAGGTTGCGATTGCGACCGGTCTTGGCGCGGCAAGTTCTTCGTGCTCCTACGCCGCAAGCGCCACGGCAAAAACCGCATTCAAGAAGGGCGCGGCCCTGGTGCCGGCACTCGCATTTATGTTCGCCTCGACGAATCTCGTTTTCGAGTTGGGGGCCGTGCTTTGGCTGTTCATGGGTGGGACATTCGTGCTCGCGGAGACCGTCGGCGCTCTGGTGCTTATTGCGGTGATGTGGCTTCTCGTGCGGATGACTCTGCCGAAAGGCCTAGTCGAGGAAGCGCGCAGGCATGTCGAAACGGCGGAGGACGGAGGCGGCCATGATAACGACGAAGGGGCCGGCGATGGCGCAGTGGCGTCTTTGACGATTGCGGAAAAGCTGAAGCAGGGTGAGACATGGGCGCGCGTCGCGGACGCCTTCTTCATGGATTGGTCGATGCTTTGGAAGGAATTACTCGCCGGATTTTTGATCGCGGGGTTTGCGATGGCGCTAATACCGCCCGCCTGGTGGCAGGGCTTGTTTCTAACGAACGGACCCGCGCCGTTGCGTCTCGTTGAGAATGCAGTCGTCGGGCCAATCATCGCCCTTCTTTCGTTCGTCTGCTCGGTCGGCAACATCCCGTTGGCAAGCGTTCTGTGGGCGAATGGAATCAGCTTCGGCGGAGTGATTTCGTTCATATACGGCGACCTCATCGTGATTCCGTTGTTAATGATCTATCGGAAGTATTATGGTGGCAAAGCTGCCGGATATATTGCCTTGGTCCTCTATGGCTCGATGGTGCTGGCCGGCATTATTGTCGATCTGTTGTTCACCGCGTGCGGCCTCATTCCGCGCGGCCCTCGCCCGCCGAGTCCCGCCGGGCAGGCGTCATTCGCGTGGAATTACACGACGTGGCTCGATTTCGCGGCGATCCTCGTCGGGGGCTGGTTGTGTTATATGCATCTCAAACGTCGCGGTGGCCAGCGCGGCGGCCATTCGTGTTGCGGGCATTAGAACGCCCTAACGATGGGGCACCCGGCGTGGCTGTGACTGCCAGGCGGTGAGGGTAATGAGCGGAGAATTTCGGGATTCGGACCCCTGCGATGCCACTGGCACATTCCCAACAGACCCCTGCGGGGATGCGCCTTCGAATCCGCCTTGCCCGCCGAGGCGGCGGATGGGAGAAGTGGTGGCTGGCGGCCGGGCGAGCCGGCCTCTTTTGAGTGCAGCAAAGGCCTCACCCATTTAATCAGTGGTTCCCTAGCCGCCGCTGCTATGGCTTACCACCTTGCGGATCCAGCAGCGTCGGAGCCCCATTGAGCCGGTCCTGCATCCAGCCGGGCGGCCTGGACGGTTGAATGGATCCCGGCGCCAGCGCCGATTGCGCAGCCGGTCGATACGTAACCACATTCTGAGCCCTCAGTTGGTTCACCTGGGAGGTAAAGTTGCTGAATCTCCTGCGCTTGAACCTGCGCCTGCTGCGCCGCGGCGTCGACAGCCGCCTGATTCTTAGCGTTGGTGTCGCGCTGCGACTTATCGTCGAAGTAAAGAACCGCTATCGCTCCTATCAGGATAATGATGAAAAGGACTTTCATGCCGGGCGGGTAAGACTCCTGCCCGGCATCATGGCAAAAACCGATCTTCCTTCAATCAAAATCATCCACCCCGCGCGAAGCGTTCGGCTGTCGCTAATTCCAGCTAGTGTGGTGAGTCAGAAATAATTCGACGAATGAGGCGCACTTACAGTGCTTGGCTGAAAGGATGATCGATAACCCAGGGCTCCGCTCCCCGCCTCAGAGGCGGGGCTGCACCTGGGCTGGCTTCATTTCGGGCCTTCGGCCCTCCTGAGGCTGTATATGTTTTTGCAGTTTCTTCTGACTCAGGACACTAGCTCTTCTAGCTTTTTTTCTCCCCTTTTTCGTAAATCGTTTTTGCCGAGCCTACGATGAGCGGGTCCGGCGCGTGTACCACGCTGGTGTCCTTCCCGGAGTAAGGGATCGTATGCAGGATGTGCCGCATCGCGTGCAGCCGCGCGCGGTTCTTGTCGTCGGAGCGCACGATGGTCCACGGCGCATCCGCGGTATCCGTGTAAAACAGCATGTCCTCCTTCGCCTTGGTGTAAGCATCCCAGCGGCCCAGCGACTCGACATCCATCGGGCTCAGCTTCCATTGCTTGAGCGGGTCGCCCGCGCGGCCGAGGAACCGCCGAAGCTGCTCCTCCCGGCTCACCGAGAACCAGAACTTGAACACGTGAATCCCGCTCCGCACCAGCATCCTCTCGAACTCCGGCGCCTGCCGCATGAACTCGAGGTATTGATGCGGCGTGCAAAAGCCCATCACATGCTCGACCCCCGCCCGGTTGTACCACGACCGGTCGAAAAACACGATCTCTCCCGCCGTCGGCAATTGCTCCGTGTAACGCTGGAAGTACCACTGCCCGCGCTCGCTCTCGGAGGGCTTCGTCAGCGCCACGACGCGCGCGCCGCGCGGATTCAGGTTCTCGGTGAATCGCTTGATCGTCCCCCCCTTGCCCGCCGCGTCGCGGCCTTCGAAGAGCATTACGATCCGCTCGCCGACTTCCTTGACCCAGGCTTGCATCTTTACCAACTCGATCTCCAGCAGCTCGACCTCCGCTTCGTAATCCGACCCCTTCATGCATTTGGGGTACGGATACGTGGAGCTGATGATTTTCTTTTTCTTCCCTTCCGCCGCTTTCACACGGTGGACCAGTTCCTTCGGGATGCTGGTCCGCACTTGTTCGGCGATCAAATCAACCATCGGGAACACGCTCGCCGCGGCCTTCGCCTTCGTCCATTTCCCCTTCCGCTCCGCTTTCAGCCGTTTCTTCTCGGCCTTCTTCGCCTTCTTACGCGAATCGGGATCGCGCAAATCCAGGTCCTCCGCGCCGGGCGCCGGCGCCAGCGCGGGATCAACCGTCGTAAATTCCGGCTCCTCGTGTTTTTCCATCTCGGGTTCTTCCACCTCGGGCGCATCGATGACGACCCGGGTGGGGGTCTCGGCATGGCCGTTTGAGGGGATGGCTGGCGACTCTTCCACGGTCGCGACCGCACTTGCGTTTTCAGGGGTTTCCTGTGTGATTTCTTCAGACATGATTTTGGTTCTCCAAATCGGGCCGACAAATCCCGGTTTCTTGAGGGTTTTGAGTGTTGGCGCCCTCAAGCATGAACCACACCAGAATTGCCCAGCGCCGCCACGCACGGCGCGCAATTCTCTGTAACGTTACCGGAAATTATTTCTCCTCCTCCCAAAGGGCGCGTCTCACGGAGCCACAATTGTTCCAAACCAGCCACCCAAGCCGAGCGCCGTGGCTCTTTTCCGTCACCTTGTTTGTCTGCCGAGGTGAATGCCGAAAGCCCCGCACGCCTCCACCCCGGATAACCGCTTGCCCGCGAGCCCGGCCTGGGGCAATATAAATACCCATTTTACCTATGAGCACCAAGACCGCACCAGCCGCCAAAACGCACACCGAAGCCCCGCGCACTCTTGAGCGGGGGCCCGTCATGAGCGGAGCGGATATCCTGGTCGACTGCCTCGAACGCGAGGGCGTCGACACCATTTTCGCCTATCCCGGCGGCGCCTCGATGCACATCCATCAGGCCCTGACACGGTCCAAGAAAATCCGCACCTACCTGCCCCGCCACGAGCAGGGCGGCGTCTTCGCCGCCGAGGGTTACGCCCGCGCCACCGGCAAGGCCGGCGTCTGCATGGCGACCAGCGGCCCCGGCGCGACCAACCTTCTCACCGGCATAGCCGATGCCTTCCTCGATTCCGTGCCTCTCGTGGCCATCACCGGGCAGGTGCCTCAATGGCTCATCGGCAAGGGCGGCTTCCAGGAGACCGACGTCTTCGGCATGACCCTCCCGGTGGTGAAGCACAATTACCTGGTGCTCGACATCAAGGACATCCCGCGCGTGGTGAAGGAAGCCTTCCACATCGCGACCACCGGCCGCCCCGGCCCCGTGCTGATCGATATCCCGAAGAACATCCAGCAGGCCGAGACTCAGCCCATTTACCCGGCTGAGGTGAGCCTGCGCGGGTATAATCCCATAGTTCACGCGGATGACGCTGTTCTCAATGAACTCGTCGCCCTGATCCGGATGGCCAAAAAGCCGATGATCTATTGCGGCGGCGGCATCATCACCGGCAACGCGTCCGAGGAGCTGCTGAAATTCGCCGAAATCACGCAAATCCCGGTTGCGACCACGCTGATGGGCATCGGCTGCTTCCCGGAGGGCCATCGTCTATCGCTCAAATGGCTGGGAATGCACGGCACCGTTTACGCGAACAACGCCGTGAACGAGGCCGACCTGCTGCTGGCCATCGGCGTCCGGTTCGATGACCGCGTGACGGGCAAGCTCGAGGAATTCGCCAAGCACGGCACCATCGTCCACATCGACATCGACAACTCCGAGATCAACAAAAACAAGCCCGTAAAGCTCCCGATTCTCAGCGACGTGAAATACGCGCTCGGCAAGGTGAATGATCTTCTCGCGAACGCCGGGTACGAGAGCTCCGCGGAGCAGACGCGCTACCTCGATTGGTGGAAGCAGGTCATGGCGTGGAAGGGGGAGTTCCCCTTCCGCTTCACGGACACCGAGGACGCCATCCAGCCGCAATATGCGATCCGCCTCCTCTATGAGCTGACCAAAGGCGAGGCGATCATCACCACCGGCGTCGGCCAGCACCAGATGTGGGCCGGGCAGTTTTACGATTTCCAAAAGCCGCGCACCTTCCTCACCTCGGCCGGCCTCGGTTCGATGGGCTTCGGCTACCCCGCCGCCCTCGGCGCAAAGGTGGCGATGCCCCACAAGGAAGTTATCGACATCGATGGCGACGGCTCCTTCCTGATGAACATCCAGGAATTGGCAATGGCCCGGGTCGAGCGCATCGCCGCCAAGGTGATGGTGCTCAATAACCAATACCTCGGCATGGTGGTGCAATGGGAGGACCGCTTCTACAAATCCAACCGCGGCCACACCTTCCTCGGACTCAACGATCAACCCGACCGCATCTACCCGGATTTCATGAAGATATGCGAGGGCTTCGATGTCCCCGCCCGCCGCGTGATCCACAAGAAGGATCTTCGCGAAGCCATGCAATGGTTCCTTGATTCCAAGGAGGCCTGCGTCCTGGAAGTGATGGTGCCCTTCACCGAGCACGTGCTGCCGATGATCCCCAGCGGCAAGACCTACAAGGACGTCATCTACGAGGGCAAGGACGAGCTGAAGGCCGGCGCCGGGCTGTAATCAGAATGAGCAGAACGAACCCGAAAGTTGATGCATTTCTAAGCAAAGCCGTCAACTGGCGGAAGGAATTTGAGCAGTTGAGAAAAATCGCTCTCGGCTGTCCGCTTGCCGAAGAATTGAAGTGGGGCTGGCCTTGTTACGCGTTCCAGGACCGTAACATCGTTTTAATCCATGGATTCAAAGAGTATTGCGCGCTCCTGTTTGCCAAAGGCGCCTTGTTGAAAGATCCCGAGGGCATTCTGATCCGGCAAACGGAGAATGTGCAGGCGGCGCGCCAGGTTCGGTTCACCAGTGTTCGAGAAATAGCCGGGATGAAAGCGATCTTGAAGGCCTATATTCTCGAGGCCATCGAAGCGGAAAAGGCCGGTCTGAAGGTAACTTATAAGAAGACCGCGGAATTCAGCATTCCCGAAGAGTTTCAAAAGAGCCTGGATGAAAACCGTGCGTTGAAAACTGCTTTTTCCGGACTTACCCCGGGACGGCAAAGGGCCTACCTGCTTCACTTTTCCGCGCCAAAACAATCCAAGACACGGGAGTCAAGGATTGAGAAATGCAAGCGCCAAATTTTCGATGGCAAGGGGTTGAATGATTAGTAGACGCGATACCCGCGTGACGCCGCTGTCTGGTCCCGTTGTCTATGGGGCCTCGCGGATTAACTAGGCCAACGTCCCGCCTATAGACGGCGATTTCCTGCTCTTCCAGAAAAACAGGCCGGCGGATATTCCATAGGCTGAGGCCACGATGGCGTTGAACACAATCACCGTCTCCGGCGGGAGGATGGCGGTCGCTGCGCCACGCTTATGCGCGAGGTATTGATTGAAGTTGAAGGCAAACAACGTGATCGCCCCGGCCACCAATAAAACCCCCGCCATATTGAACGGCCGTATCAGATTATAGCGCGGCAGGACTTGCCGCTTCCGGTAGTTCCAATAAACACACCCCGCCACGACGGCCACCCAGAACAGGCCCTTCAGAGGGTGGGGGCTCCATGGGGCGGGCATGGCCAAAAACACGAGCCAGGCCAATCCGACTGCCACCATTCTCAAAACGCGGAGCTTCCCGACGGGTCTCTTGTCGGTTTCTCTCCTGGGCAATTTCCATTCCTCTTCCGCGAATGTCCCATCCTCGATTTGAATCTCCATCCGGCGCCGATTCGTGTGGCCAAAAATTCCGGTCGCTATCACGACCGCCGCGCCGACGGCGCTCGCCTTGAATATATCCTGTCCGAGATCTCCTTTGAATAGATCGAGCTTCGGCATCTCGATGAAGGCCGCCACCGCCACAACGATAACGAAAATCCGAAGCCCTATCATCCCGGTGATGAACTGCTTCTCGCGCGGCGATTTCGTATCATCCCTCTCCTCGATGACATTCAGGTACACTCCACCGAGCACGGCAAAGATGCTGCCAAACAAACCAATGGACAAAGCCCCCTTCGCCGCCGCCCCTCCCGTGCCAAGCGCCGTCGCGATCGCCGCCCCTTTTACCGACGCAACCCCAATCGGCAATGCCCCCATCACGCTCGCCATGAATGCCCCATCCGGCGATGTCTTCTCCAGCGCCCCTTCCACAAACGCCAGCACCTGATCGTTTAACAGCTTCCGCCCGCGCGAGAGCCGCTGCCTTACCGCCTCCTCGCTCAATTCCAGCGCCTCGGCAACCTTCTCGACTGACCGGTGCTCGCGGTAGAAAAGTATCAAGGGCGTCCGGTAAGACTCGGATATCCGCTCCAGCGACCGCCACAATATCGCCTCCTCATCCTTGCTGATCGCCTCCGCGGATGGCGGCATTTCATGCGCGGGTATGTCGTGCGCCGCCTCCAGCGTCTCCGCCGCGTGCACCGGGTCGTGACCCTGCCGTCGCACCATCTTGTGAATGCGGTTCCTTGCAATGGCGCACAGCCACGACCGCAGCTTGCCGGGCTCGCGCAATTCCGGCAGTTGATTCCAGGCCAGCACGAAAGTCTCCTGCGATAAATCCTGGCTCTGGCTCAAACTTCCCGTCGCACTGTATGCGATCGAGCAAATCAAATTCTGGTACCGCGCCACGATCCACGCAAACGCATCCCGGTTCCCCGCAAGGCACTGCGACACAAGTTCCAAGTCATCCGGCTGGGCCGCTGGCATCGGTTCGATGGTAGTCATATTGCCGTATAAGTCCCCTCCCCGGCGAAAACGTGACAACATGATTGCCGCGCTTGCGATTTACTATCCACAGATTCACGCAGATTATTGCAGATGGTCACTCGAGATGCCGGATGTCGTCCAAATCCTTCGGACGACCGCTGGCCAGCTTATTTTTTAACAGTGCAGACCGACTCAGGAAGCGGACTTGAAATACGGTGCCATTAACATCCATTTCGACTGATTCGTGGTCGCGCCATGCGTCATCGAAATCGATTCCATCGATCTTGTTCAGCAAATCGATACGGTTTGGCGGCCGTCCGAACTGAAACACTATCCCCTCCTCCAGCAAATCGGATGCGGCGTGAATGCCGGGGACATTGCCTTCCCAAAACTCGGCAATCGCGGCATACAACCGCACGGAGTTTGCCTCCGTACGCGCGAAGAAAAAATCAATATCCCCCGTTAGTCGTGGGTACCCATGAAAAACAACTGCAACCCCGCCGGCAATTAGATATTCGACCGCGTGTTTGTCGAGGGCCTTCAGGAAATCAAGGACATCTTCCGAGAAATCGCCGGCTTTTATTTCTCTTTTCGGTGGCATTCGCGCACATCTGGCGGATTCGGTCCATAGACCCTGCGCTTCAACTCGCTTGCAATGGCAAAGCGCTCAGCGACGGTCATCTCCCGATACTGCCGCTTGTCCCATTCCTCGGCCTCCTTGAAGTTACGGGCTTTGTTCACGATCTTTTCCATTGCCTAAGTCTAACCTGGCCCGGCGATGCAGAAAAGCCCGAACATTCATCCCAGGCAATCGTCCAGCCAGCCCAGCAGCGCCGCGATGGTCTCGTCGGTTTCGTCGCCCATGTTCGAGATACGGAAGGTTTTTCCCTTCAGCTTCCCGTAGCCGCCGTCGATCACGCAATGGTATCGGTCCTTCAGCTTCTGGATCAGCGCCGGCACATCGATCTCCTTGTTGTTCTTCACGCAGGTCAGCGACTTCGACCTATAGCCCTCGGGCGCGAAAAATTCGAACCCGTTCTTCGCCACCCACGCGGCCACCTTCGCGTTGAGCCGCGCATGGCGCGCATGCCGGGCCTCCACGCCTTCGGCAAAAATGTCCTCCAGTTTCGATTGCAGCGCGTAGATGTGGGCGATAGTCGGCGTGCTCGGCGTCATGTCCTCGGCCTGGTTCTTCTTGAACTCGAGGAAGTCAAAGTAATACCCGCGTGTCTTGATCGTAGCCGCGCGCTCGAAAGCCCGCGGACTTACGGAAAAAAGCGCGAGCCCCGGCGGCAGCGCCAGCGCCTTCTGGCTGCCCGTCAGCAAGACATCCACACCCAGGTCATCCATGGGGGCCGGCACCACCGAGAAGGACGACACAGTATCCACCACCAGCAACACGTCCGGATACTTCTTCACCACGTCGCACAATTCCTTCAGCGGGCTCATTACCCCGGTCGATGTCTCATTATGGATGAGCGTCACGGTATCGTATCCCCCCTCCGCCAGCTTCGCGTCCAGAGCCTCGGGCAGGATCGGCCGACCCCACTCGACCTGGAGCGAGTCAGCTTCCTTCCCGCATCGCCGCGAAACATCCAGCCACTTGTCGGAAAACGCTCCGCACATGCAGTTCAGCACTTTTTTCCCAACCAGATTCCGAATCGCCCCCTCCATTACCCCCCATGCCGACGACGTCGAAAGAAATACAGGCTGTTTGGTTCCAAACAGCGTCTGCAGCCGCGGGTGGATCGAGGCGTACAGCTTTTTAAAATCGCCCCCGCGATGGCCGATCATCGGCTTGCAAAAGGCCTGGAATGTTTTTGCGGATACCTCGACGGGGCCGGGGATGAAGAGCTTGGTATGGGTCATGGAGCGATGGCTAAAGGGGTGAACTGGGGAGCTTAACGGAGCAAATTCGAAAATCGAAATCAGAAATTCGAAATTCGAATTTCCTCTTCCCCCTCCTCCCCAGATTCTGGCATCACAGCGCATGACCCAGACAGACGCCTTTGAGGGATCGAAAATCCTCATCCTCGATTTCGGTTCGCAATACACGCAGGTGATCGCCCGCCGCATACGGGAGTGCCAGGTTTACTCCCAGATTGTCGCCTACAGCACCCCGGTCGGCGAGATCAAGGCCTCCCGCCCGCGCGGCATCATCCTCTCAGGCGGTCCCGCCAGTGTTTACGCCAGGAACGCGCCCCACCCCGATCCCGGGATTTTCAAGCTCGGCATCCCGATCCTGGGCATTTGCTATGGCATGCAATTGATGGCCCATCACCTCGGCGGCAAGGTCGAGAACTCCGCCCGCCGCGAGTACGGCGCCAGCCTGCTCAAAGTCACCCCCCAGGGCCGCAAAGGGGGCGAAACCGCCGACCTCTTCCACGGCCTCCCGGATGTACTCGATATCTGGAACAGCCACGGCGACAAACTCACGAAGCTACCGCGCGGTTTCCTGGCCGCCGCTGAGACCGACAACTCCCCCTACGCCGCCATCGCCGACCGCAAACGCCACCTCTACGGCCTGCAATTCCACCCCGAGGTCGCCCACACCCCGCGCGGCAAGGAGCTGCTGCAAAACTTCGTGTATCACATTTGCGGCTCGAAGATGGATTGGACCATGGGCTCCTTCATTGAGCACATGTGCGCCAGAATCCGCGAACAGGTCGGCAAGGACCACGTCGTCCTCGGCCTCAGCGGCGGAGTGGATTCCAGCGTTGCCGCAGCCCTGCTGCACAAGGCCATTGGCGATCAGCTTACCTGTATCTTCGTAAACAACGGCCTCCTCCGCTCGAAGGAAGCCGAGGTGGTGCAGCGGGTTTTCGGCGAGAATTTCCATGTAAAACTAAAATACGTGAACGCCACGAAGCGTTTCCTCAAAGGCCTCGAAGGCGTCAAAAGCCCGGAGCGCAAACGGAAGATCATCGGGCGGGCATTCATCCGGGTTTTCGATGAAGCCGTCACCGAGCTGACCCGGAAATCCGGCCAGAAAATCAAATTCCTCGCCCAGGGCACCCTCTACCCCGATGTCATCGAGAGCGTCTCCATCTCCGGCAATCCCGCCGCTCTCATCAAGAGCCATCACAACGTCGGCGGCCTTCCGAAGAAGATGAAGCTCAAGCTGGTCGAGCCGCTGCGCGAGCTCTTCAAGGACGAGGTCCGGCAGGTCGGCCTCCAGCTCGGCCTCCCGCACGAGGTCGTTTACCGCCAGCCCTTCCCCGGCCCGGGCCTGGCCGTCCGCATCCTGGGCGAGGTCACCCGCGAGCGCCTCCGCATCCTGCGCGACGCCGATGCCATCGTCGTCAGCGAAATGAAAGCGAGCGACTGGTACTACCGCGTCTGGCAATCCTTCGCCGTCCTCCTGCCGGTTAAAAGCGTAGGCGTCATGGGCGACGAGCGCACCTACGAGAGCACCATCGCCGTCCGCATTGTCGACAGCCAGGACGGCATGACCGCCGATTGGGTCCGCCTCCCGTACGATCTCCTGGCAAAAATTTCCACCCGCATCATCAATGAGGTAAAAGGGGTAAACCGAGTTTGCCTCGATATCTCGAGCAAGCCGCCGGCGACTATCGAGTGGGAGTAGTTTCCCCACTTGAACCTAGACTTCAACTTGAACCTCTGAGGGAATCAAGAGAGATAGGCAACACCTGTCCGCCAACCAGCGTTCCTTCACGAGCCGCACGCTTGAGAGCAGCCACATCAATCTGGTCCTTTTCACGCGTCGAGCCCGCTTTGAGCAAAATGAGTCCATTCGCGTCAAGATAAGGAATACTGGTGCCGTCCGATATTTCCTGGTGGCGAATGTGTCCGATTAAGTCCCCGTATTTGTTGCCCCGCATTCGAACGAAAATATCGAGGTCAAAATCTTCCTGAACTCGCACAGCCCCTTCTTCGTCCGAGAAGTCGGTCAAACTCAACTCCCTGGCATACCCCTCGCCAAACTGGAGCAGGCAATTTAGCAGATTCTGGAGATTCGCCGCGTCGTCATCCACAAGGATGTCCATATCCTCGGTAGTGCGGACGAATCCATTCAGCGATACGGCCACGCCCCCAACGACAGCAAACCGCACCTGCCTAGCGACGAGGACGGCCAACAATCCTTCGAATGTGTTCACCATCGTCGTTCGCTTTGACGCCTATCTTCGCCAGAGAACTGTTTAGATCCCGAATACGCTGGAATACGCCGCGCTTCTCCTGGCGCTTGCCCACGGTTTTGCGAATTAATTCGGTTTCATCCATTCCGAGTTGAATTGTATTCCGCGGAACGAGGATTCGCAACGCCATTAGCGCCGACCCCCCTCCCCCGGCGGTTGACACGCCACCCCCCATTGCTACGCTCCCCGGCTCTCCCATGTCCCGAAAATTCATCGCCACCCCGGACGCCCCGAAAGCCGTCGGCCCCTACTCCCAGGCTGTCGCCACCGGCCGGTTTCTATTTTGCTCCGGGCAGATCCCGCTTCAGCCCGCCAACGGCGAACTGCTCGCCGGGGATGTCACCGACCAGACCACCCTCGTCCTGGACAATCTGCGCGCCGTCCTCCATGCGAACCAGATGACCCTTGCAAACGTCGTCAAAACGACGGTCTTCCTCACCGATCTCGGCGATTTCGCCGCGATGAACGACGTTTACGCCGCCTATTTCCCCAGTCATCAGCCCGCGCGCTCCACCATCCAGGTTGCCGCCCTGCCAAAAGGCGCCCGCGTCGAGATCGAGGCCATCGCCGCCGCCGACGCTCCCCAGCCCTCCGAAGACTCCCTCGGATGAAGACCACATTGCGCACGGCCTTGGGATGAGCCAAATTACCCGTTCCCGCGGGTCGCGAAACCGGAGCCCGCACTAAAATGATCAACTGGATTTTAAAGAAAATCGTCGGCTCTAAGAACCAGCGCGACATCAAGCGCATGCTCCCCGCCGTGGAGCGGATCAATGAGCTCGAGAAGGATTGCCAGCTTCTTACCGACGACCAGCTCCGCGAGAAAACCGCTGCATGGAAATCCCAGCTCGGCGCAATCGACGACCCGGCGGAAGTCCAGCGCATCCTCGAGGAAATCCTCCCGGAAACCTTTGCCGTAGTCAAAAACGCCGCCCGCCGCCTCGTCGGCCAGACCATCACTGTCGTCGATCACCCCATCGAGTGGAACATGGTCCACTTCGATGTCCAGTTGATTGGCGGCATGGTCCTCCACCATGGCAAGATCGCCGAGATGGCCACTGGCGAAGGCAAGACCCTCGTCGCAACCCTCCCGCTTTACCTCAATGCCCTCGCGGGCCGCGGCGCCCACCTCGTCACCGTCAATGATTACCTCGCCCGCCGCGACTCCGAGTGGATGGGAGCCATCTACAAATTCCTGGGCCTCACCGTCGGCTGCATCCAGCACGACCAGACCCCGGACGTGCGCCGCGCCCAATACGCTTGCGACATCACCTACGGCACTAATTCCGAGTTCGGTTTCGATTACCTCCGGGACAACGGAATGGCCACCAGCAAGCCCCAGCAGGTCCAGCGCGGCTATCACTACGCCATCGTGGACGAGGTCGATTCCATCCTCATCGACGAAGCGCGCACGCCGCTCATCATCTCCGGCCCGGCCACCGTCTCCACCCACCAGTACGACCAGTTCAAGCCCCTCGTCGAGAAGCTCGTCATGAAGCAGACCCTCCTCTGCAATCGCCTCATGACGGAGGCCGAGGAACTCTTCGCCGCCGGCAAGGATGAGGAAGCCGGCATCCTCATCTTCAAGGTCAAGCTCGGCCAGCCGCGCAATAAAGGGCTCCTCCGCATGATGGAAGACGCCGACCGCCGCCGCTCCCTGGACAAAGCCGAACTCTCCTTCTACTCAGACGCTCAAAAGCAGGCCCTCTTCGACCTCAAGGAGGAACTCTTCTTCACCATGGACGAGCGCGCCCACGAGTCCGACCTCTCCGAAATGGGCCGCGAATTCCTCAACCCGGACGAGCCCGATTCCTTCGTGCTGCCCGACCTGATGACCGCCTTTGCCGATATCGACAATCGCAAGGACCTCACCGACGCCCAGAAGCTCGAGGAGAAGAACAAACACCAGGCCGCCTGCGACCGCCAGAGCGAGCGCATCCACAATATCTCCCAGCTTCTCCGGGCCTATTGCCTCTTTGAAAAAGATGTCCAGTACGTCGTCGAGGATAACAAGGTTGTCATCGTCGATGAATACACCGGCCGCAAGATGAGCGGCCGCCGGTGGAGCGATGGGCTCCACCAGGCCGTCGAGGCCAAGGAAGGGGTCCAGATCGACCGCGAGACTCAGACTCTCGCCACCATCACCATCCAGAACTACTTCCGCCTTTACGAGAAACTCGCCGGCATGACCGGCACCGCCGAGACCGAGGCCAACGAGTTCCACGATATCTACAAGCTCGATGTAAACGTCATCCCCACCAATCGCGACGTCCTCCGCGATGACGCAAACGACCGCATCTACAAGACACGCCGGGAAAAATACAACGCCGTCATCGCCGAGGTGAAAGCGGCCCACGGGAAGGCCCAGCCCGTCCTCGTCGGCACCGTCAGCGTCGAGGCCTCGGAGACCCTCTCCCGCCTCCTCCGCCGCGAGGGCATCCAGCATAGCGTACTCAATGCCCGCTACCACATGCAGGAGGCCGACATCGTCGCCCGCGCCGGCCAGGCCGGCACGGTAACGATCGCCACTAACATGGCCGGCCGCGGCACCGATATCAAACTCGGCCAGGGAGTCACGGAAGTCGGCGGCCTTTATGTCATCGGCACGGAGCGCCACGAATCCCGCCGCATCGACCGCCAGTTGCGCGGCCGTTGCGCCCGCCAGGGCGATCCCGGCCAGACACGCTTTTACGTCAGCTTCGAGGATGACCTCATGCGCAATTTCGGCGCCTCGGACCGCATGACCAAGATCATGGAACGCTTCGGCATGGAGGAAGGAGAAGAACTCGAGCACCCCTGGCTCAACCGCTCCGTCGAAACCGCCCAGAAGCGGGTCGAGCAGCGCAATTACCTATCCCGCAAGCGCACGCTCGAATTCGACGATGTCATGAACAAGCAGCGCGAGGTCGTTTACGGCTTGCGCAATGAGTCCATCGAAACCGAGGATCCCCGCCGCCTCGTCTACGAGATCACGGAAGAGGCCATCCCGGCAAAGGTTTCCACCTTCCTCGAGGCCGGCGACGGAGAGCCCAACTACGCCGGACTCCTTCATTGGGTCAATGTCACCTTCCCGCTCGGCCTGACCGCGGAGCGTGCCGAGTTCGAGAAAAAGACTCCGCGGGAGGCCTCGGACTTCCTTATCCAGCAGATCAAGACCGCCTATGAACGGAAGGCCGCCCACGAGGAGCCAGTCGCCGTAATCAGCCTCGAGCGGTACATCGTCCTCAATGCCATCGACCGCCTCTGGCAGGAGCATCTCTACGCCATGGACGCCCTCCGCGAAGCCGTGTATCTGCGTGCCTACGGCCAGAAAGACCCTCTCATCGAGTACAAGAACGAGGCGTACGAAATGTTCGTCGAGCTGATGATCAACATCAAGAACGAGGTCCTCAACAACATCTTCCGCAGCACCTCCAACCTCCAGGCCTTTGAGAAATTCCTCTCCGGGCTGCCCGATTTCCTCCGCGGCCAGGTGCAGAATCAGCCCCCGGGCGCAGCCGGCAATGACCCCAGCGCAAAGCGGCCTGCGGGAGTCCGTCTGAATCCCGAGACCCCTGCCACGCGCGGCCTCGAACCCGAATCTGACGTGAAACTCAATATCCCCGAGCCCCGTCGCGCCCCACAAAAAGCCGGCCGCAACGACCCGTGCCCCTGCGGCAGCGGCAAAAAATACAAAAACTGCTGTGGCCGGACCGCGTAGAGACCCGCAGTATGAACCGCAGATTGGCACAGATTTTTTTGGGAAGGCCTGAAGAGGGACGCTCAGATTAATCTGTGAAAATCTGTGTAAATCCGCGGTTAAAAAGGAAACCTTCGCACGTAATTCTCCGGGCGCGGCCAACAAATGCTTGCCGTGGAACAATTTCCGGTATACTGACAGATCGTTGGGCGAGTTGACGGCATGTCGCCTTGATCCTTCGGCTTCTCCTCATGATGAAGAGCTTTCCAGCAGTGATTCGCAATCGTATCGGAAAGCCCTGCAAGCCATCCATCCCGGCCTGTTTTCGCCGGGATCGCGAGCTGAGGTTGACCGGGGGCGCGCCGTCTCCACTCCCAGAGCCATCCGGCGGAGTTTTCCGGGGCTCCGATCCTTTTCGCGCCATTACCATTGCGTGGAACATACGGGTCGGGCCTCACGGACTGTGCAACACCTTATTGCGCTCCGCCGGGACATAATAAAACCCGAGGCGCCCCACGGGGCAGCCCTCACGTATCGAAATAAATATAGACATGCATGACAATCAGCGCTCGGACCGCCGTTCGCGTTCCGGTTCGAGAAATCGCCGCACCCGCGGCGGGCGCGGTTCCTCGCACAGCAGCACGCGCGATGGCGCCCCCAGCCCCATCCGCCCGCAAATGCCCGTTAAAAAACTTGGTTTCTGGCAGAAACTGGCAAGCCTCTTCGGTGGCAAGCCGGCCAAATCCAGTTCCCCAGCCGAAAGGTCTCCCTCCACCAATGGACACAGCCGGTTTGAATCCGCCCCGCCAAAGCAGGCGCGCAAGCCGGAATTCGTCGAAGTCACGTCCCCCAAGCTATACATCGGGAACCTCTCCTTCGACGCCACGGAAGGCGACCTCTCCGAGCTGTTCAATGGAGTAGGCCAGGTCCAAAACGCCGAAATCGTGAGCAACAAATACACGCAAAAGTCCAAGGGCTTTGCATTTGTAACAATGCTTACCGTCGACGAAGCCCGCCGCGCCGTCTCCGAGCTCCACGATAAGGACTTCATGGGCCGCAAGCTGGTGGTAAGCGGCGCCAAAACATCCGACCGCGAAAACGCCCCACGCCGCCAGGACGAAGCGCCCGAGCCCCACGAGGAAAGCGCCCCCAGCGCCTCCTAACAAAACTCAACCCAAAAAAGGCCTGCCGCTAACCCGGTGGGCCTTTTTCTTTTAAGAGATAATATCACGCCGCCGCACCGTGGGCCCCCGCCACGCACCCCTCGACCCTCGCCAGTTGCCGGTTCAGAAACCGGTCCATCGCCATCGAGATTGCCTCGAGCGCCTTTTGCACCGGCGACACCGCTTCATACTCCACCGTGAGCACCGCCTCCGTCAGATTCGGCCGGATCGGAAACAGCTCAACCACCCCCGCCAATTCCACCGCCCCGCCCACGGACCGGAACATAATCCTGTTCGGCTCGTCCCCCGGCACCTCCTCGATATCCGCCGATATACGCTGCCCGAGCCCGATCTTCAACTCCAGCCTGCCTATCCCCTCACGCTCAATTCTTGTTACCTCGAAATCTCGTTCCGAGGCCTTGCAGTTTCCCAATTCCCGAAGCTTCTCGCGCGCTTCGTGTACCGATTGACGCAAATGGAATATCTTTTGGATGAGCATGGCAATTCTCCAGAGTTGAGGACTGCCATCCAAATCGAGCAATGCCGATGCCACGGGATTTCTACAGAGTAAACCGGGAAAAGTGTCCGGATTTTGCGTCCATTTTCCTGACACTTGTGTACGATTTCCGCCTCTTCAGGCCACGGCAAACCTCAGCGACGTCTGCCCGAACTCAATCTCGTGCAACAGCGGCACTTCCAATAAATTTTCGAGCACCGCCCGGTTGGTGGTCGTAGCCGGATCAGATTCCGGCGCGATATTGTTTAAAATCACCCCCGCGCACTTCAATCCGCGCGCCTGGACCGCCTGCACCGTCAGCAATGTGTGATTCAGCGCCCCAAGCCGGTTAGCCGCCACCACCACCACCGGCAGCCCCATCTCCGCCGCCATATCCGCAATCGAATAATCCCGTAAAATCGGCACCAGCCATCCCCCCACTCCTTCCACAATCACCGACCGCCGCGTACTCCGCACCCGCGCAAACCGCTCCCGAATCTGATCCAGGTCCGGCAGCCGCTCCTCCACCATCGCGGCCGTATAAGGTGCAGCCGGCACCCGAAACCAAACCGGATTCACATCATCCAGCGAAAGCTCCTCGTCCGCCGCCGCATGAAGCGCCTCGGCATCCCCCCGGTCCCCGCAACAAATCGGCTTCAACCCCACCGTATCAAACCCCGCCCGCCGCAAAGCCCGTATCAGCAATACTCCCACATACGTCTTCCCCACTCCAGTATCCGTCCCCGTCAGGAAATAATTCATGCCCCGTAATGCACCGCCATCCACAGCGCATCAACACTCGCCTTTTCCACCCGGTGCTTCAAATGCCGCTCGATCATCAAATAATCTCCCGCGCTCAACTCCACAATCGTCCCATCCTCAAAGCCCAGCGTCGCATTACCTCGCAGCAATATCACCCATTCATCCTCCTCCTGATCATACCAGAAGCCTGCCGGGCTCGCCTGTCCATTTGAAACAATCCGCTCTACCCGCAGATTCGCTTCCTCATGCAGCGTTAGAATCTCCTCCTGCTCCGATGAATGCGGCAGATCAGCAAACAGGTTTTTGACAACGGGATTCACGCCTTCGAGGTCTCACCTAGTATATTGCATATGTTGAAAACACCCAACCTGACCCACTTGTGCGGATCATTTAATGGAATGCTCCAGTTTTTCACTGTAATCAATCGCCGCTTCCCCTTCCTGCCGCACAGTCGAGACGTGAAGTCCCTGCAATGGTTTTGGATTTTTCAAATCAAACAAATCGATGACACTTTTAATGGAAAAGATACCGGCATCGTGATGACACATGACGCAACTCTGCATGACATGGGTTGGAATCAAAGCGAACGCGATCCCGCGCGGGTCCATTGCCTCGAACGGGTCCTGGCCAGTGAGCTTGACGGTCGGACCAAAGGTGAATTCCGTGTCATGGGCGCCCGCAGCGGCCAAACCGCCGGAACGATGCGCGAAAAGCTGTTTTCGATTCATGCGGATTGCAAAAAAAAGCTGGGAATGTTGCTCAATATTATCGCTTGGCGGACCCGGCGGCTCGTCTGCGATACGGCGGTAAATGCGGAATTGTACGCTTTCCGTTAAATGGGTCTGGGTAAACTTGCCTTCGTTGTCGATCAGGATCATTTGACGGACCAAGGCCACCATCGTGCCGACGGGGATCTGCGGCATCTCGGGATTTTTCTTCTCGGGGGTTTCTTCAAGAACACGGCCTTTCAGCCGGTTGAAATCCGGGAGGACAAGTTTGGAGTTTTTGACGACATCCAGATAGTCCTTCAAACTTCGTTGCCCTTCCGGGAACCGGACAAAGGTCGTAAATGTCGAGCGAAAATAGCATCCATTCATATGCTGATTCGCCAGAGGATAGTCTGGACTGCTCCCAATGGCCGTCCACGGGCCATCTGGCTGGAACAATGCGGGCGGTAAAAAAGGCATGGCGGGGTCGCTGGGCACGGGTTCCGCCGGGAACATTCCCGAGGCAATGGCCTCTCCGTAATTATCGGGCAGCGCATCGATCTGCTGCCGCGACAGGGCAATGAGCTTAATGACTGCCGCCAGACGCGTCCGCAGTTCAAGTGCAGGTCCGAGTCCCGGCGTTCCATTCAAAATCCGCTCCGTCCAATCATATACTGCCCACAGGTCGTGCTGCATTACCGCCCGTTTTACAGGATCCGAAATAAGCGCCTCCCCATGACCGGCGATAAATTCATCCAGAACTTTCAGCGCGCGGTCGTGGGATGGCCCTACGATCAAGTGTGTGGTCTCCGTCCAATAGAGAATATCGAGCAAGTCCGGCCCGTATTTCCTGCCGTCAGAAGAATCGATGCGCAGAAAAATCGCGGCATAAAGCCGATTCCAGAGATGGTCCGGATTGGGGTCATAAAGCGTGACGGTATAGGGATCCGCATCAGGAGACGCGCCTGCAGAAGCCTGCGCTCGCGTAATTGTTGGCCATAAAAAGAGAAACGCAGCCACCATCAGGACGAATAGCGCCCTTGGGCTCATGGAACCAACGTTGACTAAATTGGTCCCTGTTTTCAACAAAGAACGCCAAGGAACGACATATATTACAATCCGATTGGCTTATCCCGTTACCGGATGTACTGATGCGAGCCGTCGCAGCGGGGATGCTTTTTCGAGTGTCCGCACACGCAATCAAAGAATCCCTTTCCACCGAAAATCTTCGGCATGCATTGCTCAACCCTTGCCTCCCGAGTCTTCGATTGTTTCGCTCCAGAAACATAAATGTTGTATCCTCGCCGCCGTCCTGGCGTCAGTTTCTGGAACGCAGTTTTTAAGGCAGGGATTTCATCCAGTCTATTCTGAAGCTCCTCGACAAGCATCAGTTTTGTGTTGTCTTTAAACTTCACTTTCAACCCGGCTTTTTCCACTTCAATCGCTTCATTGATATAGGCTTTCAAGACCGGTCCCATCTCCACGACGTCTCGAACGTTGGTGAACTTAATCCAGCGGCCCGACTGGCTGTTCTCACCGGGCTTGATAAGAATGCCATTGGGATCCTTCAACAAGGCGCCTTTGAAAAAGGCAAGCGCACATGATTCCTTCAATCGATTCATCGCAACGATGTTACTCTTTTGAAACGTGTAACAAGGAACGCTCCACTTAAATTCCTCCTTCAGCGGAGTGTCCAATAAGATCGCTCGCAAGTGCTCCAATTCTTTCCGCCACCGGCCCGGCTCGCTTAGATAGCGATCAACTTTCGGATTCACATTCATCTTTAACAACGGGTCTCCAGCCGCTGCTCTTACTCTCACCCCGCCCCGATCTCCCGCTCAATCGCCTCCGCGATCCTGTCGGCCTGCGCGTTGATGCTCGCCGCGTCCGGCCCTTCGATCAGCAGACGTATCTTCGGCTCCGTCCCGGAGTAGCGCAGCAAGACGCGCCCCTTGCCTGAGAGCGACTTCTCCGTCTCTTCCTTGAGCTGCATCACGGCGGGCAATTCCTCCAGTGGCGGCTTGTTCCGCACCTTCAGGTTCCGCTGCGCTTGGGGATATTTCTTGAGGCATTGCTTCAGCTCGCTCAGCGGTTTCCCCGTCTCCTTCATGATCCGCAGTATCTGCAACGCCGAGATAATCCCATCCCCTGTCGTCGTGTAATCGTGGAAGATCATGTGCCCGCTTTGTTCCCCTCCCAGGTTAAGGCCGCCCTTCATCATCTCCTCGATCACATACCGGTCGCCCACCTTCGTCCGGATCACCTTCCCGCCGTGTGCGCTCAGCGCCTCTTCCAGCCCAAAGTTGCTCATGACGGTCGCCACCAATGTATTCTGCGCCAGGCGGCCCGACTTCAAAAAATCAATCGCCGCAATCGCCATGATCTCGTCCCCATCCACTAATTCCCCCTTCTCATCGCAAAGCAGCGCCCGGTCCGCATCCCCGTCGTGCGTGATGCCCACATCCGCCGCCGTCTCATTCACGAGCCGCTGAATCTCCGATGGATAGGTGCTCCCGCAATCCTTGTTGATATTCCGCCCATTGGGTGAGTTGTGCGCCACGATGGCACTCGCCCCCAGCTCGCGCAGGATGCATGGCGTCGATTTATATGCCGCTCCATTCGCCACATCCACCGCGATCCGAAACCCCTCGAGCGACATCCCGCGTGGAAAACTCGTCTTCGCAAATTCAATGTACCGTCCAAGCGCGTCATCCACGCGCGTCGCCTTCCCGATCCGCGCCGCCGTCGGCCGGATGTTCTCAATCTCCCCGCTGAACACGAGGTTCTCGATCTGTGACTCAATCTCGTCGTCCAGCTTGTAGCCGTCCCGCCGGAAAAACTTGATCCCGTTATCCTCGTAGGCGTTGTGCGAGGCGGAGAGCACAATCCCCGCGTCCGCCCGCAGCGACCGCGTAATATACGCCGTCCCAGGTGTCGGCAGCGGCCCGATCAGCAATACATCCACTCCGAGCGACATGATCCCCGCCGCCAGCGCATTCTCCAGCATGTACCCGGAGAGCCGCGTATCCTTACCCAGCACGATCTTCGCCCGGTGCCCCGACCGCGCCCCGCCCGAGAGCTGGGTCACAATGTGCGCCGCCGCCCGCCCCAGTTTCAGCGCGGTTTCGGCCGTGACCGGCTCGATATTCGCCACGCCCCGCACGCCGTCCGTGCCGAAGATTTTGCGGCGCTCGGCGCCATTGCCGGGATGAGAAACGTTCGATGGTTTATCCATGGATTATAGGGACTCTTGTAAAAACGAGGTTCGACCACATTTAATAACACCGCCGCCTCAAGGCAGTCCCGGAGGGACGGCCAGAGAGTAGCCGGGGGCGTGAGCCCCCGGTAGGAGCAATACGCGCGGCAAGCCCCGGAGGGGCGACAGAGAATTGGCCGTTGACTCGCTTAAATCGCATTGTCACTTGTGGTCGGTCGGCATGTCCACTCGCGCGCTCTGCGGCTGGTCTGGCATCGCCACCGGCTCAATGTTCTTTCGGATGAGGAACCAGAGCACGCTCGCGAGCACCAGCGACGCGATTTTCGCCGGCCAGTTTTTCAAGATCTGCGTCTTCATCATGTTCCTGCAGGAAAAGTTCCCCAAGCCGGAGCTTCAGGCTCTCGGGGTCGAAGTTGCGCTCGATCTTACCCCGGTGGCAGATGGACACAATCCCAGTTTCTTCAGACACCACGATGGTCACCGCGTCCGATTCCTCGCTCAACCCCAGCGCCGCGCGGTGCCGCAGCCCCAGGTTCCGGTCCAGGTCCTCCCGTTGCGATACCGGGAAAATGCACGCCGCCGCGAGGATGCGGTCATTGCGGATGATCAGCCCGCCGTCGTGCAGCGGCGTCTTCGGCTGGAAAATCGTCACCACCAGCTCCGGCGACAACTCGCAATCTATCGTCACCCCGCTCTCCGCGAACGAGCTGATATTGATCTCCTGCTCAATCGCGATCAGCGCCCCGAATTGCCGGTTTGAAAGCTCGAATACCATGTCCCGGATCACCTCGATCGTCTCCCGGTTCTGCGGCGTCGAGCTGAAGAAATGATGGCTCCCGATCGCCGCCAGCGCCCGCCGCACCTCCGGCTGAAAAATGACCACCAGTGCAATCGCCAGGAAGGCCGTAATGCTCTTGATCAGCCAGAGGATCACTCCCAGCTTCAGCAGCTCGGACACAAAGATCAGCGTCAGCAGCGCGAGCGCAAGCCCCGTCATCACCTTTGCCCCGCGCGTCCCGCGGAAGTAGAGGTACCCATGGTAAATGACCGCCCACAGAATCGCTATCTCAATGGCCGACCGCCAGTTCTCCTGCAAAAAATCCGCCAGTGTCGCTATCATGGCTCAGAATTTTTCATCCGGCTCTGAGCACAGCTTCGGCCATGTTCAATGCCCTCACGTTCTCCAGCACGTCATGGACCCGGAATATATTCACCCCCGCCGCCCTCCCAAGTGTATTGACCGCAACCGTTGGATAAACCCGCTCCCGCATCTCCACTGCCCCGGTCACCTTGCCAAGAAACCCCTTCCGCGACGCTCCCAGCACCAGCGGCCTGTCACCCACCCGCAATTCCCCCATCCGCTTGATCAGCGTAAGATTATGCTCGACCGTCTTCCCAAATCCGATCCCCGGGTCGAAAGCGATCTGCTCCGGCGTCATCCCGCAGGCTACCGCCCGGTCAAAAGATTGTCTAAAAAATTCCCGGATTTCTCGCGTAACATCCTCATACCGCGGCTCCTCCTGCATCGTCCGCGGTTCCCCCTGCATATGCCCTATTACGATGCCCGCTCCGGCCCCGGCCGCCACCTCCGCCATCCGGGGATCCCGCAGGCCGCTTACGTCATTCACGATCTCCGCCCCCGCCTCGAGCGCAGCCTCCGCCACCTCCGCCTTGTATGTATCGATCGAGATCGCGCACTTCACCTCCGCCCCCAGCTTCCAGATCACCGGCAGCACCCGCGCCATCTCCTCATCCGCATCCACCGGCTCCGCTCCGGGACGCGTCGACTCCCCCCCCACATCGATAATATCCGCCCCCTCGGCCTCGAGCCGCAGCGCGTGCTCCACCGCCTCCCGTGGATCAAGGCACTTGCCCCCGTCGGAAAACGAATCTAGCGTGACATTTACGATCCCCATTACGAGCGGACCGTCTGCCAGATCAAAACCCCTCTTTTTCGTGCGCCAAATCATTTTTTTCAACAAACACGCAGCCGCTTTTCATCGGCGCGCGTAAAACTCCAGAAGCATATGCAAACAACCCTGAATCCTCCGGTTTCTCAAACCAAATTCCCTCCCTTCAGCCTCTCACGGCTCCTGAGGACCGTGTTCAATCCCGTTGCCAATGAGCGCGTCTGCATCCTCATAGACCTCCCGGACCCCGCCCAGCTCAAGGATTTCGCCTTCCTCGAAAATCCCGCCTTCTCCATCCAGCGGAATGCTTATCACCACTTCTACCGCGCCTTCCGCGAGGGCGTCCTCGCCGACCTCGGCCTCTCCGGCGGCGAGCTCTACGCCTACCAGATCACCGGCGGCAGCAATCTCGATCTCCCGGACGAGGCCTTCGCCACCGATGGCAGCCAGCTCTCCCTCTCCCGCGACATCTATCCCGGTTACAAGATCATCCTCTGCATCTCCACCTTCTCCGCCACCGCCCCGCTCACCGCTTTCGCAAAGAAGTACGGCTTCCGCGGCGCGACTCTCCACGGCCTCAATGATATCATCCTCAATTCCGGCCTCGCCGTTGATTACAACGAAGTCAGCCGGCTCGCCGAAAAACTCCGCCTTGGCATGACCCGCGCCGATTGGGCCGAGATCGACTTCCAGGTCGATGGCCACAAGCACACCCTCCACCTCGACCTTGGCAAACAGGAGGCCCAAAAGAGTCACGGCCTCTGCCGCGGCGGCCCCGATGTCGCAAATCTGCCCGCGGGCGAAATCTACTTCGTCCCCACCGGCGCCGAAGGCGAATTCCCCATGCGTTACGAGGACGGCACCCTCGGCCTGATGACCGTCGCCGGCGGCCGCATCGTCCACGCCACCCTC
>Ga0182024_10006892_pt1 | contig 24750 bp, 28 predicted proteins | sample P32metaG_FD_120480 | JGI IMG/M metagenome (GOLD analysis project Ga0182024, IMG submission 120480) | Permafrost microbial communities from Stordalen Mire, Sweden - P3-2 metaG (Illumina Assembly) | ecosystem: Environmental > Terrestrial > Soil > Wetlands > Permafrost | place: Sweden: Stordalen...
CATCGCGAGCTGGGGATTCTGCTTCGGCGGGACGGTCGCGTTCTTGAGCGCGACGCTGCCGGGCTTGAGCGGGGCGATCTGCTTCTACGGCGGGAGCATCGCCGCGCCGCTGCCGTCCGGCGAAGCGGAGGCGCTCGCCGATGTGGATCGGATCCGCTGTCCGCTGCTGCTCGCGTACGGCGGCCAGGACGATTACATCTCGCCTGCGGCCATCGAGCGGACGCGCGCGGCGTTGACCGCAGCGCATAAGACGTTCGAGCTCGAGGTCTACCCCGATCAGGGGCACGCGTTCTTCCGCGACTGCGGAATCCTGCTTGGTCCGGAGGCGGATGGTCGGCGCACGCCGCCCGCGATCCCGGATGGTTCGCGCACGCCGCACGCCGTCGCCGATGCATGGGATCGCGTGCAGGCCTTCCTCCGGACGCACCTGCGGTGATCGTCGACGAATTCACCCTCGATGCGCCGCGTGGGCCGATGAAGGCTTACATCGCGCGGCTGGACGAGAAGCCCCGGCCAGCGGTGATCGTTCTCGAGGGCGTGTACGGCTTCGACGACGAGATCAAGCGGATCACGAAGCAGACCGCGGGCGCCGGATTCGTTGCGATCGCGATCGATTATCTGCGCGGCGGCGATCCGGCGAGCGTCTTCAAGACCAAGGACGTCTGCGACGACGTCGCGGCGACGCGCGATTGGTTGAACCAGCAGCACGACGTCCTGCACGGAAAGATTGCGGCTTGGGGCTTCGGGTACGGCGGCACGGCCGCGTTCCTGAGTTCTTCGCTGCCGGGGCTGGCTGGAGCGATCGCATTCTACGGCCAGAGCATCGCCCGACCGCTGCCGGGCGAGAGCCGCCCGGCCCTCGATGAGATCGACGAGGTGCGCGCGCCGCTGCTGCTGGTCTTCGGCGGCCACGACGAGCAGATCGGCGCCACTGAGATCGCGACGATTCGCGACCGTCTGACCGCCGAAAAAGCGGACTTTCAAATTCAAGAATATCCGGAAGTCGGACACTCCTTTTTCCGCGAGGATCTGGGCACGATCGCGACGCGGCAGATTGCCGACGCCTGGGATCGCGTCATCTCATTTCTGAAGCATTCGTTCGCGTAACGCCATCCTCGAGCGCCTAGCGTCCGACGATGCGCGACCAGCGGTCGATCACGTCGTCGATGTACTCGCGCGTTTCGGCATACGGCGGGACGCCGTGATACGCCGCCACCGCACCAGGACCGGCATTGTACGCCGCAAGCGCGAGCATGTACGGATCATCCTCTTCATTGCGGTAGGCATGAACGTACGCGCCGAGCAGACGCGCCGAGCCGGCGATCGCTTGATGCGGATCCCACGGGTCGATCCCCTCGGCGGCCGCCGTTGGAAGGGTGAACTGCGCGATTCCCACCGCACCGGCACTCGACATCGCGTTCGGATCGAAGGCCGACTCTTGTAGCAGGGTCGCCCCCAAGAACCCGGGCGGCAGCCCGCGCGCGGCGGCCGCATCGACGACGTCGGTCGCCAGCAGTAAGGCGTCGACCGGCCCCAGGCGCGGATTTGCCCGCAAGGCCTCGCGTGCCAGCTTGACGCTCAGGGGTGCCTTGGGCCCGGCGTCCATCAGCAACCGCAGCCCGCGAAGAACGGGGACCGGTGGGGGTATATGCCACGACGAGGCGGCATCTCGCAGCCCTCCGACGCGCACGCCGGCCGTGGCAGTCCAGGCGACTGCCACGATGGCGGCAACGAGAGGGTTTCCAGCCAGCGGGAGCAATCCGCCGTTAGCCCTCTCTATAAAAAACAAGGATCCGCGTGAACACGTCCGTGCTGGCCTCGCCGGTGTTCTCCGCACTGGCAGCTTCACTCATCGTTCTGCTCGTCGGAGATTTCGCCTCGACCTTTTTCTATCACGTCCCGCAGCACGCGTGGGGCAAGCTCCACTTGAGGACACATCACGACCGTCGCCGGTCGTACTGGGATCACGCGGTACTCTCGCGCGATCCGCAAGTACTGCTGGACGGATTCCTGGGCGCGGTCCCGTACATCGTCCTCGCGTTGCTGTGCGCCGTAATCTCCGTGCCGGGCGCGATTCTCGGCCTGCTGCTCGGACAAGCACATGTGTGGTGGCGCCACACGACCGAACTCGGCTGGCGCACGCCGGCGTGGTTCGCGCGCTTCGCGCGCGCGATCGGGCTCGTCCTTCCGGAAGATCACGACGGGCATCACCGCAATCCCGAAATCGAATTCGGGGATATCTTCCGCTTCTACGACGCGCCGGCACGTGCACTGCTGGTGACGCTGCGTTCCTGGACGCGCGCCGTCGTGCGAAAGCGCTCGCGTCGAAGCACTCCCGTGCGTCGCGCCGCAGCGCTCAAACGCCGTGCCGTCGCCAAACAGAGCTGAGGCTTGATCACCAAACGCGTTCTCTTTCTGATCTCGGATACCGGCGGGGGACACCGCGCCGGAGCGCAGGCCGTGGGCGCTGCGCTCGACGAGATCGGCGGAGCAACGCGTTTTGAGTGGCGCATCGACGACATCGCGACGCACTGCACCTTCCCGCTTTCCAAACTGGGGCCGGCGTATAGCGCGGCCCTTCGTTATGCTCCGCCGATTTACGGGGCACTCTTTCACGCCACCAACGGCCGGCGCCGCTACCGCACGATCGTGCGCTTCTGCGAGCCGCTGTATCGTGAGCGGCTGCGTGAGGTCTTCACCCAATATCAGCCGGACGTGATCGTCTCGGTCCACCCGCTGCTCAACCATGCGGCACTGCGCGCCCGCGCCGACGCCGGGATGGAGCACGTTCCGATCGTCACCGTGATCACCGATCTGGGACGCGTGCATGAAGGCTGGCTGCTGCCCGAAGCCGACCTGACGGTCGTCCCGGCACGCGAAGTCTATCAACGGGCCCTCGAACGCGGCGTGCCGCCCGAACGCCTGAGACTGCTGGGGCACCCGATCCATCCGCGGTTCGAGGACGTCTCGGCAACCAAGAGCGAGCTGCGCAAGAAGCTCGGCCTGCCGCTGGACCGCACGATCTGCTTGCTGATGGCGGGCGGCGAAGGTGGCGGCAAACTGCTGCCCACCACCATGGGCCTGGCCAAGGCCGGCCTCGACTACCACCTCGTGGTGGTTACCGGCCGCAATGCGGCGCTCAAAACCAAGCTCCAGGAACTGGCGCCGTCGCTGCCGACCCCGATGACGGTGCTCGGCTTCCGCAACGACGTCCCGGAGCTGATGCGCGCGGCCGATCTGCTGGTCACCAAAGCCGGTCCCGGCACCATCGCCGAGGCCTCGGTCGCCGAAGTGCCGGTCGTCGTCTACGACTACGTGCCCGGCCAGGAGCGCGGCAACCTGGACTACGTGCGCACGAACGGCATCGGCGTCGTAGCGCTCACGACCGCCGAAGTGGTGCAGTCGGTGAAGCGCATCGTCTACAGCCAAGAACGGCTGGCGAAGATGCGCGCGCAGCAGACCGCAGTCGCCCCGCGCGGTTCGTCGCGCCGCATCGCCGAGCTGATCGGCGGCATGGCGATCACCGGCCGCAGAACGATCCCCGCCGCAGGTTAAAGTGGGTTCGGCTGCGGCCGAGCCATTGAGAGCGGGGCGGCCGGCTGAACTGCGTCTGGGCGGAACGCCGTGCGTTCGATGAGTTCGGCCGGCTGCTCCGATCCCAGAGCGGTGAGGATCTCCCGCAGGGTCGTCGTACAGCCGCACGTGCGCGTCGTGCGCGTTCTCGCCCCGAGGAGAAGCGCCCGACAGCCCTCCACATGGTGGAGGGACGCCCGGTGGCCGCAGTCTTCGCAGACCGGCGGGAGGGAGCTGTCTCGCTGGTTCATCCATCGAGCGTACGCGGCCGCGATTACGGCAGCATTACGTCCGCTTACGCGGCGCTTACGTCCCGGCTGGTCGCTCCGGCCGGCGCTTGCGCGAACAGCCCGCCGCGCATGGCCGCCGTCGCCGCGCCGACGGCGCCCGCATCGTTGCCGAGCGTCGCCCGGACGATCTTGGTCGTGCCGCGCGGAACCATCGTCGTGCGTACTTCGACCAGCGGACGCACGCGGTCGAGCAGGAAGTCGCCGGCGCTCGAGACGCCGCCGCCCAGCGCGATGATCTCCGGGTTGACGAACGCGATCACGTTGGCCAAGCCGAGTGCGAGGTCGTCGCAGAAGGCGTTGAAGGCGGCCACGCCGTGCGGGACACCGGCCTGGGCCGCCTTTCGAATCGCTTTCGAGCCGAGCCGCTCGCGCGGCCCGTCCAGCAGTGTCGAGCGCGGGAATGAGGGCGCCAGCCGGTAGGCGTGCCGGATCAGTCCGGTCCCTGAGGCCTGCGCTTCGAAGCAGCCGATCTTGCCGCACGAGCAGATGAAGCCGGTATCGGGCCGAATCTGGTGGTGCCCGAACTCGCCGGCGCCCATCTGGTACCCCAGCGCGACGTTGCCGCCGGTGATGACGCCGCCCCCGATCCCCGTCCCCAGCGTCAGCAGCGAGAACTCTTGCGTGCCCTGGCCTACGCCGTGCACGTATTCGCCGAGCGTGGCGCAGCGCGCATCGTTACCGACGAAGACCCGGTATCGCGGAAAGGCCTCTTTGACGCGCTCGCCGAGCGGGACGTTCTCCCAGCCGAAGTTCGGTGAGAAGCGCACCGTCCCCGAAACCGGATCGACGTTGCCCGGCGCTCCGATCCCGATTCCGACGACGTCATGTTTTGCGGCGTCGATCGCCGCCCTGACGACCCCGGTCAGCGCCGCGACGACCGCGCTCGGCGTCCGGTCGGAGATGTCGTGCTCGAAGCGGACGCTGATCTGGCCGATCTCGTCGACTACCGCTGCCATGACGTGCGACCCGCCGAGGTCGACGCCGATCGCCCCGTCGGCCACTACCGGTCTCCGCCGTTGATCCGCATGGGTCGCGCTTCGCGCCCGGCGGCGGGGTCTCCGCCGCGCCGCGGACCGCCGGGTTCGCCGGACCCGCATCCCGAAGTCACGCACATGCAGGAGACGATCGACCTCATCGCCCACCGCGAGTTGCGCAACCTCCGCCGCTACACGCGCGAAACGAGTCAGCCGACAAAGCTAGCCGATCTCGATCTCGAGCCGATGAAGTCCGTGGCATCGATCGAAATCGACGAAGAGCACATCACGATCCAATACAACAAGACGACGACGCGGCACTATAACAGCAACGTCACGAGCCAAAAAGAATGGGTCTACAAGTACAACGACGATGCCGAGTTCACCGAGGCGATTCGGCGCGTGATCGAACTGTCGCGCAAGCATCTCTACGATATGCCGGAGAACGCGACGTGCCCGCCGGGCTGCGCGGAATGCTGCAGCGGATACGAGCCCTTCGTCAGCACGGCGGACGTGCAGCGCATCGCCGACCACCTGAAGATGACGTACGACGACGTGATGCGCGACTACGTGGTTCCGCGGCCATCGGCCGACAACTCGTACGTCGGCTGGCTGCGTAAGGTCAGCGACGACCTGGCCGACAAGTGCGTCTTCCTGATGGGTTCGCGCTCGGGCCGGTATTATTGCGGGATCTACGCTGCGCGGCCGCACGACTGCGGCGCGTTCACCCCGATCGGCTGCGACGACGTCGACACGTCCCTTCCGCGCGGCGGCGCGTACAAGGTCGGGGCCCCGTTCCGGCCCAAACGCAGCCACCGGCGCTGACGCGCAGGCCGCCGCCGCGCCGCCAAGAACCCCGCCCGAATCTCTACCGTCAGGAGGCGCCGTGCTCAAACCGATCTTCGCCCTGGCCGTGTCGGCCGCACTGCTCGGCGCCACGGCAGCGTACGCCGCGATGGTGCCCACGCAGTTCCCGCTGGCGCCCCAGAACGAGTCCGGCGAACACGGGACCGCGACCCTGCTGCAAGGCGTCAACGGCGTCATCGTCAGGCTGCGGGTGGCGGGTGCGCCGGAGGGCGTCGATCAGCCCGCGCACATTCACCGGGGCACCTGCAGCAAACTCGATCCGAAGCCCCTGTATCCGCTCAAGACGATCGTCGGCGGCATTTCGCAAACGACCGTCACGAACGTCACGCTGGCCGACTTGATGAAGGGTGATTACGCGATCAACGTCCACAAGTCGACCAAGGAAGTAGCCGTGTATGTCGCCTGCGGGAACATCCATAAGAAATAGTCAGCCCGCGTTCAACGAGGGCGTCGAGCGCAACGAGGCGCCTTCGCGCTTCGGCGCGCCGGCGCTCGACGAGATGCCGGACGACATTCGCACGATCTGCGAGGCCACCCGAACCAAGCTCGGTTTCGTGCCCAACGTCTTCTTGGCGTATGCGAAGCGGCCCGAGCACTTCCGCGCCTTCATGCACTACCACGATCTGCTGATGAAGGGACCGAGCGGGCTCTCGCGCGCCGAGCGCGAGGCGATCGTCGTCGCGGTATCGGCCGAAAACGACTGCCTCTACTGCGTGACCGCGCACGGCGCGGCGCTCCGGATATTGGGGAAGGATGCGGCGGTTGCGGATCAGATCGCGACCAATTGGCGTACCGCCGACCTCTCGCCGCGCCTGCGCGCGATCCTGACCTTTGCGTCGCGTGTCAACGAGCCCGGCTTCGCGGCGACCGACCGCGAGCTGGCCGAACTCAAGTCGTTCGGGTTGAGCGACGATGACGGGTGGGATATCGCCGCGGTCGCAGCCTTCTTCGGCCTCTCCAACCGCATGGCCGGTCTGATGGACATGCGACCGAACGTGCAATTCTACACGATGGGAAGAACCGCCGAAGCGCGCTAGATCAGCCGGCGGCGGCCAAGCACGCGGCGAACGTGTCCGCGTCGACGTTGCCGCCGCTGAGGGTAACGCCGACGCGCGCATCGCGCACGTCGACCTTGCCGAAGAGCAAGGCGGCAAGCGCCGACGCGCCGCTCGGCTCCAGCACGAGTTTGAGGCGCTCGAATGCAAACCGCATCGCGGCCCGAATCTCGTCATCGGTGACGCTGACGACGCCGGCGCAGAAACGCCGCACAATCGGCCAGGTCAGCACACCGGGCGCCTGCGTCCGCTGTCCGTCGGCGATCGTGTCGGGGACGGGGATCGACACGATCGCGTTCGCCCGCCAGGAGCGCAACCAATCATCGCCCGCTTCCGGCTCGACGCCGTAGATGCGCACGCCGGGCGCCAGCGCTGAGGCGGCCAGCGCGCAGCCTGCCAGCAGCCCGCCGCCCCCGAGGCAGACGAGCAGCACGTCGAGCGGTCCGGCGTCTTCGATCAGCTCGAGCGCGACCGTGCCTTGCCCGGCGATGATCGCCGGATCGTCGTATGGCGGCACCAGCGTCGCCCCGCGTTCGCGGGCGATCGAGGCGGCGAGCTCCGCCCGGTTCATTCGCTCCCGCTCGTAGAGGACGACTTCCGCGCCGTACCCGCGCGTGGCGGCGAGCTTCGCCGCCGGCGCGTCGGCCGGCATGACGATGACCGACGGGACGCCGAGCAGCTCGGCCGCCAGTGCACGCCCTGCGCGTGGTTGCCGCTCGAGAAGGCCACCACGCCGCGCACGCGTTCGTCCGGCGTCAGCTGCGCGAGTCGGTTGTAGGCGCCCCGAAACTTGAAGGCGCCCATGCGCTGAAGATTCTCGGCCTTGAGCAACGCCCGCGCACCGGTCCGCGTGTCGAGCGTGCGGGACGTGACGACGGGCGTGCGATGCGCGACCCCGCGCAGCCGTTCCGCCGCTGCACGCACGTCGTCGAAGGCGACCTCCGGCGCGTGCGCTCCGATCATTTTTCCGGCACCCGGTCGTAGCGGAAGTGGAAGACCTTGTCGTCGGGATCGAACTGAATCTTCTCGTGTACGGCGCCTTTGTCGAAGGTCACGTCGAACTCGTGCACGCGCGGCGGATCGCCGGTCGCGGCAGTCTCGCGGAGGCGCCTGATGTGGCCGAGCGGCGAGAGGGCGTCGGCGGCCTGCCCGAGCCGCGCGCGCGTCATATCGACGGCCGTCTCGGAGTTCTCGAGCTTCTGCACCGCAGCCAGGTCGTTGTTCTGCACGGCCTCGGTCAACGCGCGCGCGATGCTCTCGTACGTGTTGTCGCGATGCTCGCAGGCGCGCAGAATCAGCCCGACCACGATCACGAGGACGGCGAGCCACGCGATCTGGATCCGCCGCGCGCGTAACGGGTGCACCGGCGGCGTGAGGCCCGGCAACGACGCCGGGGCGGGTGGGATCGACGGGGGTAGGGTGCTCACGGCTTCGCCTCGTCAATCACGATGAGGGTTGACAGAGGACGTTTCACGCCGGCACCTCCGGGGTGACGGCGGCGGCGAAGGGCACGAAGCGCAGGGTCGGATTCCACTGCTGCGCCAAGCCGATGCTCCACTCGCTCTCGAAGAGCGCAAGCGGCGCGCCGTCCCAATCTTCGACCAGACGTCCGCTCGACCCGAGCGTTGCCGCACCGGGGTTCTCACCGACGGTGCGCCGCGCGGTCGTGTACGGCAGCGTTTGGAAGACGGTCTTCACGTTGTATTCCGACTCCAGGCGGTATTTCACCACTTCGAATTGGAGCGCGCCGACGGCGGCGAGGATCGGCTCGATGCGGGTCTGTCCGTACGGATAGAACACCTGAATGGCGCCCTCTTCGCGCAGCTGCGCGATCCCTTTCTGAAACGATTTGTAGCTCGCGGTGTCGGTACTGCGCACCAGCGCGAAATGTTCCGGTTCGAACGCCGGAATCGGTTCGAAGCGCACGCCGTTGCCTTGGGAGAGCGTGTCGCCGATCGCGAACACACCCGGGTTGGCCAAGCCGACGACGTCGCCCGCGAACGCGATGTCGATCGACTCGCGGTCGGCCGCGAACAGCTTCATCGCGCGCGTCAGGCGCACGTCTTTCCCGGTCCGAGCGTTGCGCACGGTCATATCGCGCGAAAACATTCCGCTGCAGACGCGCAGGAAGGCCACCCGGTCCCGGTGGCGCGGATCCATGTTGGCTTGAATTTTGAAGACGAAGCCGCTGAACGACGGGTCGGTCGGTTCGACGACCTGCTGGGCGGCATCGATCCGGGATGCCGGCGGCGGCCCCATACGCACGAATGCATCCAAGAACAGCTCGACCCCGAAGTTCGTGACCGCGCTGCCGAAGAACACCGGCGTGACCTCGCCGCGCAGCATCGCGTCGCGTTCGAAATCCGCTCCGGCGCCTTCAAGCAGTTCGAGCTGATCGAGAAACTCGCGATACGTCCGGTCGTCGACCAGCGCAGCGATGCGCGGGTCGCCGGGCGCCGCGGCGCTGACCGGCGCCCGTTTCGCGCCGTGCTCGGTCCGTTCGAACACGTGGACGTCGCCCGATGCGCGGTCGTAGACGCCGCGGAACGTTTCGCCGTTCCCGAGCGGCCAGTTCATCGGGTACGCACCGATGCCAAGCACGTTTTCGAGCTCGTCGAGCAAGGCCAGCGGATCGAGGCTGGGCCGGTCCATCTTGTTGATGAAGGTGAACAGCGGGATGCGCCGCGCGCGGCAGATCGCGAACAGCTTGCGCGTCTGCGGCTCGACGCCTTTGGCGGCATCGATCAGCATCACCGCCGAGTCGGCCGCGAGCAGCGTGCGGTACGTGTCTTCGCCGAAGTCTTGATGTCCCGGCGTGTCGAGCAGGTTCATCGTGTGGTCGCGATACGGAAACTGCAGTACCGTCGACGTAATCGAGATGCCGCGTTCGCGCTCGAGCTCCATCCAATCCGAGGTCGCGGCACGGGCCCGCCGGCGAGCAGCAACCTGCCCAGCGGTCACGATCGCTCCACCGTACAGCAAGAGCTTTTCCGTCAGCGTCGTCTTACCGGCGTCGGGGTGCGAGATGATCGCGAACGTGCGCCGTTTGGCGACTTCCTCGCGGATGTCCATAGCGGCTCACCCTTCTCGCCGGCAGCCGCCGATCACTTGTGCGCGCCGTTCGCTGCGCCCAACGGCCGCGCGTCGTGATACACGCGAATCTGCGCGTGCCCGCCCCGTTCGTACACCAGCACCAAGCCCTTCGGCGTTTGGTAGAGCCGTGCGTCTTGCGGCACCCGAAGCCGATCGCGGCCGCGCGAGATCAGCAGATCGTGCGTGCGCACGACGATCGTGCAGGGCCCGCGATGCAATGTCGTGCCGCTCGGGATTCGCTCGCGCTGCGGCGGGATGTCGAAGCTGAGCGCAACCGAGCTGCCTTCGATCGCGGATTGCTGCTCGAAACAGGCCGGGAGCGCGCTGAGCACCCATGGACCCTCGCCGATGAAGACGTCTTGCGCCCGCGGCTGTCCGTCGCCCGCGCCGCGCGTAATGGTCGGCGTGCCGGACGGCCGGGCGCGCAGGTCCCAGTTCCCGGTCCGGAGCCGGTGCCCGAACAGAATGCTGCCGGCCACCAGCACGATCAGCGTTGCGGCGGCGTAGTAACGCCACATCGCCCTCATCGGCCGGCGGAACGCACGCTCAGGCGGCGGATTCCTCCGCACCTTCGGACGGCGCTGCGAGCTTCACGCTCGCCCGACCGACCCGTGCATCCGCCATCCCGTAGAAGAACTCGAAGGAGCGCTCGCCGCGTTGCTCGATCGCGGTCGGAAAGACGACATTGTTCACGATGCCGTGCGTCTCGTCAACACCTTCCGGCACCATCTCGGGCGTACCCGAACGATAGCGGACGATGTGCGGGCGCTCGAGATCGTGGACGACGAAGCCGGCGCTGTACTGTATCCGGTACGAGCCGTTCTCCGTCTCTTGTGCGTCGACGCCGTGAAAGATGGAGAACCAGCCCTCCTCGATGCGGACCGGCGGCGTGCCGGCGCCCGTCTTGACCCGGCACCAACCGGCGTCGGGGACGAGCACCAGCGCGCTCTCGCGGATATCGAGCAGGTTGTCGATCCGCTCGAGCACCGGATCGAGGGGAACGTAGCCGATGCGCATGCATTCGCGCTCTTCCGGCGGCAGATCCAGGAGGGTGGGTATCGCGCCGCGGCCGTCCATCGTCGACAGCCGCAGCATCGGCCGGTGGTAGAGCGCGAGCGAGCGGACCCCCCCGGGCGAGATCACCGGCTCGGGAAAGAAGGCGCCGTCTTTGTCGTCGCCCTGGTGGAGCTCGGGAGCGAAGCGTACCAGGCCCAGCCGCTCCCAGCGGTGCCCGTCAACGGAGAGCGCGATCGCGATCCGCGGCCCGTCGGGGCCGAACGCGGTGTACGCCATCACGTAACGGTCGAGCACCGGCACAAACGTGACGCGCGGATCTTCGCAGCCCATCCCGCCGGAGACCGTGCGCACTTCGTACGGTGCCTCGGGCTCCAGCGCGAAGCCCATCCGCTCGAAACGCAGCTCCTCGCCGCTGCGGATGCCGCGGCACAAGCCCACGCGCGACACGTTGCCCTCGGCAACATCCCGCGGGTAGAGGAGCAGGGACCCGTCGCGCATGGTCGCGGAGGCAGGATTCAAGACGCCCTCGCGTTCGAAGGGAGAGCCGTCGGGTGCGAGGACGACTCCCAGGCGCGTAATCTCGCCATCGAAGCGCGCCAGCGCGTCGAGCATCATTTCGGAACACAGCCTACCACCACCAGACGGCCCGGTACTGCCGCCAGACGAAAATTTATTCTCCGCTGCGGTTCAGCGCAAGGTCGTCGACGCGATCGCCTCGCCGGACGGCGAAACCACCTCGACCCGCGCGCCCGACCGGTAGACGGCGTTGGGGACGATCCAGATCGTGTAGGTACGGTACTCTTTGGGCGCCGGCTCCCCGCCGTCGAGCGGTGCGCGCTCGAAGGCCACGATGCGAACGCGGTCGCTGTTGGCACGGATCGACTCGACGATCTGGCTGAAGCCGGTCTCTTTGTGCGGCCCCATCAGGAGCACGACCGCGAACTCCTTGCGGAAATCGATCGGGGCCGCCACGCCGAACGATTCAAGCGTGCGGTGGTCCCGGACGACGGCAACCTCACGGCTGCCGAGCACGGCCGTGGTCCCGGATCGAACCTGGTTGACCCGCACCTCGCGACAGCCGGCGAGGACGACGGCCATGGCGAGGGCGGCGACGATCCGCCGCATCGGGACCGTGCGTTCGACGGTGCCCGCCGAGGATACCCCGCACCTGCGACGGAAGTCGGGAGATCTTCATCATGCTGAGCCTCTTGCCGTTCTTGATCGTCCTGGCAGCTGGTCCGGCCCCCGCGCCGACCGAAGCGCCGCATGTCACGCCGCTCACCGAGATCGGGCGTGTCCGCTCGACGCCGATCTGCACGCCGATCGTCGTGCACGCGAACGGCGCCATCACGAGCGCGCTCGACAACGATCGCAGCCTCGCGATTTTGACCACCAACTTGCGCGCGATGGACTTCGATCGGCTGAACAGCATGCAGCTTCACCGGACGATCGAAGATCTGATGAAGCAGGCCGGGACGATCCGGCAGAACGGCAAGCTCGCCGACAATGAGATCAAGCAGCTGCGGGCCTATGCCGCAGCCTCGACCGATCCGGAACGCAAGGCGGAACTCAAGGCCTTCGCCGACGCGCTCGGCGGCGCCATCTACCGGCAGACGAAAGCCGCCACCGAGTTCATGAGGGACGTGACCGTGATGCAGGGTCGCGAAGAGGCGCAGGAAGCGCGCGACATAAAAACGCGCGACGAACAGGTTCCCGAAAACCTCAACCCGCAGGCTGTCGCGAACACGCGCGCCGTGTTGCGGCCCGGTCCGCCCAGCTACAATCAAGTGATGCGGGAGATCGCTGCCGACTTGACCGACCGTACGTCGGCGATCGGCGCCGACGAAGGCATCGCTGCGGACCACAGCATCGCGGCGACGTCCGGCTGCTGACGACCTGAGTCGTTTCACTCGGCTTCAGTGCGCGGTACGCTTCCGATGATGTTCCGCGCTCTGTCGTTGGCGGCCGCTCTTGGGGCACTACTGCTCGCCGTGCTGGGAAGCTGGGTGCGCATCAATGGGGCCGGGATGTCGTGCCCGGACTGGCCGCTCTGCCACGGCGCCTTGATCCCCTCGCTTGCGGGCGGCGTCGTCTTCGAGTGGTCCCACCGGCTGGTGGCGTTTATTGAGGCCTTCGTCGTGCTGGCAGCGCTGTGGGCCGGTTGGCGCGTGCGTACCGCGATCGCGGGCGTGACGCCGGTGCTCGCCTACATCAGCGTCGTGTTCTTGCTGCAGGTGGCGCTGGGCGGCCTGACCGTTGCGCTGTCCAACAGCCCCTGGTCGGTCACCGTGCACTGGGCGATGGCGATGCTCTTCCTGGCCGGCCTCACAGCGCTGGCAATCCTTGCCCAGACGGCGCCGCGACGGATCACGGTCCGCGTTTCCCCGCTCGGCCTGGTGCTGGTCGCGTGCGTCGGGTTGGCCTTTGCCGTGATGTGCGCCGGCTCGTACGTCAGTTCGAGCGGGGCGGGTCTCGCCTGTTCGACCCTGCCGTCCTGCGACGGCTCCTGGCTCGGCACGACCGGCGCGCAGCACGCCCAAATGATCCATCGGCTGCTCGCCGGGGTGCTCTTCGCGGCAGCGGCGTTCGCGGTGTACCTCTCGGCCGGTGCGCCGGCGCGGGTTCGGGCCGCGACCTGGGCTGGATTCGCGTTGGTCGTCGGGCAGGCGCTGCTGGGATTCGCCAACGTCGCCTGGACCTTGCCGACGCCGCTGCGTGAGGCGCACGCGGCGAATGCGTGCGCACTGTACCTGGTGCTGCTGGCCGCCCTGACGTTCACGGCGATCGATGGCGCCGCCCCAGCGGCTGCCAGGCTCGTTCCGCGGCGCACCACCGGCATCGAGCCCGCGCGATGAGCTCGACGCTCTCCCGCGTCGAGGGAATCCTTGTGCCGGGAGCGCGCGGCGGATGGCGCGGCATCGTCGACGATTACTTCGAGCTGACCAAACCGCGCATCATCGGCTTGCTGCTCGTGACGACCCTGGCCGCGATGCTGATGGCCGCGCGCGGGATTCCCAGTCTCGCGCTCGTTTTCTGGACACTGCTCGGGGGCGCGCTCTCGGCCGCCTCGGCCGGTGCGATCAACTGCGTTTGGGATCGCGACATCGACCGCCTGATGACGCGCACGATGCTGCGGCCGGTCGCACGCGGAGCGCTGTCGCCGCGCGACGCGCTGATCTTCGCGGTCCTCGCGGAGTCGGCCGGTTTCGCCATCCTGTACTTGCTGGTGAACCCGCTCGCGGCGTGGCTTTCGCTGACCGGGAACGCGTACTACGTGATCGTGTACACGATGTGGCTCAAACGCGTGACGCCGCTCAATATCGTCGTCGGGGGCGCGGCCGGCGCGATTCCGCCGTTGGTCGGATGGGCCGCCGTCACGCACCAGCTCGGCTCGCCCGCGTTTGCCCTCTTCGCGGTCATCTTCTTGTGGACGCCGCCGCATTTCTGGGCGCTGGCGCTGATGACGAACACCGACTACGAGAAAGCGGGCATCCCGATGCTGCCCAACGTGAAGGGCATCCCGCGCACCCAGCGCGAGATCATGATCTACTCGGTGATCCTGGTCGCCGTATCGCTCGCGTTCTTTCCGCTGCACATCCTGGGACCGTGCTACGGCGGGAGCGCCGCGATCCTCGGCGCCGTATTCCTTTGGGACGCCTGGAAGGTCCGGTCCGCTCCGGCGAAACGCTACGCACGGGTCTTGTTCAAATACTCGCTGCTCTATCTCGCCTTGATGTGCGTCGCGATGGTCGCCGACCGTATCATTCCGCACCTCTAGTGGGTTCACGTTCCGTAAACCCTTCGCGCTTGGCCGCCGCGGGCGGCCAAGCCGACGCGAACGGCATGGAATCGGAGATCGTGGCGGGGCATCGGGTCGACCGCAGCACCGTTCCGCTGCTGATCACGCTCGGTCTGGGCGTGTTTGCGGGGGCGCTGGACCTGGGTGTGCTCTCACCGGCGCTGCCCGCGCTCGGGGCGTCTTTCCGCGTCGGGCCGCGCGATTTGGCCTGGGTCTTCACGTTGTATCTGCTGGCGAACGTGGTCGCGATCCCGGTGATGACGAAACTGGCCGACGCCTACGGGCGGCGGCCGGTGTACATCCTGTGCGTGAGCATCTTCGCCGCGGGGAGCGTGCTGGCGATCGCGGCGCCCAGCTATGCGATCTTTCTCACGGCGCGCGCGATCCAAGCCGCGGGTGCCGGCGGCATTTTCCCGGTCGCCACCGCGGCGATCGCCGACCGCGTGCCGCTCGAACGCCGCGGCGCGGCGTTGGGCCTCGTCGCCGCCACCTGGGGCGTGGCCGCCGTCGTCGGTCCGATCATCGGCGGCCTGATCACGTCGTTTGCGTCGTGGCACTGGGTGTTCGCGTGCAATGTCCCGCTGGCGATCATCGTCATCGTCATGGCGCGCACGACGGTGCCCGCCCGCGCGGCGAAGGCCCGCGGACCGCTCGACGTGGCGGGCGTCGTGACGCTCGCGGTCGGGCTGCTGGCCACGATGGGCTTGCTGACGCGGCTCTACGCCATCGCTGGGACGATCAACGCGTCGCTCGCGTGGGCTCTGCTGGCCGTCGCCGTGGTAGCGTTCGCGCTGTGCGCGCTCGTCGAGCGCCGCGCTGCGCAACCCATCATTCCGCCGCGCTTCTTGCGCGACCGCCAGATGCTGACGACGTACGCGCTCGAAGTGCTGATCGGCGCGCTCGAAGGTGCGTTGTTCTTCATCCCGGCGGCGCTGGTCGCCGGCGAGCATCTCTCCTACGCCGCGGCGGGCGGCGTGGCGGCGCTGGGTGCGATCTGTTTCGTGGCCGCGATTCCGCTGGCGGGTCGCGCGCTCGATCGCGTCGGGAGCCGCGCCGTGCTGGTGGTGGGCACCAGCTTGACCGGAGCGGGGCTGCTGATCTTCGCGCTCGGGTTTGTGCAGCTGCCGTTGGCCCTGCTCTCCATGGTGGTGGCGGGGATCGGCTTCGGCGCGCTGCTCGGCGCGCCGACCCGCTACATCGTGACCAGCCGGGCCGGACCGGAGCAGCGCGCCGGTGCCGTCGGTCTGCTCTCGATCATGCTGATCATCGGGCAGATTCTCGGCGGCTCGCTCGGCGGCGGCGTCGCCGCGTCGCATGGTGATCCGGTCGCAGGGTATCGCGTCGCGTACCTGGTCTTTGCAGCGATCGCCGTTGTCGCAACACTGCTTACCGCCGCGCTGGCGTCGCGCAGCAGGGAACTGGCCGCGGCCGTTCCGGCATCGTAGCGACGCCGCCGCTCCTTACCAGAACATCATGCGAACGAGGCGGTAGAACAAGTACCCCATCGCCGCGAAGATCGCGATCACGACGGCGAGGTCGGTCAGACCGCTGAAACCGGCGACGCCGTTGCCGCAGATCGCGGTCGCCGTCGCCGAGAGCCACAGGTTCAGCCGCGCCAGCGGATTCGAGGCGATCCCGTTCATGTGATCGAGCTGCGCGACGACTTCGTTCGGCAGCCAGGCCGTGTCGGTCATCATCGTGGCGATGCGGCCGTCGCGACCGATCAGCACGGTGTTTTCGGAGTGGATGATGCCGATCTGCGGATCGGGGAACGCCGTGATTCCGAAACGCGCGGCGAAGTCGAGGGTGGGTTCGGCGTCGCCGACGATCAGACTCCAGCGCGCCGGATCGGCGCCGAAGGTCCGGCCGTATCGCGCCAGCACCGGCGGGCGGTCGTAGGTCGGATCCAGCGTGACCTCGACCAGGTGCATCTTGCGGGCACCGGCCTGATGCTGCAGCTGCGTAAACTTCGCGCTGATCAGCGGACACATGCGGGCGTCCTGACAGCGCGTGTAGATGAACGAGAGCACGACATCGTTGCCGCGCAGGTCGGAGAACCGGAACGGTCGTCCCCGCTGGTCGACGAACGGCGTGTCGGGGACGAGGTCGCCGATCCTCAGGGGCGTCACGCGCCGGAACGGTGAGGTATTGGAAATGAGCGGCTGTGCGCTGGTGCTCGAAACGTGCGAAAGGGTCCAGGGTTCGGTCTTCGTGTCGACGTCGGCGTCGATCGTCGCGCCGGCCTGCAGCTCGGCGGCTCGGGCCCGAGGCGCGATCCGGAACTCCATCGTCATCGCCGGCATGGAACCGAACGAATCGTGTCGCACGATCACTTCTCCGGTCTTCGGCGTGACGGCCAGCACGACGCCGTGCAGGCGCGGCGCCGCGCTCGCGAGCCCGGGGACGACGACCATGATCGAGACCAGCAGCATTATCCAGGGGATACGGCCGAGCCGTTTGAGCGCCGACGAGCGCGCGCAAGCGCTGATTCGCCGAGCCTGGACGCGCATGGAACGGCGGGTCGTGCTGGCCGGATTCTTCGGGCGGCTCAGCATCGCGATCGAGCCGATCGTGTGCGGGATCGTCTTCGCCGGGATCACCATCGGCGTGTTCCTGGCCCCGCATCTCTCACCCGAGCATGTCATGCCGGATATCATCATCGTCGCACCCGTCTTCGCCTTGGGTGTCCTCGGCTGCGCCGCGTGGGCGCTAGGAGTCATGCTCGCGCCGGTGCGCGCGCTCTTTCAAACGGTGCGACCGATCTACATCGTCGACGGTTACATCCGCTATCGCGGCCCCGATGCCGCTTCCGCCGACGACAGCAACGGGTACATCGCCGTGCTGACCGAGGACCGGGCGATCGCTTGCGAGTGGCCGACCCTCGGCCATGGGAAACTCCCCGACCGCATCCGGCCCGCGCTGTGCGAGTTCAGCGAATACGGGGGCGTGCATTCCGTCGACGGCCGTTTGACCGGCGTCGTCCCGAAACGGCTGCCGACCCTTGGCGTCGGCATCAGCAGCCGCAAGGAAGAAATCAAATAGCGGGTTCACGTCGCGCCTGAACCCGCCTCAAAGCTTGATATTGGTCGAGTTTTCGGCCGGCCAGACATGACCGAACCCGGCCGTCGAGAGCACCATTCCGGCGACGATGAAGATCAAGACGACACCGGCGATGCCGGCGATGATGACCAGCTGTGGAATACCGGTCGATATCGGTACGCCGCGCTCGTCTTGCGGGTCGAACATCTACGCGCCGCCTCGCGGCAGCAGTCCGGCGGTGGCGAGCAAGACCAAGAGACAGCCGAACGCCATCAGTCCCAGCAGCAGCTTGGTCACGATATCGTCGAGCCCGTTCTTCGGCCACTCACCACGCAGACCGATCAAGGCGAACACGAAGACCACGATAGCACCCAACGTGGCGACGACCTTCTCGATGACGGCTAAGTCCATGCGATCACCATAGGTAGAAGAGGAAGAAAAGTCCGACCCAGATGACGTCGACGAAATGCCAGTACAGGGTACCGGCGGTCAGACCGAAGTAACGCTCTTGCGTGTAGACCCCGCGCTGCGTTTGGTACCACAGGACCAAGAGATAGATCACGCCGGCGAAGACGTGAAAACCGTGCATGCCGGTCAGGGTGAAGAACGAGGCGCCGAAGATGTTCCCGCTCCAGCCGCCGATCTGCGCGTGCGCGTATTCGTAACCTTGGCCGCCGAGGAACATCGCGCCGAGCAGGATCGTGAACCCCATGAAAACATTGTAGCGGCGCAGGTTCGCGTGCTTAAAATTCTCGAGCGCGTAGTGCATCGTCACGCCCGAACCGAACAGTACGACCGAGTTCACCGCCGCGAAGGCGGTGTCGAGCCGCGGCAGCTGGTGACCGCCGACGATCGGCGGCCAACTCGGCGCCACGGTCGTGCGCAGGTAGATATATGCGAAGATGAAGGCCGAGAACAGGACCACGTCCGAGCACAGGAACAGGACGAATCCCAGCAAACGCATGTCGCGCGTCTCCTGATAGATCACCTGTTCGTGCGCGTCTTCGTCGTGCCCGTGGCCCAGGCTGTAGCCCTGCTTGGCGATCGAGACCGACATCAGTGGGTAGGTACCGGATGCGAGGCTGCGGTCGGGGTCGCTTCTTCCGCGCCGGCTGCCGCCTCGAGCCCGATGTACGGAAGCGGGTTGCCGAAATCGTAGGGTGTCGCCAGAACGGCTGGGATCTTCTTGTAGTTATAGTACGGCGGCGGCGAACTGATCATCCACTCCAACGTTCGCGCGCCCCACGGGTTGGGACCGGCGATCTTCCCGCTGCGGAAGCTGGTCGCGAAGTTGTAGAGGAAGATCAGCACCGAGGCGGCCAGCACGTACGACGAGATCGTCGCGAATACGTTCCAGAACTGGAACTGCGGGTCGTAGAGCGCGACGCGGCGCGGCATCCCGAGCAATCCGAGCCAGTGCATCGGCATGAAGGTGCCGTTGAAGGCGATGAACGTCAGCCAGAAGTGCCAGTATCCGAGCACCTCGTTGTACATGCGCCCGGTCATCTTGGGCCACCAGTAGTAGATGCCGGCGAACAGCCCCATCACCGAGCCGCCGTAGAGCACGTAGTGCAAGTGGGCGACGACGAAATACGTGCCGTGCTCGTGGTAGTCGAGCGGGACGGCGGCGAGGAAGAATCCGGTCAGGCCGCCGCAGGTGAACGTGATCAGGAAGCCGGTCGCGAACAGCATCGGCGTGGTCCAGTGGATCGAGCCGCCCCACAGCGTCGCCATCCACGAAAAGATCTTGATCCCGGTCGGGACCGCGATCACCATCGTGATGATCATGAACGGCAGCTGGAGCCACGGGACCATCCCCGAGGTGAACATATGGTGGGCCCAGACCGAGAAGCCGAGCAGCGCGATCGCCACCGTCGAGAAGGCGATCATCTTGTAGCCGAAGACCGGCTTGCGCGAAAAGGTCGGCAGCACTTCGGAGATGATCCCGAAAACCGGCAGGATCATGATGTAGACGGCGGGGTGCGAGTAGAACCAGAACATGTGCTGCCAGAGCACCGGCGATCCGCCGTGTTTGGGATCGTAGAACGGCACACCGAACGTGCGCTCGAGGAACAGCGCCAGCAGCGCTCCGGCCAGCGCCGTTGTCGCGATGAACGACAGGCCGGCGGTTCCAAACTGCCCCCAGACGAAGAGCGGCATGCGTGTCAGCGTCATCCCGGGCGCGCGCATCTTGTAGATCGTCACGATGAAGTTGATCCCGGTCAGCGTCGAGCTGATGCCGATCAGGAAGATCGCGACGCACCACATCGAGGTGCCCGGCGGTCCTTGCAGCGAGACCGGCGGGTATTCCGTCCAGCCGGCGTCGGGGGCGCCCCAGAGGAACGAGCTGAACAGGATGACGCCGGCGACCGGGAACATCCAGAAGGCGGCTAAGTTCAGCCACGGGAACGCGACGTCGCGCGCGCCGATCTGCAGCGGCATCACGAAGTTGCCGAAGCCCCCGGTGACCAGTGGGATGATCACCATCCACACCATCGCCGAACCGTGCATCGAGTAGATCTGGTTGTACGTCGCAGCGCTGACGATCGCGCCGTTCGGCGAGAGCAGCTGCGTGCGGATAAGCTCGGCCAGCAGCCCGGCGATCAGGAAGAACAGGCCGCCGGTGATCATGTACTGGTAGCCGATCACCTTGTGGTCGATCGAGAAGATGTACTTCCGGATGAAGCTCGTCGGCTCGGGATGGATGTGGTCCAGGACCGCGTGATACGGGCCGGTCTTCACTCCTGGGGCGAGCGTTGCCATCGTTTCCGTGCTCTCCGTTACTTCTTCGACAGGCTGGCGAGGTAGACGACGAGGTTGGCGATATCTTTATTCGAGATGGCGTTCATTTGCGCGCTCGGCATCGTCCCGATGTCGCCCTGATAGCCGTTTTTCACGATGTTTGCGACGTTCTGCGTGGTCGGATCGGTGCCGTTGACAAGCTTCGCATGAGCCGGATCGCTGAAGATCTGTCCGAGGCCCGGACCGACGATTTTCTGCGAGAACGGGCCGGTCGAGTGACAGGCGCTGCACTTCTGCCCGAACAGCACTTTGCCGGCGTCGACCGTTCCGGTTGCGAGCGGGATTCCGCCGCCCCCGCCTCCGCTGCTCTGGGAGCCGCCTTGCTGGGCGAACCACTTGCTGAAATCTTGCTGGCTCTGCACGACCAGCGTCGTCTTCATCGACCCGTGCCCGACGCCGCAGAACTCGGTACAGATGATCGGGTATCGGCCCGGCACCGTGGGCGTGACGCGGAGGGTGTTGATCAAGCCCGGTACCATGTCGGCCTTGATCCGCATCTCGGGGATCCAAAACCCGTGGATCACGTCGCGCGACGTGACGTGAATCGTGGTCGGTGTGTTGAGCGGGAGGTGCATTTCACCGCTGACGGGCTGGGCGAGCTGCGGATAGCGGAACTGATAGCCGTACTGGTAGCTGATCGCCTCGACGGTGAGAACGTCACCCTGGGTATTCTGAATGTCGAGCCAAATCTTGGTCGAGTAGATTGCCAGCACGACGATCAGGATGGTTGGAATCGCCGTCCACCAGAACTCGAGCACCGGTGCATCGTGGATCTGCACCCCGATCGCATTGGGCAACGCATTCTTCGGCTTGGCAAACACGATGCCGAAATAGATCGTGTAGATCGTGACGATGTTGAAGATGGTCGCGCCGACCGCGCCGAGGAAGCGGAACAGCGCGTCGGTCGCCGGGGCCGGTTCGCCGGCCGGGATCAAGCCGATCGGCCACGGGCTCGTGAGCGTGAAGTACGACATGATCGCCGAAACGACGACGATGAACGCCGTGACCGGCCAGAATCCGGGCCCGAGATTGGTCCTCGGCTTGACGACGCGCTGTGCCATCGGTCGGCGACGTTCTCCCTAAAGGGCGGCTGCAACTTCCAAACTATGCGTGTCCGTTCCGGTTCGCGCGCGGACTTCTCTCGGATGAGTGATGCGTCGGCCGAGAGGCCGCCCCTCTTGCCGCCCGCGATCCGCTAGCCGGCGCGCGGCACCGCCGCGGCAAACCGCCTGACGAGCGCGTCGACGTTGGTCAATACCGTACCGACGACGGCTGCGTCGGCTCCGGCGGCGAAGGCTGCGCGCACGTCGTCGGGGCTGCCGATGCCGCCTTCGCAGATCACGAAGCGGCCGCCGGCCACGCAGGCGCGCACGAGGTCGAGGGCAGGAAGCGGCGTGTGGCGCGTTGCGTCGGTGTAGCCGCACAGCGTCGTGGCGAGCCCATCCGCGCCCGCGTCGGCCGCCGCCCGCACGTCGTCGGCGGTCGCGCAGTCGGCCACGGCGAGCAGGTCGCGCCGATGGATCTCCGCGACGACCGCCGCGACGTCGCGCCCGTCGGGGCGCGCGCGCCCCGTCGCGTCGAAGGCCACCAGCGCGGCGCCCGCCGCCGCGACCTCCGCCAGCTCGCGCTCGCCCGGCGTGATGTACGGGGCGAAGCCGGTGTACGTGCGCTTGATCAGGCCGATCACCGGGACGTCGACGGCGCGACGAGCGGCCGCGATCCGGGCGAGCCCTTCGACCCGCACGCCCACCGCGCCGTTCGCGACCGCTACCCGGCAGAGCAGCGCGATCGTCTCCGGAGAATTGAGTTCTGACGCCGCCTCCGCTTGGACGGAGACGATGAGTCCCCCGCGCAGCGCGGCGAGAACGCTCATCCGCTGACGACGGCCGGCCGGGTCAGGCCCGCATCGTCGAAGGCGAGCAGCGCGGCGCCGATCACCGCCGCGTAGCGCGGCCGCAGCACCTGGGCGTTCGGGGCGTGCGCATGCAGCCGCGTGCCGACCAGCGCCGCAAAGGCCGGGTTAGCAAAGCTGCCGCCGGCCAGCGCGACCCCGACCGCACTCCCGGCGCGGTCGAGCCGGGCGATCGTCAGCGCGGCCAGCGAGGCCAGCGCGTCGGCCGCGTCGGCGATGATGCGCAGCCCATCGGCGTCGCCCGCCGCCGCGGCATCGTGGACGCGCGGCGCGAACGACGCGAGTTGGGTACGCGATATCCGTCCCCGCAGCGCCGCGGATGCCAGCGCGCGCACGTCAGCGCAGCCGAAGAATTCGAGCGCCGGCTGGGTCAGCGCGCTGCGCTCGCCGCGATCGTCCGCGCGCATCGCTGCGGCGAGCGCGTCGCGCGCGATTGCAAACGCGCTTCCCTCGTCGCCGAAGAGGTAACCCCAGCCGCCCGTACGCACGCCCACGCCGGCCTCGTCTTCGCCGTAGGCGGCCGATCCGGTGCCGGAGAGGAGCAGCACCGCCGGCCGGGCCGGGACGGCGCCCGCGAGCGCGATCGGCAGATCGTGCACGAAACGGAAACGGCCGGCCGCCAGCGCGGGGACCGCGCCGTCGAATGCGTCGTCGTATCCCGAAATGCCGGCCACCGCCGCCTCGACCCGCGTCTGCGGCGAAAGCCCCGCGCTCGCCAGCGCCGATGCGAACGCCGCAGCGCAGGCGTCGGCGCAGCGCGACGAGCCCGGACCTTCATCGACGTGATCGGCCGGCCCAGCCGTGCCGCGCCCCACCACCGCCCCGCTTTCGTCAACGATGACGGCCGTCGTCGAAGACTGCCCCCCGTCGATCCCGGCTACGTACCGCATCAGCCGGCCTCCAGCAGCGCTGCGGCGTACGCATCGGCGGCGCGCTCGCGCGCGCTCGGTTCACGCACGCGGTCAACCTCGCCGACCGCTTCGCGATGATGGTAGAGTTCGTGGGCGATCGCCAGGTCGATCGCGCGCCGCGTGTCGTCGGCGCACCCGCGCGTGATGGCGCGGGCGTTGATGCGAATCGTCGGGCCGTCCGGGTCGTACTCCGCGATCAGCGTCGCGCGTCCCCAGTCACCCAGATCGAGCAGCTCGATTGCGACACCGTATGCCGCGGCGACGGCGCGCAAGTCAGACATGGGGCGCTGCGCCGCGCCGCAGGTCGACGCCGTCGGCGATCAGCCGTTCGCGCAGGCGATCGGTATCGAGGCGGCGCGGCGTCACGGCGGCCGCCGCCGACAGCGCCGCCGCCGTGCCGGCCGCCTGACCGAGCGTCATCACGGTCGGGGTTAGCCGCGTCGATGCGAGCGCTTCGTGCGTCGTCGAGATGCAGCGTCCGGCGACCAGCAGATCCTCGGCGACCAGCGGCACCAGGCAGCGATATGGAATCTCGTAGGCGGTCCCGGGCCGGAGCCGCTGCGTCGCCGTGCCCGTTCCGGCCGGATTGTGGATGTCGATCGGATACGCGCTGCGCGCGATCGCGTCGGGGAACGCGCGCGCTTCCAGCACGTCGGCCGCGGTCAGCGTGTACTCGCCGACGATCCGACGCGATTCGCGGATGCCGATCTGGGTCGCGGTGGCCGCGATGCGCGACTGCGCGAATCCCGGAACGCGCGCGCGAAAGAACGCCAGCAGTTCCATCACTTGACCGCGCGCCTCCACTTCGGCCCGGGTGAGGTCATCCGGGTCGAGCGGGTCGATGTTGACCACGCGGGTCATGTTGACCGTCACTTCGTCGTCGTAGGGGGTCGCGAAGAACGAAACCAGTTCCCGTGGCACGCTGACCTCACCGCGTTTGCGCGCTGCATCCCACAGTTCGTACAGCCCGGCGACCGCGCTGAGCGATTCGGCGGTCCGTTCGTGCGTCTTGAGCGAACTGCGCATCTGCTCGGGGTGCCGCCGAAGGTACGCGGCGAGCGCTTCGCGATCGACGTGCGAGAGCCGAAACATCAGGCTCGCCGGCTGGACGCGTCCGCGCGCATCCCCCTGCTGCGTGGGCACGCCGGCGGCGGCCGCAACGTAGGCATCGGCGGTCGCGTCGATCGTCCGCGCGGCCCGAATCGAGCGCGTGCCGCCGACGGTCGCGAACGTCGCGCCGGCCACCCGCGCGCCGTCGAGCAGCGCATCGAGGAACAACGCGTGCAGCAGCAAAGCGACGCCGCTCTCGCGCATCAAATCGAACAGCAGCGCCTTGTGAATCTCCGGATCGAACGGCGTGATCGTCGGGACGTAATCGGAGGCGTCGTGCACGTGCCCGGGCGAGCCGCCCAGCGCGA
>Ga0182024_10006893_pt1 | contig 24746 bp, 20 predicted proteins | sample P32metaG_FD_120480 | JGI IMG/M metagenome (GOLD analysis project Ga0182024, IMG submission 120480) | Permafrost microbial communities from Stordalen Mire, Sweden - P3-2 metaG (Illumina Assembly) | ecosystem: Environmental > Terrestrial > Soil > Wetlands > Permafrost | place: Sweden: Stordalen...
ATGTGCATCTTCTCGATAATGTTGCGCCAGCCGATGCCCGTGTTGTAGGCGCAGAAAGAGATTTCGCCTTCCTGCGTGGCGTAGGGAATGATGCACTGCTCGGTGCGGCGGAAATCGTAATTGAACAGATCCTGGAACCACATGCCCGCGATGAAGAGGAAGTTCCAGCGGTCGCGGCGGCGCTTTTCGATGTCGTCCATCGTGCGCTCTTTGCCCACCTTGCCGTAATTCTTGCCGGTGGCGCCGAAGGTCTTATCGAACTTCGCCATCAGATCCGTAAATCGGAAGTGTGTGGGCGACTTGAACGGATCGTAATTGCGGCCTAGCGCCAGGGCCATGCCGAAAATGGACATCCACTTGCCGCGGGCCGCGTCGTTCACGTGGGCCACGTCTTTCGCAAGCTGATCGGCGTTGACGAAGGCGGTGAAAGGAACAGATTCCTTGGTTTCTTTATCCACCATGACGGCCATGCCGACGCCGCAGTTCGGATGGCAGCCGCAGCTCAACTGTCCCCAGGTAGCCGTGGGGCCGTGAACCAGATCGCTCCAATCGGAGAAGGTGGAGATGAACGAAATCGGGAACCAATCGCGAACCGGCTCGCCAAGTCCGGTCTGGCTCTTCACATCGTGCGCCAGGTGCGAGAGCGTGTAGCGCTGGGCGGCGCGGCGCTCATCGGTGATGGCTTCGTCGCGTCCGGTGAAGCTCACCGGCTGGAACGAAAGGAACGGAATCTTCTTTGGATTATCCAGCGCGAACTGAATCACGCGGCCCACCTGCTCGTTATTAATGCCGTTGATGATGGTGATCACCGGGACGATATCGACGCCGTTCGAATACAGGTTTTCGATGGCGCGCAGTTTCACATCGAACAGATTGCCCACTTTGCGGTGCGAGTTGGCGGCATTGCCAACGCCGTCGAATTGCAGGTACGCATAGCGCAGCCCGGCATCGGCGGCCTTCTTGCAAAACTCGGGGCTCTTGGCGAACTCGATGCCGTTGGTGGCCGCCTGTACCGACGTATAGCCGACTTCGCGCGCGTACCGGACAGCGTCGAGGAAGAATGGCGAAAGCGTCGGCTCGCCGCCCGAGAACTGCACCGACATTTGCCGCTTGGGTTTGATGGTGATGGCGTTATCGAGCAGGGTCCGGACATCGTCCCAAGTCAGCTCGTGTACGAAACCCACCTGATTGGCGTCCATGAAGCACGGATCGCACATCATGTTGCAGCGGTTCGTAAGATCGACCGTCAACACCGAGCCGCGGCCGTGGGTGATGGTGCTGGAGCCATGCTTGTGCAGCGTGGAATCGTTATGGGCGCGAATATCGCGGCCGGGGAATACGTCTTCCAGATGCTTGAAGAACGCCGTGTCCATCGCCATGACGTCTTCAAAGTGTCCATGGACAGCGCAATCCTTCACCATCAGGATCTTGCCATCGCGCTCGATCACCTTGGCCTTGATTTCGCCGGGACGCGAGTTGTAGAGAATATCGATCGGCTCTTTGCCGTCGAGAATCCGCTGACGGATTTCCGGCACGCAGCGCGGGCAGAGCGAATCGGTATCGCGCGGCCATCCGAGCGGCGGCTTGATCTTCTCCCAGGATTTCAGGAGCGGCTTATCGGACCATTTCGGCACAAATCCCGGATTCTGGTGGATCTGGTTTAGCGAATCGAATACGGCCCAAGCGGCGCTGGCGGCGTACGTCACGGCCTTCTCTACGTATTTAATAGGCTTGTGCATCTCTCTGTGCCCTCCCGATGGCTCAGTTTCCCGGTGAACATTGGTCTACGCCCGGTGATTGAATCTAAATAATGCCGGGCGCACCAGAATATCGAAAGACGGACTGGTGCGCTTAGACGAAGTATAGTGAGCCAGCGCCGCCGGGACCATAGATTGCCATTAAAGCGTTGAATTTGTTGGTTGTACGGTGCATCACGGGGTTGAATGGGGCAATTTGCCGGATTAACCGCCTCGCTTGTAGGCGTATGAAAGGGAACGGCTTAGGCCCCGGCCGCAGGCGTAGTAACATGGTCCGGGCAATGATCAGCCCAACCCAAGCATAGGCAGAAAAATTGACCAGCACCAGGATCGGCAAGACGGGGACCCATGGAGTTCTAGACGGCCGGGGCAGGTCCGGTTCCCGAACTGCGCTATAGGCGAACACGCCGCTCCCACAGAAACGAAGATCGTCAACACCAGGGTCGATCGCCGCAGTGTTTTCAGCAAGAGCGCAAAACCGCTTGCTAACGCGCGCGGCCCTGATCCGATCGGAGCCGCGACCGTAAGAGTGTTTTCCAGCAGGAGCACAGCGGGTAGAATAAAAGCATGAAGCTTTGTGCGCTCCTACTGGCCGCTCTAATCTCTTGTCTCGGCCAGCCCCTTCCGGCCAACAAGGATAAGGCGTTTGGCAATCCTTCGGCGGCCTTCCGGCTCGATATCTTCAGTGATTTCGAGTGCCCCTCCTGCCGTCTGTACCATATGCAAATCCTGCCGCAGGTCGAGAAGGATTATGGCGCCAGCGGCAAGATCTATATTGTGAGCCACGAATTTCCGCTGAACATTCCGGCGCACAAATACAATCACGAAGCCGCCAACTACGCCACCGCGGCGGCGCGCATTGGCAAGTATGACGCCGTAGCCGACAGGCTGTTCGTGACTCAGCCGGCATGGCACGACAGCGGCAAGGTATGGGAAGCGGTCGCGGCCGTTCTCACTCCCGCCGAGCAGAAGAAGGTGCTGGCGCTGGCGAAAGATCCGTCGGTGCTGGCCGAAGTGCAGAGCGATTACGATTTGGGGACCAGGCTCGGAGTAAACTCTACCCCTAGCCTCTTCCTCACACACGGAATCCGGCGATTCCCGCTGCCAAACTTCGACAACTATTCGCTCTTCAGGTCGATGGTCGATGGCCTCAAGTAAGCTCATCCGCATTTTGCTGGTGGCGCTGCGCGTTGGGCTCGGCGCGATTTTCGTCTACGCCGCGTGGATCAAACTGCGCGACCCGTGGCAGCTCTTTGCCATGAGCATCGATTCCTACCGGATTCTGCCTCTGGGCGCCGTCGAGCTGGCGGCGCACGTCATCCCGTGGATGGAGCTGGCCGTGGGCCTGCTGCTGATCGCGGGTCTATGGCTGCGAATTTCAGGCTCCATCGTTTCGCTGCTGCTGCTGACATTCTTCGTCCTCATGTTGCGCGCGTACGCCAAGGGCATGGCTATCGACTGCGGCTGCTTCGGTCCGGGCGAGACAATTTCGTGGAAGACGCTGCTGCGCGACGGCACGATGGTTGCGGCCGCGCTGCTGGTCACCACGATGGCCTTCCTGAACCGTCCCAAGACCGCGGCATGAGCGCCGATACCGTCCCTGACGGCGAAAACCGAGGCGTTCGCGAGCGGCGAGAGCCGGCTGAAAGCCGTCTGCAGCCGGGGCGTCGTGAAAGCGATGCGCCTGCCCCACAAGTTGACGACATTCTGAACCGCGAGCTGGCGTACCACGAAAAGCTCTACTCCGGATTCGCGCAAGCGCATTTTGCGCGCCCCGCGGTTCGGGCGTTAAGGGCGCACATGGCGCGGCGGATCTTGCGAATGACCGGCGCCGGCGAGAGCTCGCGCGTGCTCAGCCTTGGATGCGGCATCGGCGACACGGAATTGCTGCTTGCGCCGCATGTGCGCGAAATTGTGGGCGCGGATCTATCTCCGGCGGCCATCCGCCAGGCGCGCGCGGATGCGCAGCGGCTGGGCATTCGCAACGCGCGCTTCGAAGTGGGCAGCGAAGCGCCCGGCCGCTATGACGCGGTGATCGCCATCTTCTTCCTGCACCACCTGCCGGATGCGGCGCTGGCCGCATTGCCGGGGAAGTTATCGGAGTGCCTCGAACCCGGCGGAGTTTTCTATTCGCTTGACCCCAGCCAGGACCGGCTTTCGGGCGTGGTGGGACGCAAGCTCATTCCAGGCCTGATGAAGAAGTATCAAACCGCCGACGAGCGCGAGCTGGAAGCGGGCGCGACCGCCGGCTTGTTCCGGCGCGCCGGCTTCGAAGTCCGCACCGGGGTATATGACTTCGGGTCGTCGCCGCTGGCGGGGCTGTTGCCCGGATGGCGGTTCGGCTACCGCGTTGCGCGCGCGCTGGACGATGCTCTGCTGCGTCTGCCGCCGCTGCGGAGGCGCGGGAGTAATTTTGAGTTGATCGTGGTACGGCGCTAGTGCGTAACACTTCAAGCCGATGCGTAGCGCAATCGCGGTTCGTTCCCGATGACGCCTTCAGAGATATCGTTCCGCTATAGCACCCTGTAACTAAAGTTAACCTAGGCAGTTAGATTCAGTAAATGGTAGTCTTCAATTTCGCATGCGACGCTATAGGATTGCCGTTCGCCTGCTGGTTCGACCCGTACGACGCGGACCTTGCACTCCAAGGACGATCCGCGGCCATTATTGGAAGGCTGTCGCGAAGGTACAAGCAGCCTGCAAGTTACCAGATTGCCGGCGATCAGCGGTACTGGAGAGAAGCAGTGGAATCCAGCGCTGCTCAGGTTTTCCGTCGTGGTTTCGACCATGCGGCCCAAATCCACTCCGAAAAAGCACACCTGCCAATGCACGTGGGACCGCAACCGCTTCCGGCGCTCTGGGCGATTTGGCATAAAAGTAAATGTTGCTATTGCACTTTCCGGGCCATCGGAACTAGCCCTCCGTTTGCGGGAAAACCCTGTCGCAAACAACCTGAACGAAGTCCTAACCTTTTTCCAACTGCATCCTGTGGCACTGTAAAAATCGAAGATGAGGTACGGTTGTAGAAGTACTACGCCGCGACATCAGCACTATTCGTGTTATCCTAGATTCCCCAGTTTGGGGACATCGTTCGTTTTCGTTGGAATCACTCCCACAGCGGCTTTCCAAGTTGGCGCTAAAGCCCTCGTGCGGGGGTGGCGGCTCAGAGGGAAGCACCCGATCGCCTTGCGATGCCCGCGGCATGGTGCATGAATTTGCCTGCGGAAAGCCTCTCCCTGCTCGGTATCGGCGCCCGTCCCGCCGATGCGAACCCGCGCTTACGCCCCTCCGCCTTTCTTGAGAATGTATCATTGGACTTTGCTGTTCCCGATGCGCCCTCGCACCGGAATTACTAACGGCAATACGCGCATGCGCGGCCGGCAAGCGACTGAGGAACCTGCTTGCTCGCTGGGAACTCACCGCAACTTATTGATTCTGCTGGACGACTCTTCGAATGTCCTCTTGAGAGAAGGCCGAAGCGCGTTCACACGATTGTGAACCCTGCACGCAAAGTGCGTGCGCCACGACGAATACAGTTGCGCCTTCGCGTTAAAAGTCCCAGCCTTGAAGTTCCGCTCACCCACCCGCTTGCGCAACCACCCCCACGCCCCATCTCCCGCGTCCCAAACTCGCCGGGATCATGCCCCGCTGCGACGCCAATCTATCCGCATCCCGCACCGAATTCGACCGGCTTACCAACGAAATCGCGACCCGCCGGCCAAGCATCGGTTCAACTCCCAAGAACTTTCACCCAAAATCGCATTAAGTTCCTCCGGCAAATACCTGACCGAGAAACAAAACGGTACTATGTCCTGCGCTTTGGCAGTTGCCATAGTTTAACAGTCGTTATTTCGGCGCCATGTGTTAAGCTAACTCTGCAGGTTGATTTAGCCATACACCACGCGGATTGCCCCCTTATGGAATTAAACATGCTCAATACGACCGCGCCGCTCATGCAAACACAGTTGGAGTATAACCCTCGGCCGCCCCAATTGATCCTGCCTCCCGAAACGGCGCCGCTGTGGTACGCTGTGCGCGTGCGGTCCAAATTCGAGCGCAATGTGAGTATCGTATTGGAGCACAAAGGAGTGGAGCAGTTCCTGCCCACCTACCGCTCCCGCCGGACATGGACCGATCGTACTAAAACTTTGGACTTACCGCTCTTCCCTGGTTACGTTTTCTGCCGAATACCTCTGGAACAGAGGAACCGGGTTGTCACCACGGATGGCGTCGTAGGGCTCGTCGGCGCCGGGCGGCAACCGATTCCAGTCAGCGACATAGAGATCGAGGCCATCCGCACGATGATCCAGTCCCAGGTGGAAACCCAGCCTTGGCCTTTTCTCAAGATCGGCCAAACGGTGCGCATCTGCCAGGGATCTATGTCTGGCATCGAGGGAATACTGATCAGGGTCAAGAATTCCTGGCGTTTGGTTGTTTCCTTAACCTTGCTTGAGCGGTCTGTGGCTGTAGAGATCGACGCCGCCTGCGTTTCGCCGGTCCACTGAGTCCCAAGCCTGGATTTCTCATCGAATTCGATGAGAAATCCGGCTAGGGCGATTTGCAGCTTGGTCTGCGTGAACCACTAAGATCAGACTCCGCTCTTTACCTTAACTCAGCCTCAGAACCGCGCACTTCAGCAGTCCTCTGTGTGCCCAAAAATGCTCTCTGGACACCAGTAAGTAGTTCAAGGTCCTAGTAGTTCTATAAATTCCCTAGTACGCTGTCCTGACACTACCGAATTATTGGTACTCTTTCCCCTTGACTTGATGTGTAAGTAAGGTATGCTTGTGAACAGTTAGAGGATTGGTTGTTGGCTACGCGGCCTTTGCAAGACGCGGAATCAGAGTCCTCAGAGCAAAGTTTCCGAAGCCGTTTCTCGTAGTCCGATTATTAGGAACTTTTTGATGGACGTAAGACTCGTTACCCAAGATCGCGAACTACTTAAAATGTGCCGGGAGATTGTTACAAACCTCCCCCATCAACATTGCACCTTTTCTGCCGCAACGTCCGAGGAAGGCGATGCCGAAGCGGACGTCTTTCTTTGGGATTTCGAACCTCATACCACCCGCCTGCCGGATATCGACGGCAATCCTTCGAAGCATCTGTTCCTTGTGCATCGCAACGACCTGCCTTTGTTTCGCGACCGGATCGCAGCCGCCGAGGCTAGAATCTTCCTCAAACCGGTGAGGCGGGCAACCCTCGAGGTATTCCTGGCGCAGGCGCTGGCTGCCTACCGGGATCGCGAAGCCGCGACGACATCGCTGCGCGCCGATCGCGATGAGATTTTGCAGTGTCTCATTGAAACCAACCTGAGGCTCCAGGAATACGACCAGGACCGCACCACGTTTCTGGCCCGGGCCGTTCACGATTTCCGGGCTCCTCTGACGGCTTTGAGCGGCTACTGCGGGCTCCTGTTGAGTGAGCCGCTGGGGCCCTTAAGCGAAAGCCAGAAAGAAGTCCTGCGGCGCATGCAACACAGCGCCAAGCGTCTGTCCCGGATGACCAGCGCCATGTTTCAGTTGAGCGTGGGCCGGCAAGTCAAAAGGCTCCCCGACCTGAGGCCGGGCGACATCCGTGAGTGCCTGGAACAGGCGCTGCACGAGATCACTCCTTATGCCGACGAGAAGGGCATCGCCATCCGCGTCGAGCTTGCCCCGTGCGATCTTCCCCTCTACTTCGAAGCCGGCCAAATGGAGCAGGTTTTGATCAACGTGCTCGATAACGCATGTAAGTTCACGCCAAGATCCGGTTCTATCGATATCCGCGGTTATCCCTTTTTCTGGGAGCGCCGAATGAGCAAATCCGCAGTGCCGTCGGCAGCGGAACGGCGGTGGCGCACCACCACCGAACCCAACACCTACCGCGTGGACATTCAAGATTCCGGCAGCGCGATACCAGAGGAACATCTCGAGCGTATCTTTGAAGAATATACTTCTTACGCCGGCGGCCGCGACCGTTCCGGAGGCGGCCTCGGACTGGCTATCACACGCATGATCGTCAATCAACACGATGGCGCGGTGTGGGCTGAAAATGCAGATTCCGGACCTATGTTTTCGTTCGTCCTTCCCATGTTCCGGCGAGAAACCTTATATACAGCGGAACCATTGTGCGAAACAGTCAAAGAGGAGCAACTGTCAAATGCAAGATGTTAAGAACAGCCGAACCATTCTCGTAGGTGAAGATGAGTTGGAAGTCCGCGGGTACCTCGAGATGGCGTTGAAATGCCTCGGCTATTCCGTTGAGTTGGCTCAGGATGGGGACGAAGTGCTGGCCTGCTTACAATCGTCCCGGACAGACTTCGCCGCCATACTGCTCGATATCGTGATGCCGAGCCGCGACGGTCTCGATACGCTGCGCGAGATCCGGCGCATGAACGCCGACATACCCGTCATTGTGGTCTCCGGCGCCTCTTCCACGATGAACATTGTCACTGCCATGAAAAACGGCGGGACAGATTTTCTTTGCAAGCCGGTAGCGCACGAAGATCTGCGGAAGGCCATTACCCGCGCCCTCGAAACCAAAGGCACGGAATACCTGCCTCCCGCGCGTAATGCCGGGCCTGTCACGAGGGTTTTCCTCGGCCGCAATCCCCAGATGAAGGAAATCCAAACGCTCATCGGGCAAATCGGCTGGTTTGAGCCGCCGGTCCTGATACAGGGCGAGACTGGCAGCGGCAAGGAAGTGGTTGCGCGCGAGCTGCACGCCCAATCGCCTCGAGCTCACAAATCGTTCTTGAAGCTGAATTGCGCGGCGCTTCCCACCGAGTTGGTTGAGAGCGAGCTGTTTGGATACGAGCGGGGCGCCTTCACGGGAGCATTTCAGAAAAAAGCCGGCATGTTCGAAATGGCGGACGGCGGCACCATCCTGCTGGATGAAATCGGCGATATGGACGTGCGGCTCCAGGCCAAGCTCCTGCAGGTCCTCCAGGATCACGAATTCCAGCGCATCGGCGGTAAGGAAACCATCAAGGTGGATGTCCGCGTTATCGCCGCAACCCACCGCGACCTCGAGAAGGCGATCGTGGAGCGGACCTTCCGCGAAGATCTATATTACCGTCTGAACGTGATCAATATCGTTATGCCGCCGCTTCGGGAGCGCACCGAGGACATTATTCCCCTGGCGGAATTCCTGATGAAGAAGCACGCATCGCAGAACGTAGCCAACCCGGTGATCACGGCCGATCTCAAGCACGCGATGATGACCCATCATTGGCCGGGCAACGTGCGTGAGCTGGAAAACTTCGTTCGCAAGTTTCTCATCTTGAGAGAGCCCGACGCGCTGGCACGCGAGCTCCGCGCCAAAATTGCCCGCAAGTCGATGATGTTTGCGGCGATGCCCGAAGCCTATACCGCTCCAGCCCATCAGATCGCCGAGCGGCCCATTCTGGAACAGGTGACCAGGGCCAAGCGGCAGGCCGAAACGGAAGCCATCCTTGCAACTCTAAACTCGACGCGGTGGAATCGGAAACAGGCGGCTGTGCTATTGAAGATCGATTACAAAGCGCTGCTTTATAAGATGAAGAAGCTTGGCATTGAGGACACGGATACACCGGATCAGCGAACCGACCCTGTGCATCTGGAAGAGCCGGTATGGCGGGATGCAAATCAGCGAAGCGCAGCCATCGAGAGCGTCGGCTGACGAAAACCGGCGTTTGAAATTTGAACCATCCGGCCGCCCACCTCGGCCTGAACAAAGAGCCTGCTGCAAGCGGCGATCCGAAACCCCAGCAGGACAGTGTGTCGCGACGACGGCCCCGGCTGTTTCCGCGTGCTTGGGCGGGAGCCAGTTTAACCCTCGTTAGGACCGGTCTGTTTCGTGCATTTCTGTGCGGGCAAGCAAAAAGCTCCGAATGAATTCAGCGTGTAATCGATTTCCACGCTCATTGACGTGCGCTCCTATTCTGCATGATACGCCGCACATCCTTATTCGATAAACTCTGCATTCCATGAACCCTGGTGTCACTGACCTATGCCTCAGTCTTTCAACCCAAGATCCGCCAGCGCCTCCGGCACATCCTCCCAGATCAGTCTGGCTTCGCCCCAACCCTGCCGCCGCAAGTAGCGCGCGCGGAGCCACGCCGTCAGAAAGATAGTCAGTCCGAATAGGAATGTCGCAGTAAGTTGGCTCAGTGCGGCAATAATAATCGAAAGCGCCGGCGCCAGAAAGAAGACCGCCGCCAGATAATTTCCCAATCACGCTTGTCAGCGGCTTCTTACCTGCACGCGAACGGTAGCTGCTGCCAGTTATAAAAGAGCAGCTCGAAGATAGTGAGCGACACCAGCGACTGCAGCGCCATCATCCGCGCGGCCACGCTCCACCCCAGCGTCATCACGGCAGCCGGCGCCAGCAGAACGTAGATCGGCAGGATGGCGTAGACCATCACAAACCTCTCCACCGCGGACATCCACTGCGCCCGGCCTTGGCTTTCCGTCATGCGGAAGATCCAGTTGGCGCCCAGCTCCACCGGTGTCGAGAGCGTATGCCGCATTCCGGGGACAAAGATCATCGACGCCGCCAGCGGCCAATACAACGTCATGAACCGCAGCATCGTATCCCAATCGATCTCCCACTTCTTGGCCGCCAGCGCCAGCAGCACGCTGTTCAGCAGAATTCCCAGCGCCAATCCGCCGTATCCCAACAGCAGGAGCCGGTGCGTCCGGCTGCGTGCCAGCGCCGTATCCATGAAGTGGAAAACTGCGGCTTGATGCGGCCCCCGCGCCAGCAGGCCGGCGATACTCCACTGCCGCACCGAAGGCGATTCTACCGCGCTCCCCGATTCCACCATCAGCTTCCGGTAGCGGCGGTAACTCACGAAATACCCAAGCGCCGCGGCGGCGACCGCCGCCATGGCGTCGTCGCCCGTGATAGCCGCAGTTCCAGCCCAACCCTCCCCGGCGCCTCACTCGCCCTTCCGCGTTTAGGACAAAGCCAGCAGCCCGTGAGCCAGATTCTGCGCGGCCCCTCGCCGCCGGCGTCTTCGCCCGTGATAGGCGCAGCTCAAGCCCAAGTCTGACTCGCCCCACTCCATTATTATCCGGTTGTTATAATCAAGCTCGCGGAACACCCGCCGGGCTGAGCCCGGCCACGAGGAGGGAACTTATGTGCCAGATTAAACGGCGTTCGTTTCTGAGTTCGTCCGCGACGCTTTTGGGCGGTGGCGTGATTGCCGGCCAAAAGGGTCACGCCCAGAACCACGCTTCCAGCAACCCCAGCGGTATGCATGACCATGTCCACACGGTCTCGGTGATGACCGAAACCGCCAATCGCTTGCTGGCCGCGCTTAGCCCGGAACAAAGGGCCAAGGCGGTCTTCCCGTTCCAGGATGAAGAACGCATGCATTGGTTCTACGTTCCAATCGACCGCAAAGGCCTTACGCTGGGCGAAATGAGTCCTTATCAGAGGCACCTCGCCAGCGCACTATTGGCGTCCGGATTGAGCCAGTCCGGGTATATCAAGGCGGTCACCATAATGAGTCTGGAAGACGTGCTGAAGCTGATGGAAAACGACAGCGGGGTGCGACGCAACCCCGAGAAATATCACTTCACGATTTTCGGCGCGCCCGCCGACGCCGGCGCCTGGGGCTACCGCGTCGAGGGCCACCACATCAGCCAGAACTATACCGTGACGAACGGTCAGGTGGTGGATGGGCCCAGCTTCTTCGGCTCGAATCCGGCCGAGGTGAAGCAGGGGCCGCGCAAAGGGCTGCGCGTGCTCGCCCCTGAAGACGACCTGGGCTTCGAGGTGATTCATGCCCTGGATGAGCGGCTGCAAAAGGCCGCCATCGTCGATCCCAAAGCTTATAGCGATATCCTGACCACCAACGCGCGGACAGCCGCTCTGAAAGGCCAGCCGTCGGGGCTTTCCGCCTCGAAGATGAACGCCAAGCAATTCGACGCCCTGCGGGCGCTGGCCGAGCTCTACGCGCACAACCTGCCCAGTGACATCGCCCAGCGGCGCATCGACCAGATCGACAAGGCCGGCCGCAACGCCTGGTTCGCCTGGGCGGGAGGCGCCAAACCGGGCGACCCGCATTATTACCGGGTGCAGACGACTTCGTTCATGATCGAATTCGACATGACGCAGGACAACGCCAACCACATACACTCGGTCTGGCGCGACCTCAACGGCGATTTCGGCGGCGATCTGCTCAGGGCGCATTACGAAGACAGCCACCAAATCGCCAGGCAAGAGCAAGGTTAATCGGCTGGTGCGGCACAGAGTGGCAAAGTGGAAATGAATCGCCGTTGCAGCGATCGCGCCCCCAGGCGCGGCAGTCGCCAACCTCTTACTTTTCGGGGGCCACGCGGCGTTCTGCCAAGATCTACCAAGAAGCCGGCATTGCCGAATCGCCTACACGCGTGCTTAAATACTGTGAGCGATGCGGCGCGTTCTCAAGATTCTGGCGGCTGTCGTAGCTGTGTATCTGGCGGCGTGCGCGGGCCTCTACGCCATCATGACCCTGCCACCGGAGCGCTTCGCCCGAGCTGCCGCCACGGCGCCTTCGCCGCTGTTGTTCACGGTGCTCCCGTTTCTGCCCTTGTGGAATCTTGCCCGTGGCGGGCATCTGAGTGTTGGGGCACCGGCGCCCGACTTCGACCTGGCCACCTTGGATAAATCGGCGCGAGTGCGGCTCTCCTCCTTCCGAGGCGTCAAGCCCGTGGTGCTGATCTTCGGCAGCTATACCTGACCGCCCTTTCGCCGGGAGGTTCCCGAGCTCGACAAGCTGTATCAGACATACAAGCACAGCGTGGCGTTCTACATTGTGTACATCCTTGAAGCGCACGCCTCCGATATCTGGCAGATGCCGTCCAATGTCAGCCAGCACGTGGTCTTCGCCAGCCCCAGGAATCTGGACGAACGATACGGCGTAGCGAGCTCGTGCGTGCGCGATCTGCACCTCTCCATTCCGGCGCTGATCGACAACTTCGATAACCCAACGGAAACCGCCTACACAGGCTGGCCCGACCGGCTCTATCTGATCGGACCCGATGGGCGCGTGGCTTTCAAGACCGCGCCCGGACCGTTCGGGTTCAACTCCGAGGGCCTGGAAGCGGAGCTGCGCAAGACCGCCGGACCGGGTCGGTGAACCGGGGGCAGGCGGACCACTGCCGCGAGTTATAAGCCACCTTACATGCCTGTTCCCGGCCGCCGCGACAGCGCCGGCGAGATCCCCGACATCGGCACACAGCATCGGCACAGTGCATCGGCACACACCCATCTCGACAGAAGACCGGCAAATCACCTGGAGGCAAGGGGCCTCGACGGAACTCCGCGTGCGCCGGCAACTGCGCTTCACGATAAGCCCGCGATACGGCCAGTTACAAACCCTGCTGCGACCAATCAGTGCTCCTCTCGATTTCTTCGAGCAGTCCTGCCCCTCGCCACGAGTCCCGAGGCGTTCGTTTCGAAACGGACCATGTTTTTGTTCCCGTTATACGGCCCGCAGCGAGAATTTTGTTCTCGTTGTGTTCGCAGCCCATTCGATTCAAGCGCCCGCCCGGCCCCCTAACTTCTGGCTCCTGGTCTGTGACTCGCCCCCTCCACGAGTTCCTTTAACTCAGGTTTCCCCCCGAGTTAATCCGGGGTCAAGATCCCTGACGCGGCCGCGAGTCACAGACCTGTTCAATCCGGCCCGGCCGGTGGCGGGACTTTCAGGCGGCTTTTGCCCTTTGCTCACAAGTCCACCTATTTCGTGGACACACACTAGCAACTAGGCTAGCCGGATCGGCGCCCGTTAATATAGATATGATGGTTCGGTTCCCCCATGAGACTCCTCTTACCCTTCTTCGCCGCTTCTGCGGCCCTCTTCGCGCAAGGCAACGCGGATTGGCATCGCGAATTCCCCGCGTTTAAAATCGCCGGCAACTTATATTACGTCGGCACCGCCGATCTCGCCGTCTATCTGATCGCCACGCCGCAAGGCAACATCCTGATCAACACCGATTTCAAACAGGACGTGCCGGCGGTCAAGAAGAGCATCGAGCAGCTCGGCTTCCAGTACGGCGACACGAAGATTCTTCTGATCAGCCACGCGCACGGCGATCATGACGAGGCGACGGCGCTGGTTGCAAAGGAAACCGGCGCGAAGCTGATGGTGATGGCTGCCGACGTCCCGGAAGAGGAGAGCTCGGCCAACGGCCGTCCCGGCGCGCATGTGGACCGCGTCTTACACGATGGCGATACCGTGGAGCTGGGCGGATCGAAACTCGTGGCGCATTTGACGCCGGGCCACACCAAGGGTTGCACCACCTGGACCATTCAGGTGCGCGACGGTGTGCGCACGCTGAGCGCGGTGATCGTCGGCAGCCCCAACGTGAACCCAGGATACATTCTGGTGGGCAACAAGAATTATCCGGGGATCGCGGACGACTACGTGAAGACCTTCGTGACGCTGAAGAGCTTGCCCTGCGACCTGTTTCTGGGCGCGCACGGCGCCTACTTCGGCATGAATGCCAAATACGACAGGATGAAAGCCGGCGCGGCGAACCCATTCATCGATCCCGACGGCTACAAAGCCTACATCGCCGAACGGGAAGCTACGTTCCGCAAGGAGTGGGACCGGCAGAAGCAGAACCCTGGTAGTCCGGCGCGATAACGCAATACTTAAGGTGTCGTTTCAGGCATGCTTCTACTGTGGGGCAGCCAATCCTGGGTGTGCCCCTCAGGGGCTGAACACCAGTGGGGGAAGGACCCACTCGAATTCTCGAATAATTGATGGTTAGATTCGATAGCTGGCGAGCGGCGAGCACTGGTAACGGTGCTAATCGAAACCTCGCGACAAAGTCCACGCATGGTGGGCCAGCAATCCGGCGGGCTGTAACGCGAGTAAAGTTCGAGCAGGCCCCGAAAGCTGCAATGCGGACGCCGACCCGGCCCAGGATGTAGCCGTTTGAAATCGATCACCGGTCCTGAGATGCGCCGGTGGATCGAGGCGAATGGATGGCCCTCCAACGCATCAATGGGAGCCGCCATATCTACTCTGGGAGAAGATCATTTCCGTTCCCTTACATGGCGCCAAGAACCTGAAGCCTGGACGCTTCGGATCGTTCGGGATGCTGGCGTCACCTTCTAGCATTTCGACGAGATCGAGGGCCATTCGTTAGCGGGTGCGGCATTCATATTAGAATTGGGTGTCCATCGCACTATGCGCGGCATTCAATTGCAATTGCTCGCTCCGCTATGCTCCCCCGTCGGCGTGACGCCGCTCGAGCCGAAAGGCGTAGTGTATACCAAGCGTTGGGTGGTGGACTTGCTCCTGGATTTGGCAGGCTACCTTCCGGAGAACAACCTGGTCGACGCCGTAGCGGTGGAGCCCTCCGCGGGAGCCGGCGCGTTTCTTGGCCCCATGATCGAACGGCTGATAGCGTCCTGCCAGAAACTCGGCCGGCCGCTATCGGACTGCCGGGATTCGCTGATCGCTTTTGAACTCGACGCCGCAAGCGCCGAGCGTGCGAAACAGCTTGTGATTGGCACGCTGACGGATTGCGGTCTCGGCCGTCCATTGGCCGAGACTCTAGCTTTACATTGGGTACGAAACGCGGACTACCTATTTGAAGCTACGGGTATCGAGGCGGATTTCCTGATTGGCAACCCGCCATACGTGCGTCTGGAGGAGATTCCCGAAAGTACCGCTGCCGCTTACCGCAATGCCTATCCCGCCATGACGGGCCGCGCCGATCTTTATATAGCATTCTTCGAAGCGGCGCTCTATCAACTCAAAGAAGACGGTGTCTGCGCCTTCATTTGCGCCGACCGCTGGATGCGCAACCAATACGGGGCAGGCCTGCGCAAACTGATCGCTTCGGGATACGGAGTCGAAGCAGTAATCGAGATGCACCAAGCCGACGCTTTTCACGATGAAGTGGATGCCTATCCGGCAATCACCGTGATCCGGCGGCGAAGCCAGGGGCCTGCCATCATTGCAAGCGTTGGGCCGGAAGTGGAGGAGGCTCCCTCGCAAGCCGTGTCGGCCGCGCTCTGGGCAACCGCTCGAGGCGAACGCCCGGCCTTGCCGCCCGGCCTTCGAACGGCGGTTGTGAATAGCTGGTTTAAGGGCACAAACCCTTGGCCCTGTCACACTCCCGAACAGTTAGTTCTATTGCGCGAATTGGAAGATCGGTTCCCCGCCCTGGAAGCCTGCGCTAAAGTCGGAATCGGCGTGGCCACCGGCAACGATAGCGTATTCGTCACCAAAGATACCGGCATCGTAGAACCCTCGCGGCTCTTGAAGCTTGCACTGGCAAAGGATATTAGCTCGGGAACAATGGAGTGGTCTGGCCATTATCTGGTGGACCCGTGGAACGGCGAAGGTCTTGTCGATCTGGAACGGTATCCGAGGCTGCGCGCCTATTTCGGCAAGCATGCCATCGCCCTGAAGAAGCGTCACACAGCCACGAAGAATGCAAGCGGATGGTATAAGACCATTGATCGCGTTTCACATGCCCTTACCATGGCTCCCAAGCTATACATCGCCGATATCAAGGCCGCGCTCGACCCGGTGCTGGATGCGGGTGAGACGTACCCCCATCACAACCTGTATTTCATACAGTCCGAAGAGTGGGATTTGGAAGTGCTGGGCGGCCTGCTCCTCTCCGCCGTGGGCCAGTTCTTTGTCGAGTCCTACGGCGTCCGCATGCGCGGCGGATATTGGCGCTTCCAGGCTCAATACCTGCGGAGGATTCGCGTACCTTCCCCGAAAGACCTGTCTGAGATTCAATCCAATGACTTGAGAGAGGCCTTTCGCGACCGCGACAGAGGGCGTGCAACGCGGATGGCGTTGGAGCTTTACGGCATCGACGCTGCACGGATGGAGACTGCGCTTGGACATTGACAAGCGCCTGCAAAGAGCCGTTCAGAGCTATTGGGACGCCCGAGCGAAGAACAAGGAGAAGCAGGTTCAGTCCGGAAAGATCGACGCCGGCACGCGTGGCGAAGTGACGGGTGGCACTCAGATGGGCGCGCTCGAGGTCCTGGTCGCAGATATACTCTGCGACGCCGGAATGGACAAACTCGACATCCGCATGCGAACTGCGCTGGAGTTGCCGGGTTACTTCAGAGCGACGAAGAAATGGGATCTCATGGTGGTTTCCGAAGGCCGGTTGGTGATGGCCATGGAGTTCAAATCGCAGGCCGGAAAGTCAATCGGTAACAACGTAAATAATCGCGCAGAGGAAGCGGTGGGTAGCGCCAAGGATATTTGGACCGCCTATCGTGAAGGGCGTTTTGGCCAATCCCTTGCTCCGTTCCTTGGGTACTTCTTTCTGTTGGAAGACCGCCAGAGCGTCAGAGCGCCGGTATCGAACAAGGAACCGTACTTTCCGGTAGATCCTGTCTTCCGTGGAGAGCCGAGAGAGAACTCGCCGGACTCACAGCGTTATCGGGGCGTCTCATATAGCGCCCGGTATGAGTTGCTTTGCCGCCGGTTGGTGCTCGAGCGGCTCTACAATTCGGCCTGCTTTCTGACGGCGACGAATTCACGGAAAACCCAAATCACGCAGCCTGCCGAGGATTTGAGTTTCCAGCGATTTGCTGCGTCGCTGCGCGGGCATGCGATAACATTTCTGGGCAGCCGCCAACGCTAATGCTTGATGGGATCTTTTCCCGTCTTATCGTCCGCATCCGTATCGAACGTAATCGTCGATTCGCCCTGAAACTTCCGGAAGCCGCTGAAGGTCACTTCATTCTTCGTGTGGATATAACCGGTTCCCATGCGCACTTCGGCGCGCAGCGGTAACACATACTGTTTGCCGCCCACATCCTGCAGCGCATAATCCAACACCGTGATGGCTTGCCTGACGGGGAAATCGACGGGGATATCGACGGCGCGATTGGTCAGGCGGACGATGTCGTTGGTTTCGCCGTCCAGGTAAACCAGGCCTTCCAGACCGACAATCACTTCATCGGGAACCGGGCCTGTGCCGAACGCCAGTTTGTAGTGCGAAGTGCCCTCTTTGATGCGATATGAGTATACCTGCGTCGGCCGTTTGCGCAGGTGGGTCCAATGGTCCCAACGGAACTGGGCGTGCGACTCGGGAGCGAAAATTTCCAGCATTATACTGCCGAATTCTCCTTGCGACCAGGCGCCACGCATCGATAGGAAACTTTGCGTCGTCGGGCGGCCGTTGAGAGTGGTCAGATGGTAATCTTCGGCGTGATCGAGATAGCTGAGCTTGACGCCCAGAACGTCCTTCTTATTCCAATTGCCTTTTCCGCCGAGGTCTTCGAACCGCTCCACCGTCTCGTTGCACAGAAAATCGGGCAGGTGCGCAGTGTAGTTGAGCGCGTAAACGCGTCCGTGGTGAATGGCGGCCAGCATCTCGTCGGGCGAAGGAACCGGCGGTAGAGTAAATCTGGGCGGCTCCTCCGGCAAGGGAAGCTCGTCCGAAATCTCGCGCAGATGGCGGAGCTCTTGCAAGGTTTTCGGACCGGCGCCGGCGCTTTCCAGTTCCTCCACCGGGTAGGCGTCAAGACTTTCCCGGAGCTTCACCTTGCTCAACGCCTTAGCGATCTGCTTATCGTCTTGATTCGCAGCCAGACCCGCGCGCACCAGCGCTACGACATCGTTGACTGTTGCCGGCGGCGGGTCGGCCGCCAACGCAGGGAACGCGAGCATCGCGAGGCTAAGCGCACAGCGCATAAAAAATCACCTGCACGGCGCGGCCCGCTGCTATGGCAAGACCGACGGTCGAGGCAGACTCGCCGATCGCACGAATGAGCAAGCCGAATTCGGCATCGGCGCCCACGAAACGGTCCTGCACGCAGACTTCCCTGCCGCACCAGAACGGCTGCATCCGCTGGAACAGGCCGTTAAACTGGGCTTCGGACTTCGCCTGGTTGACGGAACTCCCCTGCACGCACGGGCCGGTGAGGGGGTTGCGGACGATGTATTTATGGTTCGCTGAGCGGCCGGTAAGCTGGCCGGTTCGGCCCACCATGGCTCCCTTCCCGGCAAGCTCGCCTTTGCCGCGGCGCCGGGCGTGTTCTACCGGATGTGCAACTCCGCGGTTCCAATATGCGGTTTGAATGTTCTGTAAGCCACGTATTTCCCGTGCCCGACCGTTGCAGCTGGCTCCCGAGGCGACAATATAGTCTTGGGTCGGCATTCCCTATCGATTCTAACAGTACCCTATCGTAATATGAATTATGATTCGGCTTCTGGGGGCCTGGAGTTTCGCGCTGGCTTTATTGCAGGCGCCGCTGTGCGCGCAGGTGATTGAATTTGAGTCCAACGGGCAAAAGTATCAAACGCTGACGAAATCCGGCGTGACGATCATCTTCACCCATCTGCCAAACCATCTTCACGAATATGCGGTCATTCACGTGGCGATTTCGAACGGTTTCAAAGTGCCATATGTCGTCCGGCCGGAGGATTTCAACTACGTGCGCGCCGACGGGCAATCCATCCGCGCCGCCACCGCGCAGGCCGTGGTCAACATGCTTATGCAAAAGGGCAACGCCAACGATGTGGTGCGGCTGGTCACCGCCTATGAAGCGTCGGTTTACGGCAACACGCACTACAAGGCAACCAACGGGTTCGAGCAGCGCCGTCAAGCCGCATTGGCGTTCGGCGGGACCAAGCTGAAGGCGGCCGCGGCGGCCAGCGTGCTGGCGTTGGGGACCACCAAGCTCGAAGGGGGCGATTCGTCGGACGGGGCGGTGTTTTTTCCCAACGATGGTAAAGTGCTCACGGGCGGGAAGCTGGTGGTGCGGACCAATACGGACGTGTTTGAGTTTAATTCTGAGTGAGTGGGCAGCCAATCATGGCTTGCAGCCGCCTGTCCATGCGGCTTAGTACACCGTTTCGAAGGTTCGGACACGTGCCAGACCGCTTGCTAACGGAGTGCCCTCTGGTGCTCCGATCGGAGCCACGACCGTGAGGGGGTGGTCTTCTCGAAATACTCAGTCAGGATCTCAGCCTCTGCAACGCCAGCTTGGCGATCTGAATATCCTGCACAGCCACACCGGTCAAATCCGCGATGGTAATCTGCGCCGCATCCTTCCGTCCCAGGCTTCGATTTTGAACGATCTCTCCCAGCTCGATCAGATCGCCGGTTGCGATTAGACCTTCCTGAATCGCATACGACGAGTCTCCGAATTGTGCGCACTGCTTCCGGCTGTCCACCGCACACAGTGCGCGCGCGAAGAGCCGCGGTTCGAGCTCCTGCTTGCCGCCGCCATCGGCGCCGACGGCCGTGATGTGCGTTCCCGGCTGGATGTCGTCCGCGCCCAGCAGCCAGTGGCGCGCCGGCGTGGTGGTCACAATCAATTGACTGCGCACCGCAAGCTCGGCCACGGTGGATGCGAGCTCGATCTGAAAGCCTTCGACGTTGAATGCGGCCTGGAATGCCGCCGCGCGCTCCGCCGACCGCGCCCACAGCAGCACGCGCCGGCACGGAGTGACTTCTTTCAGAAACTCCAGTTGCAGCCGCGCCTGCGTGCCGGCGCCCACGATGCCGATGCACTCCATCTTCGATGGCGCCAGATACTTCGCCGCCACGGCGCCGGCTGCCGCTGTACGCAGATCGGTCAGGCATCCTTCGTCCTGAAGAATCGCCAGCAGCTCGCCGGTGCGGCTGCTGAAGACCAGGACCACGCCGTTGCTCGACGGCAATCCGCGCTCCGGGTTACGGTAGAAACCGGTTGCGATCTTCACGGTGAAGGCGTCGTCGCCGCAAATATATCCGTACTTGATGTGGCAATCGCCGGGCGGCTCGTCAAAGTCCAGATGACCGACGGGGGGAACCACCACTTCGCCGCGAGAGTAGGCCGCGAAACCGTCCTCCACGGCCTGAATCAACTCCGCCGGATGGATCGCCGCCAGTAACTCGGCGCGCGAATAGACGCGGGCCACTACGGCTTCACCAGATGCGGCGCGGCCGGTGCGGTCGGCGCGGTCAGCGTGGTCAGCCCGGGAAGAGGGCTTTGCTGCGCACACTTGGGATCAATGCCGTACTGGCGCAAGCGGGCGAACGAATTATTGTTATTCGGCGCGACATAAGATCGCCCTGCGCGCAAGGCCACTACCGGGATGGCGCCGATTCGCATGTTCCGCTCCACTCTACTTATTTACTACTTAATCGGCAGATTCGCGGCTTTCGAACTGACGCCGCCAGTGGTCAACACCACGGGCTGATTGCCGGCTGCCAATCCCGAAGGCACTGTGATGTTGATCTGGTACTCCGCCGGGTATCCCGCCAGCCCGCAATACGATACCGGCGCATTCTGCCCGCCCACCGTCACCGTGCACAGACTCTTGGTGGCCGGCAGCGGATTGAAAGACGCAACCGCGCCGCTCGCTGGCTGATTGTAGACCGGCCCCAATCCGTTGCCGTACAACTGCACGGAATCGCCGGCGTGCGCCGGATTCGACGCCGAGATCGGTGTCGGGTTGGCGCCGTAAGTGGTCGCATCGATGGCCGCGGCGATGCCGCTGTTCTGGAACAATTGCGGCGCATACGTCACCAACGGAATGGTCAACACGTTGCTATCCACGATGCCGTCCACGTTTACTTTCACCAAAGCCGAAGTCGCGCCCTGCAGCTCCCAGGGGATCATTACGTTCAGCTGCGTCCCGGCCTGGCTGACAAACGTGAAGAGAGCGGGGGCGCCGTTGTATCCGGCTGGCGTGCCATCGTAGGATCCCGGGATGTCGAAGCTCGCGGTGACGCCGTCCAGATTCATCGGGTAGGGAAGGAAAGTGGGTGCATCGCCGCCCAGAAATGTGTTGTTGCCTACCAGGCTCGCATTCGCCAAATTCGTTCCATAGATGGAGACGTAAGAGCCCGCGGCGATACTGGTGCTACCCACCGCGGATTCGCCGATGCTGGTCAGCGTGGGTGCGTTGATGATAGTGCCGCTGAACGGAATCGACATATTCGCAGCGGTGGCTGTGACCGTCGGAGAGTCACTGGCGGAAGCGCCGCCGAACACTTCTACCCAGGCGATCCCATAGGCATCCGAATTGCACGTGGCCGAAATGCCACTGCTGGCCGGAGAGCACGCCGGATGGCCGCTGACGCTTTGCAACGTGGCGCTGTTGCGCGGCGACACGGAAAACGACACGGGCGAATTCGCCACCGGGACGCCGGAGCCGTCAATCAGCTTGATCTGGAGCGCGCCTCCATCGCCGTTCGGAAGCGTTTCGAAACTGCCTTGTGCGAATTTGTCAATCTGCCCGAATTGGATGGCCTGCATGTCGTTGACTACATAGCTGGGCGCAATGAACAGGTACGGCACGTGGATCGCTAAGCCCACGCCAACGATGTAGACCCCTCCCGTATATTCGCCCCCCGAGGGAAGGCTTCCCGCGATCGTCAGCGTGATGGTTGCCGACGCGCCTCCGGCTATTGAGACGGTGGGTCTATCCAGGGAAATCCGCGTGAAGGTCTCTCGTCCACCGTTGGCATCCATTGGAGCGCTTACCGTTAGGTTAAGCCCCGCCACCCCGGTCCCGAGGTTGGTGATCTGGATTTGTCTGGAGGTTGGCAGCGCGTTTAGGGCGCCGAAGGAGACGGACACCGGGTTCGTACCGTCGGCTGTCACCACTTGCGCGATCACCGCGCTCTGGGTTGCGGCGCCCACGTCGAGCCGGCCGGCGCCGATATTCAGGGCGTCCACGGTGTCGCCCCAATTGTCACCCAGCGCCGCCGTATCCGGGGCTGCCGTATTCATTAGCAAGGCCTTGATCTGCGCGGCCGTGTAAGTGGGATGAAGCTGCATCAGCAGCGCGGCCGCGCCGGCCACCATGGGCGCCGAAAAACTTGTACCGGAGGCTGCAATGTAACCGTTGGCGCTGTACATGCCGCTGGACTGGTCGAAGCTTTGGGTCGCCATATACATGGCATTGGCGCCGAAAAAGTAGCCGTCCTGCAAGGCGGCGTCTTTTGCGTTCGACGACGGCCCATCGTTTGGATCGGAGCCGCCTGTCGAAACGATATCGGGCTTCAGCGCCAGAGTGCCGGGGACGGGCCCGGGCGACGAAAACGCCAGTAACTGGTTGGCGGCCAGCGGCGGCAGGAAGCCCGGGGCATACGCCGCCGCGGCCTGCTGGTTATAAGCCGCCAAAAGCATTTCCGTTCCTGCCGGGTCCACCAATACCGAACTGCCGGGATGGGAGTCGATGTAACTCTTGAGATTCTGACCGTCGCTCTGGCCGATCATCACGATGGGGCCGAACAGCGGAACGTTCCCGGAAGAGTCCTGTGTCTCCACCGGCGCCGCTGCGCCCGGCGCGTTCATGTAGAAGATAATTCCGAGCGCACCCGCATCGGCCGCGTTGGAGGCTTTGGTGTTGAAGTCGCAGTTGCCCTGCTCGATCAAGGCGATCGCGTTGTAGAGGGCGAACGCCGGCAGGGCGCTGCAAGCAAACCCGTCGTTGCCGCGCTGCGCCGCATCCACCACTGGGAACGTCCAGGCGCCCGAGAACGCGCCGGAGGCAATATCGGCCGAGTAGGCGTCGCTGGTCTGGGCTACGAGACTTTGCAGCGTCGATGGCCCTCCCGCCAGGCTCACGCTGGGCTGCAATACGTGCGAGTTCATGGTGGCGCCCACCGCGATCACCGACGGAGCGGTGGCGGGTGAGCTGATCATGTTGAAACCGGTTTGTGCGGTGGTAAAAAAATCGTATGCGTTCTCGCCATCGTCGCCGGCCGAGACGGTGATCACCATGCCGAGCTGCGCGGCCTTCTCGAAGTTGTAGGCAAGAAAGTCGCACGGCACGCCAGCGGATTGTCCGCAGACCGACCCGGTATCGAGGGGGCCATAAGTTGCGATGACCCCCGACGACAGGTTGACGATGTGCATGCCGTCATTGAAGGCATCGTTGAGGGCCTGGACGTAGACACTCTCGAAATTCTTCCCCGCGCCGCCGGCCATTCCCGGGGAGTTCTCCACGCGGTAATTCCCCAAAAAGGCTTTGGGCGCCATGCCCGAGAAGGGAACGGCGGGGCCGCCGATCTGGTTGCCGGCGATCACCGACGCAACGGCGGTTCCCTCGCCGGACCGGTCGCGCGGCGAGTAGTCGTCGGGTCCCGAGTCATTGGCCACGGCGGTCGAGTCGCTGCTGCTGCCCGCCGACAATTCGCGCACGTAGCTGCGCGCCACAATCACTTTGCTGTTGGTATAACTGCAGTCCGCCGGGAAGTTGGCGGTGCACTTGGGAAAGCCCGCGGGCATGGAGAGCGACCCATCCTGAAACGCCGGATGGGTCTGGTCGATGCCAGAGCCGATGACTCCGATCATGATGCCCTTCCCGGCGTTCGATTGCCCGCCAAGGGCCGTCCAGGCCACCGGCGCGTTGGCCAGCGCGGTGGCGGCGTTCAGCCGCGGTTTCATCGGCCGCATTTCGATCACGCCTTTGACTCCGGGCAGGGACTTCAGCTCGCCGGCGCGATCCGGCGTGGTGGCGACAAAGACCGCGTTCGAGAGGGTGTCCACCGCCCCCACCACCGCAAACTTCCGCGACGCCAGTTCCTGTTTCAGGCTCGCCTGGCGGGCCTGGAGCTGCCCCCGGTAATTCTCAGCCGCGGCGGAGTGAGTGGCCTCGCGAGTGGCAAAACGGTCGCCGACCGCCGGGTCTTCCAGCACCAAAGCGTAGTGCCGGAGATTCCGCTGCTGCTGCGCGGTGGCGGAAAAGACTGGCAAAAAGCAGAGAAGAGTACACAAAAATGCAGATCTAAAGATGCGTGAAGACGCGCATCTTCGAATTGCCGCAGATGGCGGCTTCCGGGAGTTCGGCGTCATAGGTTCCTCTGGAGTGTCATCCGGGGAAAATCCCGCCACCGCACGCGCAACCATGCCCGCACGGCGTCAAGATCCCGAGGGTCCACGAAGGTCAGGTAGGTTGCGACGATCGTGAAGCTAAAGAGTGGAATGTTCAGCGCGTATTCCAATCCCCCATGAAGAAAGATACCGGCCAATAATACCCAATACCTAAGTTGCTTGATCCATACTATGGTGCCGAGCGAGAGCTCAATCGCCAGGGTGGACCAG
>Ga0182024_10006894_pt1 | contig 24742 bp, 23 predicted proteins | sample P32metaG_FD_120480 | JGI IMG/M metagenome (GOLD analysis project Ga0182024, IMG submission 120480) | Permafrost microbial communities from Stordalen Mire, Sweden - P3-2 metaG (Illumina Assembly) | ecosystem: Environmental > Terrestrial > Soil > Wetlands > Permafrost | place: Sweden: Stordalen...
GCAACATTCGCTGCGCGGCCAGCAGCGCGGCGCTGACCGTCGCGCAGGCGAGCGCGCTGACCGACCGAGGATCGACCGTCACGCCAGCGAGGGTTTGGCGCGCGTCGCGGCGAGCCTGCGAATCCTCCGCGTCGCGCGCGAAACGGCCCAGCCGAGCTTGCGGACGTCGTGATCGACGCGCTTGCCGTCGATCGCAATCGTTCCGTTGGCGAAGCTCAGCGTATGGCTGCCGTCGCCCCAGCGCCCGTGTCCGCTCAGATCGAGCCGGCGCACGACGGTTTCGCGGTAGGTGTGCGGCGTGAGCTCATCGATCCGCACGATCGCCAAACCGCAGCCGTACGAATCGGCCGAGCTCTGACCGGGCCGGTACAGCACGCCGTCGATACTGAACGGCTGACCCGCCGGGCGCGCGCAGGTGACGTCGACGACGATCGGGTTGAGCGCGTGCTCGTGCCACGGCCCGCGCGGCGAATCGGCGTGATACGCATACAGCGCGAGCGTCGACCCGCGCGTGACACGCGTGCACATCGCCCACCAGCGCCCGTCGTGGTCGAATATCGTCACATCGATTCCGTCGAACGCCGGAAACAGGGCGGTCGCGCGCTCCCAGCGCCACGGAAACTCGACGCAGCGAAACGAGCCGACTTCATTGACCGACGAGCTCTCGGGGACCAGGTAGAGCGAACCGTCGATCTCGAGCGGATACGGGTAGCTCAGGTGGTTGGGCAGATCGATGACCGTCTCGCGCCGAATCACCTCGTCGCGCGCGTTCAACTCGAGCGCTTCGATCACGCCCCGGCTGCGCTCGTTCGAATACTCCTCGACGAACACGACGCGCCGGTCGTTGCGCTCGACGATGAACGGATCCGCGATGAACGTCCCGGGCGCGGGTTGCGGTAGCCAGCGGATGTCGAGCGGACCGGGTTCGAGCAGCCGCCGCGGCAGCGCAGCGATCAGTCCGACGTTCCATTCCGTCGTCTCGAACAGTTGCGCGATGACGAACCGGGCGCACAGCACCGGCATCCGGAGCGCGAAGCGGACCCGATCGACCAGCGCCAGCGGCCGCCGCGCACGCGACGATGCGAGCGGCGTCGTTTCGATGCCGCCGCCGTCGCGCAGCGCCGTGACGAACGACGCGGGCCAGCGCGCGGCCTCGAACAGCGCCCAGCGCACCGTACTGGCGTAGAGCGTCGCAACCGAAAACCGCCCGCGACGAATCAGTTCTTCGCGGCCGTCGATCCGGCGCACCAGCTCGACGTCGACGGTGTTGTTGCCGCGACCGATCTCGCGTACGAACGGCTCACGCTCCTCGCCGTCCTCGCCGATGCGAAACGTCCACACGCCGTGCTGCGCCGATGCCGATGCCGCCCGGCCGGTCAGATCGAGGACGACATCGTAGGTACCGCGCGCGCTCGGCCGAGCACGCACGAGCGATCCGGCCGCAACGCGGGCGAATGCCGGGCCGGCCAAACGACCGGCAACGCCGCCGGGAAATGACTGCACGCCGTCGTCGAAGGCCAACTCGACGTCGACGCCGTCGAGCGCTTGGAGCGCGCGCACGCAGGCCGCCTGCCAGGCCGGAACGGCAGGCGTCGCGACGAGAACGCCGATCCTCACGGGCCGCGCAGCTGCTCGATTGGCGCGGAGCGCGCGCGCGCGACGACCCGCAGTTGCGCGATCGAGCACAAGACGAGCCACACGTACTTTTCGGTCGCGTTGTCGATGAACAGTGAGACGATGCCGATCGCGACGAACGCCGCGGTGAACGCGACGCGCAGATCGTACAGCCGGTCGCCGCGCGGGATGCGCGCGAGCTGACGGAACATCAGCACGTAACACGCGGCAACCAGCAGAAAGCCGATCAGCCCGCCGTCGAGCAAGAGGTTGAGCGGAACGTTGTGCGGCGGACGGTCCCAGCCGGCAAAATCGTGCGGTGCGACGCGCAAGAGGTTTGCGCTGTAGGCTTGGAATGCGGAACCCGCGCCCCAGCCGAAGATCGGATGTTGCAGCCAGGCGTGGACGTCGACTTGCCAGATCGACGTGCGTCCGGCCCCGCCGGTGCTCAACGCATCGGTGAGCCGGGTGAGCACGGCCGGGACGAAGAGCAGGATCAAGGCCAGCGCCGGGATCATCAGCGCGAGCGCGAACAGCCGCCGCCGCGACATCAGCACGACGACCAGTGCGACCGCGACGCACGCCAACATTGCTTCGCGCGACAAGGTGATGAGCACGCCTTCGCCCAGCACCGCCAGCGCGGCGAGTGAACCGAGCAGCGTATGAATGCGCCGCGACTGCACCAGGCCGACCAGTGCGAGCGCGAACGGTGCGAGCAGCGAGTCGGCAAAGCCGTTCGGATCGATTCGCCGCCCCGACACGTCGACGAAAAGCCGGCCGTCGAGGCTGAGCGGATTCTGGTGGAAATACCAAATGCCGTAGAGCGCGGCCGCCATGCCGCTGATCACGATCATCAGACAGATCGTGCGCAGATCGCGTTCCTCGACCGGCGCGATCGAGAGCACGACGAACAGCGCGACCAGCGAAAACGTCGTCGTGACGTCCTGCATCGCCAGGCCGAAGTCGACCGCCCAGAACGTGGTGAGCAACATCCAGAACGCGTACACGATGGCGATCGGAACGGTCACCGCCGGTCGCACGATGCGCCGTCCGCGCACGATCGCGATCACGACCGCGAGGATGGTCAGCGCGCCGGTCACCTTGGTCAACGTTCCGCCGCTGCCCAGCGAGAGCAAGTTGTCGAACGGCACGAGCACGACGTACAGGCCGTACGGAAACAGGAACGGACGCCGCAGCGCGAGCGCGATCAAGAACGGCGCCGCCAGCAAGCCGATCAGGATCGCGACGATCTTGAGATCGCCGCTCGCGACGGCCGCACCGACGCCGAGCAGAAACAGGACGATGCCGGCGGCGCCGAGGACGTGCAACGCGGCGCGATCGCTCAGCGCGTAGCGCGTGCGGGCCAGCAGGTCGGTCAGTGCGGCCGGAGCCCCGCCGATCGAGCCTAGACCGGAACGCACGTTACGCAGCGCCGCGCGCGACGGCCGGCTCGACGTCGGGCACGCTGATGATGGTGAGCGGATGCACGGTGTTCGGAGCCGCCGTCTCGGCATCGATCGCGGCGCGCAGGGCCGGCGAGAGGAACGGCCGTTCCCACAGCCGGTAGAACGCGTACGCGAAGACGATCACTCCCGGCACGAGCAGGCCGTAGACCAGCATCGCGATGCCGTAGCTCGCGTTCACCCGGTTCAGCGCGGCGCCGGCCAACTCGACGATCGGTCCGTGCACCAAGTACAAGCTGTACGAGAACGCGCCGAGCAGCACGATCGGCCTCAACGACAAGAACTGCGCGAACAGCGGCGCGCGCATCCCGCTCGACGCGACGAAGAACACGGCTACCGCCGCGCCGACGACCAGATCGCTGCCCCAGAACGCACCGTCCGGAGTGCCTTCACCGTGCGTCACGATGGCGATGATTGCGGCGATCGCCGCGGCGACGCCGGCCCAGCGCCAGGCGACGTGCAACGTCGCGCGCGCGCTGAACGCCGCCGCAACCACGCCCATGCCGAACAGGCCGAGCAGCCACGGGCTCGTGCCGTCGAGGAAACCACGCAACAGAAAGTGCGGCGCCAGGCCGATCGCCAGTGCGATTGCGAGCTGCGCCCACGGACCGAAACGGCGCCAGAGCGGCACCAGCAACAATGCGAAGACGACGTAGATCTGACATTCGAGCGCGATGCTCCACATCGGTCCGTTCAAGTACTCGGAGAACACCGGAATCAGATTGTGCACCAGCGCGAGGTGCGCGATCACACCCAGGACGATGTGCCAAGCCGGAATCGAATGTCCGCGCAGCGCCGCCGTCACGAGGACGAGTCCGACCGACAGCAGCAGGGCCGCGACGTATGCCGGCATCAACCGGCGCGCGCGCCGCACCGCAAACGCACGCGACGAGAATTTGCGTTCCGGATGCGCGGCGACCGGCAAGCCCAAACAGTAACCGGAGATCACGATGAACGCGACGACGGCGAAGTGTCCGTACTGCAAGAAACCGGTGCCGTCGCGCCAGGCCGCCAGCAGCGCGCCGGGATGCGAGACCGCGGTCTGCCACAGGTGATACAGGAAGACGTACAGCGCCGCGACACCGCGCATGCCCTCGACGTGGGCATAATAGGTGCGCGCCGGGGCCCCGGCCGCCATCAGGCAGCTCGGTGGAAGAGTACTTCCGCGGCCGTCTTCATGCATACCGCAACGTCCATGAACAGCGACCAGTTCTCCACGTAGAACAGATCGCCGCGCAGTTTGTCGGGGACATCATCGAACCCGACGACGCGCTTGCCGTAGACTTGCGACCAGCCGGTGATTCCCGGCGCAACGAGGTGGCGCTCCGAGTAGCGCGGGTGATCCTGTTCGAACTTCTGCACGAACACGGGGCGTTCCGGACGCGGGCCGACGATCGACATCTCACCGCGTAGCACGTTGAGCAACTGCGGCAACTCGTCGAGCGAGGTGCGGCGAATGAACTTGCCGACTTTCGTGCAGCGGTTGTCGCCGGTGGTCGCCAGGCGCGCGCCGTCTTTCTCGGCGTCGAGTCCCATCGAGCGGAACTTGAGCATGTAGAACGTGCGGCCGTCACGACCGACGCGCTCCTGGCGGAACATCACTGGTTCGCCGTCCTCGATCGAGATCGCCGCGGCGACGAGCGCCATGATCGGCGCGAACAGCACCAGCGCGACCGACGAGACCGCGACGTCGAACATGCGCTTGGCCAGACGTTGACCCGGCTGCGTCGCCTTGAGCGGGCGCGCCACGATGAGCGCCTGCTTTCCGATCTGCTCCATGTGCAGGTCGTAGGCGTGAACGCGAATGCGCGGCGGCGCGAAGGCGATCGTCAGACCGACCTCTTGCGCGGCGGCGAGCACTTGCGGCATCTGCGAGGGCGCGAGGATCTCGGTGAACACCAGCGTGTCGCAGCCCCATTCGACCGCGTTGCGGAACCACGGCTGCGAAGCGACGGCGTCGGGGCTGAGCGCGCCGACCGCGTCGATGTTGCTGACCGGCAGACGGTAGACGCGAGCGTTGGGCAGCGAGCGCATCGCGTCTTCCGCAAAGTCCAGCCGTGAGGGATGACCGACCACGGCGATGCGCCGCGGATGCGCGAGAATCAGCACGTCCCGCACGCGATGGGCGACTGCGCGAGCCGAACCGATCAGCGCGATCGCAAAGCAGACCGCGAAGATCGCGACGACGCGTGAGGTCGAGATCCCCGGGAAGAGCGAGAAGACGACCAGCACCGGCGCCGAGGCCAGCGAGAGTGCCGCGACCGCGTGGTAGAACTCGTCGCGGACCGACATCGCGAAAGAACGCTGATAGAGGCCGAGCTGCCAGAACACGACGATCGCCAGAACCGCCGTGAGGATCGCCGGCACGGCGACGTGGCGCAGGACCAGCGAGTGGGACCAGAACGTCCGGACGAAGACGCCGGCGAGGTAGGTCGCGACCAGGAAGAGGACCACGTCCGACGCGAGCAGCGCCGACACCCAGGCACGGGAAAACGAATGCACGCCGGGGCGCGCATCCACATGTTGACGGGGTGTAAACTCGTGATCTGCCCTGACGGCCATTTCGGTGCGATCCTCGCGACGGCAATGCGCATCGGTGCGCACTCATATCGTCGCCTGAGGGGCTGGCCGCTAAGTGAACCGCACGTCCTGTCATAGGGCGTGCTTTGGTCCCGGATCTAGCGCAGTTCCAGGACCATAGTCCTTGAACATAACGGCCCAGCGTCATACCCCATTTTTGGGGGTGCAAGGCCGAGAATCTCCGCCCGCCGAGCGCGGAATGGTCGCTGCGGGGCTGCTGGACGGTACGCACTTTTCCAGGGGTGTCCTGTCCGCGGGCACTAGGACCCGGAAAGACCGTGATCGGGCTCACGAACGCCAAAAGGCTACTCCGAGCCCATGCTCTTCGGCTCGGGGTCACGCCGCCGGAGCCGGCCGGATCGCTAGTCGCCGAACCCGCGAACCACGAGCCAGACGATGATTCCGCAGTCGATCAGCGCAACGCCGATGAGGCCGAACAGCAGCATCTCGATCGCGTTGAAGCGCCCGAACATCGGGCTGGTCTTCACGCGCGCGGTCGTCGCGCGACGCGCCGGAAGGCGTGAATCCATGAGGCTCTCCCCTCGCACAGAGTCGGACCGGCTACCGCCGGTACCTGTATATCGGCCGCTGAGGTCGCCGAGTTTACCGTCCATCCGGCCCCTGTGATCTCCGTCGCCCGCGCACCACGACACGGATACGCCACCGAACGGCCGGGAGGCCATCGGTGGGCTCAGCATAAGAGCGGCGTAGTCGTCGGCGGGTAGGCGCGGTCTTCACTTTCGTGGTCGGCGAAGCGTTGAGGAGGGTTACGCATCGTCTTGCTTCGTGGAGGGCAAGCCGGCCTCGCGGGGCCCTCATCCACCAACCTCAATGACGGCGCGCCGCATTGCGACGAGTCCGATGCTGTTTGCGCGTTCAATCTGGCCGCTGTAGTGAGCCGCACCGAGCTGACCAACGCCCTCCGCGACGCGGTGCCTCGCTCGACGGCTCACGCGATCCTCGACGCGGTCTGTCAACAGTATTCCGGCGATGTCGACGGCTCGATCCGCACGTTACGGCACGCGCTGCAAAAGGCCGACGCCGCGGACCGCTGCGCCGTCGCCGACATCCTCGCACCGATCCTCGTCATGCGGGATCGCGCCGAGGAGCGCCCGGAATTCGACCGGCTCATTGAAGTCCTGGCCGAGGGCGGATGGGCCGCGTCCGCACATTCATTCCGCGCAATGCCGGCCGCGCTGAGCGGCGACCGCGGTGAAGCGCGACGGCAGCACGACGCGGCATGGACGACACTCTCCGAGCGCACGTCGAAGATCGAACGGTTTCGCGTGCTGCAACGCCTCGCGCGCGTGTCGTTTCTTCTGCACGATTACGAGCGCGCACTCGACCTCGCGGCGAGCAGCGCTGCTCTCTGCCGCGGCGTGGGCGCGTGGCGCGCCGCCGCGGGTTCGTACTCCATCATGTATCTCGTGCACCACGAAGTGACCGGGGACGTGCCGCAGGCGGACCAATGCGTACGTCTGTGGGCCGAAGCCGCTCGGCGCTCGGAAGACGCCTCGTTCGAGCGAGCCGCGCTCGTTGCAGAGTTCGAGATCGCGGTGCAGCTCGGCGATGAGGAGCGCGCCTTGGCCGTGGATCGCACCATCAAATCCCGGCTGCTACCGGAGCAGTATGCCGAGCAGTTTGCGTACGCGTATTCGTCAGCGCTGTTGCGTGGCCGCGGCGATCTTGCGGGAATGCGCTCGATACTGCAGATCGTGCGGGAAGTCCCGACACGAACGAGGGGGGAATGGAGTCTGTGCACGGCACTCATCGCGCTCGCGGACGCCGCCGAAAGCGACGATGCGGCAGCGCGCGTATCGTTTCGATCCGCGAGCGCACGCCTTGGCCGGCTGCGCGCGAGCGACGCCGCGCACGAGCGGCGTTATCGCCGTCTCGCGCGCGCGGTGCTCGGCGGCGTCGGCGTGATGGTGGGCGACGACGTCCGGGCGCGGCGTATCCTCGATGCGCGAGAGTCCCAAGCAGGCGAAGGCGAGGAATTGCTGGCTACCCTCACCCGGGCCGACAATGCAGATGCGGCCGATCCTCGTGTTCGGGGAATGGCGTACGTGCTGCGCGAGGCGTGGCGCGTACGGCGGCGCGGTACGGTCCCGGGTGATCTCACGAACGCTGAAATGACCGTGTTGACGCTGCTTGGCGAAGGCTGGAGCGCAGGCCGGATCGCTGCGGAGACGGACCGCAGCGTCAACACCATCTACAACCACACGCGGGCCATTCTGACGAAACTCGATGCATCGCGGGCAGCGGAGGCCGTCGCGCGGGCGCGCGATTTAGGCATCTTGCGCTGACCCGGCGCGCTCATCGGAGCGCCTAGTCAAACTTGATCCGAGCCGCATCCCGCGGCTCTTCTATTTTCAAGCGGCACCCAATCTGGAGGTTGCCGCTGATGTTCCTCAGTCTCATCGCCTCACTCGTCGTTCTTGGCGCGCCGGCATCCGGCACGCCGAACGCCGCATCCCTCGCGCCCCTCGCGCCCATCGCAAGCATCGCGCGCATCGTACCCATCGCACGCACTGCGCCCGGCGCACCGCCCATCACCTGTCCGCCCGGCACGTTCGGCGTGCCTCCGCTCTGCATCTGAAGCTGGACACCGTCGGAGACGAGCGAGACGCGCTGCTCATCTTGCTGGATTTCTTGCTCGGCTCGTCGATCGACGAGATTGCTACCGCGCGGCGCGTCGACTCCCGAGGAATCGTCGAGGACGCGCTGCGCCTGGTGCTGCTCAAATACGGTTTCAAGGCCGGGCAGGAAGCGAAGCCGTGATCGCTTTTCCCGATCTCCATCGGCTGCGAGCGTTCGTGGTTGTCGCCGACGAACTCAACTTCCACCGCGCCGCAGCACGATTGAACATGGCGCAGTCGCCGCTGAGCCGTTTGGTCAAGAAACTCGAAGACGAACTCGGCGTTGCGCTCTTCCAGCGATCGCGGAACCGGGTCGCGCTGACGGTTGCCGGACAACATCTCGTACCTCGGGCTCACGCATTGCTCGACTCCGCAGCGCACCTGCTCACCGAGGTGCGAAGTTTCCAGCAATCAGTCGGCGATGAACTCGGCGACCGTCGCCGGCTCAATCGCCAAACCATGGTGGCGGTCGAACGTCGATCATCGGTCATTCGCTCCGCGGCGCGGTTCAACATGAGTGATCCGCCATCGAACTCCGAAGCAGAGAACTCGAAATAGCTGAATCACGCACTGAGACCACTTGCGTCTCACGCCTCGATAACGCTAGGGCATATTCGTGAGCTTTAGGAACGTGCGCCACACCCAACGCACGTTCGCCCCTGCAGCACGCATGTTCGGACCTGCAGCGCGCAGTTCGGACCTACAGCGCCCCCTCATTTGCGCACGGCTGCGCACGGCATAACTGGATCGCTCCTCGTCACCCTGTAGGCGCACGCACGCCGGCCAAGCCGTCACCCTGAGCTCGTCCAAGGGCGACCGCCCAGCCACCCGGCGTGCCTCGCGGTCGGACTGAGCTTGTCGAAGGCCGGCCTGTCGTCGCTTCGCCGGCTTCCAAGGATGAGGGCAGGCGGCGCGGTATCCGACTCCATGCCGTTCCGTCGTGGTGTTATCGCCCTCGCAGCCATCGCTTTTGCCGCCGCCCCGTTCTCCGCGGTGCCGGCCGACGCAGCGCCGGCACCGGTAGCGATCCCATTCGAGCAGATCTCGGCGGCGTTGAACGGCGTCCACCAGTTCGCGCAGGTCGCCGTGTCGCCGGACGGGCGGCGCTTCGCCTACGTCGAGAGCGACCGCGATCGACACGCGATCCGCCTCGCCGACGTAGCGCGCCCAACGAACGTACACACGATCACGGCGTGTCCCGGACGCAAGTGCGACGAGGGTGACGTCGCATGGTCGCCCGACGCACACCGTCTCGCGTTCGTCACGACCGACGCCAAAGGTCAACAGCAAATCGCGGTCCAGGACTTCTCCCCGCTCGCCCCCGCGCGCACGGTGACGCAAGCGAAAGGCCCGCTCTCGACGCCGCGCTGGTCGCCCGACGGCACGCGCCTCGCTTTCCTCTACTCCGCGGGCGCACCGAAAACGCCCAGCCCGTTGAATCCGAGCACCCCCGACGCCGGCGTCGTCGGCGGCAAGATCTACGAGCAGCGCCTCGCCGTCATCCCCTCGCGCGGCGGTGCCGCGCGATTGCTCGGTCCGAGCGACCTCAACGTCTACGAGTTCGATTGGTCGCCGGACGGCACGCGTTTCGCCGCGACCGCTGCGCACGGCAACGGCGATGCGAACTGGTGGGTCGCCGAGCTCTACACGATCGACGCGAAGACCGGCACCGCGACGAGCATCCATCATCCCGATCTGCAGATCGCATCGCCGCGCTGGTCGGGCGACGGCAAACGCATCGCGTACATCGGCGGGATCATGAGCGATGAGGCAATCACCGGCGGCGACGTCTTCGTCGTGACGTCGACCGGCGGCGCCGCGATCGACATCACACCCAACCTCAAAGCGTCGGTGAACACGATCGCGTGGAACGGTTCGCCCACGCACGTGCTCGCGACCGAGCTCGCCGGCGACCAGATGGTGATCGCGTCGATCGATGCCGACCACAAGCGCCAACAACAGCTCTGGACCGGCCAGGAGATGATCTACGCGACGGGCTTCGCGGGCCTGAGCCCCGGAGACGTTGGCGTCTCGCTGTCACGCGACGGCAAAGTGGCGGCGACGATTCGCCAGTCGATCACCGCGCCGCCCGAAATCGCGCTCGGCACGCTCGGCGCGATGCACAACGTCACGGCAGCGAACGCGCACACGCGTCACCTCACCGGCCGCGTGCGCAGCATCACCTGGAGCAGCGAGAACGTGACGGTGCAAGGCTGGCTGATCTTCCCACCCGACGCAAAGCCCGGCGTGAAGTATCCGATCGTCACGTACGTGCACGGCGGCCCGGCGTACGCGCACTATCCGATCTTTCCCAGCGGCGCGTTCGCGTTCGAAGCCTGGCTGGCGGCACGCGGCTATATCGTGTTCGAGCCGAATCCGCGCGGCAGCTACGGCCAAGGCGAGGCGTTCACGCGCGCCAACGTCAAGGACTTCGGCTACGGCGACCTACGCGACATTCTCATCGGTCTCGACGCCCTCGGACAAACGATTCCGGTCGATCCGAAGCGCGTCGGGATCTTCGGCTGGAGCTACGGCGGCTACATGACGATGTGGGCCGTGACGCAGACGAACCGCTTCAAGGCGGCGGTCAGCGGCGCGGGACTGTCGGACTGGCTGAGCTACTACGGCACCAACGACATCGACACGTGGATGATCCCGTACTTCGGCAACAGCGTGTACGACGACGGCGCGGTGTACGCGCGCAGCTCACCGATCAACTACATCAAACAGGTCAAGACGCCGACGCTCATGGTCGCCGGCGATCGCGACGCCGAGGTGCCGGTGACGCAGTCCTACGAATACTGGCACGCGCTGCACGATCTCGGCGTGCCGACGCAGTTGGTGATCTATCCGGGTGAAGGTCACCTATTCTTAAAGACGGCGGATCAGCAGGACGTCGCGCGGCGCGTCACCGGCTGGTTCGACCACTACCTCGCGCCGTAGCGGAAAGCCCGAGCGACTCGCGAGGTTAGCGGCCATATCCGATACGGGAGGGCCCTGCGATGAGTTCGATCGATCTCGAAGGTCCGGCGGCGGCGAAAGAGGTTGTGGCGGTCGCGAGCCGCATGGGCGACTACCTTCCGAAAGTCTCGAACAGCGTGGGCAATGCAATTGCGGATCTGTTGCCCGAGCTCGGTGCCGACGAACGCATCAGCGCGCTCCTCAGCGCAAGCGTCCAGGAAAACGTGAACGCCGCCATTCACATCTTGCAGCACGAGATTGCAAGTACGGCGGCGCCGAACGCGGCGATCGAGTTTGCCCGCAATCTCGCGCAGCGTGACGTCGGGATGGCCGTTTTGCTGCGCGCGTATCGAGTCGGCCAAGCGCAGTTTCAACAAGACTTCATCACCGAGCTCCTTCGCGGACGCGATGGCGATCACGTCGAGGGGCGCGCGACGCTCGCAATGGTGCAGACCATTTCGACCTACGTCGACAACGTGGTCGAACAGCTCGTCGAGACCTACGAGCGGGCGCGCGACGAGTGGCTTTCGCATCGCAGCGCCGTCTTCGTGCAACGTGTGCGGACGCTGTTGCGCAAACGCGAGCTCGATCCGGATGTCGCGCAGCACATGCTTGGGACCTATGATCTGTCGCAACACCATCTGGGCGCATTGCTGTGGTGCGACCAACCGCGTTCCGATGGGAGCGCGCTTTCCGTTCTGAACCAGTGCGCTCGCGCGTTCGCCGCAGCGGCGGGATGCGCCGGTCCGCCACTGTTCGTCCCCTACGACGAATCGACGGCGTGGGTGTGGCTCCCGCTGGCCGGAAACCATGAGGTCGCGCACAGCGTGCTCGAGAACATTGCGGTCGAAGCGAGAATCCGCGTCGGCCTGGGCGAGCCGCTTCCGTCATATTCCGGATTCCGTCGCACGCATCGACAAGCCGATCTGGCGCGTACCGTCGCCCAAGCCGGGAACCCTGCTCCCTCGCGGCTCACGGCGTTCGCCGACGTCGCACCGATCGCCACGATGTGTTCCGACCTCGACGCCGCACGGTTCTGGATCGCGGAGACGTTGGGACCACTGGCCGCCGACGACGAGCGGAGTTCGGTCCTGCGCGAAACCGCGCGCGTCTTTCTCGCCACGGGTGGCAGCTTCACCGCCACAGCGGAACAGATGATTCTGCACCGCAACACGGCGCAGTACCGGATCCGAAAAGCCGAGGAGCTGCGCGGTCGGCCGTTGCGCGAGGGCCGGCTTGACGTGGAACTCGCCCTCCTAGCCTGTCACTACCTCGGCCGGGCGGCGCTTGTGTCGCCGGAGTTGGTTCGAGGGCACGAAGGCGGGACCTGATTCCAGCCTGCCGGCACGATGACACGCCGCAAATCGGCCGCTATCGTCTGCTCATTGTGAACGCCCTATCGTACGATCAACCATCCTCGATCGAAGCAGTCGGCACTGGTGACCATCGGCGGTCGCGGCTCCTGGCGACCATCCTCGCGCCGAACAGCGACGCAGACGGCGTACGCCGTGGCGCGCTTCGCGCCGCGTTACGCTGGTGGCGATCGGTCATCGATCCCAAGCAGGTCCCCTTGCCGGTTCGCGCGCGGCGCCGCCCGGGACTGACGCGCGCCGACGTCGCGGAGCTCGCCGGTTTGAGCTTGTGCTGGTACACGCTGCTCGAGACCGCGCCGGCGGATCGCACGTGCTCGCCGCGCGCGATCGACCGGATCGCCGACGCGCTGCGGCTCGAGGATGTCGACCGCGCGATCCTGCACGCCCTCGGCAGCCCCGAGACGTTTCGCAGTCTGCGCGTGCTTCTGCAGATGCGCGATCCCGAACGCAGCACCCGAGAAGCACCCGCATGTGCGACCGACTACACGAAGTACGGCTCGTAGTCGTAGGGATAGAGCGCGTCGTAGTCGCCGCCCCAGAGCGAATTGTCGCGCACCGTCGCCTTGTCGCGCCGAAAAACGACACCACCCAAGCTGGTCATGGCGGTGTCGAGCGGCGTCGTCCAGTCTTCGGACACCTCCGCGATGAGCGCCGACTGACCGGGGTCCATCACGAAGCCCGACTCGAAGGCCGCTTCCTCGTGCTCGCCCGACTTGACCGCGTCCGCCGTCAGACCAACGCTGCCGCCGATCGCCGCACCGACGCCCGCAGCGGCTCCGACCGCTATGCTCGCACCCGCGGCGGCTCCGATCGGACCGGCAAGCGCTCCGAGCAGCGCGCCGACGCCGATTCCGACGGCGGTGCGCACGCCGGGATCGGTGCGTTTGGTCGCGACGTCGATATCGCCGTCGAGGTTGCGATGGATCACCGCGGCGCCGTGAGCCGTCACCTCGCCGCGGTCGTCGAGCCGCCACAGCGCATGAAGGCCTTCGATGGCTTCCCGGTCGGTGTTGAAGACGACGGCAACGTAGTTGTCCATCACTTCTTACCCCCGGTCGCGCCGTGCGCACGCACGTGCGCCACCGCGTCACTGATGTTGTTCGCGAGCTTTCGTGCTTCGTCGAGCATCGGTTGTGGCCGGTGGCTTTGCCCCTGCTTCACGACGGCTTCGGCGTGTGTGACGGCCGCCGTCAGCTTCGCCTTGACGGCCGCATCGGACGTGTCCGCATTGTGCTTGAGCGTCTCGGCGAGCTCGCGCGCTTTGGTGCTCGCGTCTTCGAGCGCCGCGTTCATCCGCACGCCGCCTTGCGCCGCCGCTTGTTCGATCGATTGATGTAACGCGACGGCTTTCGCTCGCGCGTCGGTGAGAAAGCTGTTCGCTTTTCCCGAGGTCTGCATGGTGTGCTCTCCGTTCGTCGATGGCGCCGGCCGCTGCGGCACGACGCGCACAGAACGTAGCAAGACCGCAACCGCCGAGCCAGCCGAGAAAAAGTCGTGTTGACTTTCACTTGGCTTCTTGTCGTGCGCGGCAGGCGGTATCGTGTGGGCACCAACCTTCCTGTCCCGTGGGAGTCGCATCATGCTTCAGTCAGCAGCCAGCTCCATCTCAAAAACGTGGCCGACGTTCGTGTGGCGCGGCGTCTTCGCGTTGATCCTCGGCGTCATTGCCTTCGCGTATCCGGGCCACACCGCGGCCGCGCTCACGTTTGCCTTCGGCGCGTACATTCTGTTGAGCGGCATCGCGATGCTCGTCGCCGGTTTCGGCTTGCCGTCGGTGCACGGGTCGTGGCTCGGCCTGGTGCTCGTCGGCCTCGTGTCGATCATCGCCGGCGTCTTCATGCTCGCGCAGCCGGCGTTCGGAGCGCTCACGCTCGCGTTCACGATCTCGCTGTGGACGATTGCGGCCGGCGTTCTCGAGATCTTCGCCGCGTTTCAGGCGCACGCTGTTACATCCAACGCATGGTTGTTGGGCCTGATCGGCATTCTCTCGATCGCCGCCGGCGTCTTGATCGCCTACTCACCCGGAACCGGCCTGATCGCCCTTTCGTACACGGTGGGCGCGTACGCGACCCTCGCCGGCATCGCGTCGATCGTCTTCGGCGTGCGCCTGCGCAGCGTTCCGGGCGACGCCCAGCGGGCAGTCGCTACGCCATAAAAAGCACATAGCCTCCATCCGTGGGGGCTGCGTACTGGATTAACGTCCGTGTTCTTTTTTTGGAACCTTCCTAGTCCCACACCGATGATAGCGCGCCGGACATTCTACGGCTATTCCCAAAAGTGGATAGGCCGTCTAGGCGGCGCTGAGTCCCAGGACGGTTGCGACAATTGCGTTGCGTCGCGTCACGCCGACTTTGGCGCCAAGATTCTTGACGTGCTGGTGCACCGTTCCGTCAGTAATGTGTAAACTTGCGGCGATCTCGCTCGTCGACGCGCCGCGCAACACGAGATCGAGGACGGCACCTTCACGCAGAGTCAGCGCAAACTTCTTGACGGCGGCTTCGACGAGATCGCGCCCGCGATACGGTTCGAAAAACAGCGCATAGCGCGAATCGTCGCCGTGCAGGCGCATAACCCGCAGTGCAAGATCTCGCCGCAACGGGACAACCGCCGAGTCGAAAGTCGACGACGCAAGCAACGGCTTCACTGCGGCGACAATAAAATCGGGCAAACGCTCGTTCGCCGAGGTCATCGAATCGCCGCGACACAGATGGACGTTGAGGTCGCGATCGACAATGCAAAAGTCGGGTGTCTTGCGCGCCAGCACGATCTCGAGCAGGCGTGCGTCACGAACTCCGGTTCCCCGGCGGTCGAACTCGTTGGCGGAGTCGAACTTCGCTGTCGGCATGCAAGCCCTTATCGGCGCGTCGCGGCGCTCTATCTGACGCCCAGGTCAGTATCGCGCCGGCCGGTAACGGAGCAGTGTCCGGCGCTCGGGCAAATCGCGATGCCAGGCGGGAAGCAATCGACCGACCCGAGGCGAACGAGGCGTGCGCCGGGTCTTTCGAATACCGCTACCAAGCGAGGGAGTTCTCCCATGGCTGAAGGTCTCGTTCTCAAATTCAAGGGCGTCGGCGAAAAAGAGTACTTCGCCGTCAACAAGGCGTTAGGTCTCGATCAGGCAGCCGGTACCGGCAATTGGCCTACGGGAATGATCGGCCACAGCGCCGGCGCGTCGGATGACGGCAACTTGGTCGTGTGCGAGCTGTGGGAGTCACGCGACGCGCAGGGCAAGTTCATGCAAGGACGCCTCGGCAAAGCGCTCGGCGAAGGCGGCATCACCGCAACGCCCGAGATCACGTGGTATCACTGCGTTTCGGATCATCGCACCTAGCGGTCGATGATCAGTCGAAGAGCGAAGGGCCGGGTACGGCCTCGTAACCTTCGATCTCGAGGAGCTTGAGCTTCGTCCTGACGCCGCCGCTGCCGGAAAAACCGTGCATGCGGCCGTCAGCGGCGACGACCCGGTGGCACGGCACGATGATCGGAAACGGATTGTCGCCGAGGGCCTTGCCGACCTCGCGCGCATTGCGCGGGATCCCGATGCGCTTGGCGATCTCGCCGTAGGTCATCGTGCGTCCGGGCGCGATCGTTCTGGTGATGTCGTACACGCTTCGCTGCATCGCCGTCAGACCGTCGACGTCGAGCACGATGCCGGACAGATCGCTCGGCTCGCCGCGCATCAGCGCGCGGATTGCTTCGATCGCGCTTGCGATCTCCGGCGGAGGCTGCTGCTCGACGGCGTCCGGAAAGCGGCGCAGCATGCGCGCACGTGTCGCCGCCTCGGTCTTTTCGGGCAACTGCACCCCGACGATGCCGCGCTCGCTCCACGCTATTCCACTGGTGCCGATTTCGGCGTCGAACGTGGTGTAGCCGAAGGTCATCGTCATTGCGCTGATGCGATAGAACACGAGCGGCCCGAGAATCGCTGCGGACTCACAAGCCTTTGTAAAAGGACGTCTGGTTTACGGATGCGGCAATTCAAGAGGCGCACCGCGTGTTGCTTCTCACGATTAACCACCTTGTTTGGCAACAGTTTCTTCTGAGGTGGAGTCAATGTGAAGTGCCGTTGCTCGGACCGCTATCCAGTGAACCAAGTTTGCCTCGGTTGAGGAACCGTATTCGCAGGCGGCGGCGGCCGTGACGAACAGATTGAGCTCGTCGCGAGACAAGGTGAGTCCGTTCAACGTCTGGTGCGCCACACAAGGGGGAGTTCCCAACCCAACGCTGCTTGATCACGCACATTTGAGTGCTCCCCGTCCGAAGGCGTGTCGCCCCTTCCTAACGCCAGACCGTTGGTTTTTGCCATGCCCGGATCGACCTGCCCCTCTAGTTCCGGAGTTCAGCCCGACGTCGCAGCTCCAGTCCCAGTCCAACCCAGAATGACGGGGGAGGCGCAGGGCGGAATCGCGGCGTCGGGTGCATCGCGATCGCGCACACCGTCGAGCCTGACACTCGGAAGCCGTCGGCGTCGAACGGCCCGCCGACGATGTCCTCGAAGTCGGCCCCGCGCGTCAACCCATAGCACGCGAAGAACGCAGGCCGATGCTCGGCGAGAAGCTCCCTGATGCGCTCGATGCGCTGCGGCTTGTACCGCTCGCGCGCCGAGTCGACGCCGAGATTTGCCGCGGCGTACGCGGACAGCTCGAGCACTGCCTCGTCGCCATTGCCGGCCGCGAATCGCTCGCGCTGGTATGCGAGGCACGCCACATCGTCCGCGGGCTCACCTTTGAACGCGAGAAGCGTTCGGATTGGAGCGATCCGCGTTGGCTGGCCCTTCGAGGACGGGCTGAACCATCGCGCATGGTCCGGGTCGCAGGCGTCAATCCGCCCGTCAATCGTTTCGGCACTGGCGAAACGGTCGGTCCAAATTTCAGGCCCGTCGGGGCGCTCGGTACCACCGCTCAAGGTTGCAGAACCAGTGGCGGGATGCGATGTTCCCAATCCCAAGCCAACGCCGCCCCATCTCCTCATAGACAGACTCGGGGCTCTGGGGATCGTGCACTTCACCCACCGCTGGCCACCTGATCGTCCATCAGGCCGCCTCCATCCGAGAACGCCGGATCAATCGACGCGCCGCAGACGGCCTCGAGACGCTCAAGCGTCGCACTAAGCTCCGCAGCGATGCGTGCGACGCGCGGCTCGCTTATGGCGGCGTACGACCGGGCCAGTGAACGGTAGTATCGGATGCAGCCAGTCTTACCCGCGGCCGGGTTGAACCGACTCCTGAAAAGCGAGCGCGGGCCAACATTAAGAAAATCGATCAGAGATGGCGGACATCTCCGTCCCGCACGACCATGCGCCACGCCCGGTACAGGCGCACACGCTCCCGCTGCCGGAACGACGTGTCCGAATGAATGCCGACAGCGGCACCTCGAGGCGGGACGCCACCGTGACGAGCCCGCGGGTGGGGAGGCGCTGCCAGCCGCAGTCGAGCGCGTACGCATACGCGTAGGGGACCTCAAGGCGCTCGGCCAGCGCCGCGAGCGTGAAGCCCTTCTGGAGGCAGACGGCGCGGATGTCGGCCCCGACCAGCAGCGGGTCCAGACCGACCACGTCGGCGCGGCTGAGCGCGTTGCGCAGCTCGTCGAAAAAACGGTTCGCCGGGGACGGCCTCCAATCATCATGGCCGTCACGTCGTCGCCCCAAAAGCGAACGGCGTTGCGGTGAAATGTCTGCGCATCATCAGCCACGTTGGGGTCCCCGCCCCTAGATCGCGACGATCAGGCGGAGGCGCCTTTCCGCGGCGGACCCTTCTGCACAACGCGAGGCTATGCTACGGTAATCCGGCGCTGCCCCCGTGACCCTCCAGGCTACCAAATCTGAGGTTACGGGGGTGGTGTTTTGTTGTCCGCGCCGTTATCGATCAGCGCGGTCCGACATTATACCAAAATGGATTGGCCAGCAAAAGTCTTGATCGTTCCGTTTTTCTGTGCTGCAGGCAAGGCGCGGGAAAATTTCCCCAGGGTCCGGGCGCCCGGGGGCCGCGCGTCCGCCCGCAAACTCAACGACGAAATCGTGGAGTGCTATACGAAGCGCACATCTAAGAACCGCGAATGCCGCGCTATACGGACCCGGGAATCCCTTTTGACGAGGCGCGCGAACGTGTCGGGAAAGCGCTGGCTACTCTGCGTCCAATCGATTTTGACGCCGCTTGGCGTGGTGGGCCGCCGGCGCTGTATCCAAGCCCAGATGGCCGGAAATGGGACATTTTCCTCGGATGGCTTTGGTCGACAGACGGCGCTGGAGCAGCCGCAGCTCGCGAAGCGCTCGGAGACGTTTTCGGGACGGAGTTGACGGAGCGGCTGGCGGATTTCCGCCTGTCACCAGATGGCATCCCGCTCCTACGAGCGGCCGGGGAACAGCGCGATCTTGAAGCCGCTGCGTATACTATGGCCGACTTAGACGCTCTGATCGAAAAGTCACGTACACGCAATTGCGTGTTGCTTACGCTGTCCAGGTACATGACTATTGCTAACATCGAAATTCTGGCTGATGTATCCGGGCCTGGTGGCGGAGTTTTTCGGAAGCGGCCCGATTCATTCTTCAATGCGATGCTGGGCTACGACTTCGTACCGAATACACCGGACAATTCCGGGCACGTTCAGAGGTACGCCAGCCCATTTACCTCGATATCCGCGATAGCAGTATTGGCATAATCGCGACAACGGGAGGAATTACCATGGGATATCGACGCGGACAAGCCGTAATTTACCAGGGCGAACGCTATTACATCACAGGTGGGCCAGTTATGGGGACGCGAGGATCCATCTACGAAATCTCAACGGTACCGCCGCCGATTCAGGGCGTTGTCGAAAGCGAACTACGGCCGGCGGGTGAAGACGGCAACCGCGGTCCAGCCGAGTTGTAGTACAGCCGACTCACGCGACACTATCAAGTGGGTTTTCTCACGGGACCGGGCAGACGCCGGAGACCTTCAGCGGCGTCGGATCTTGATTGCTATATTGCCGGGCGCGGATCCCCGCGAAGTCAACGGCGATTCCGCCTGGGACCCGGCGGACATCGAGTTTAGAGATGCGTTCTACTGTGTTCGTGATTACGAGCAAAAAGGCGCAAACCAAACGGACGACCTCTATCGCCGTGGCTTCATCATTGTCGGCTGCCACGATGCCGGGAATCGGGGATGCAACGATGCCAATGCCGCTCCCTCCGGCCGAACCAGATACATAGTGCTCGAGCATGTCGTCGTTCATGCGCTGCGTACTGAAGGTTCCGAGTTCAGAAACGACGGCGCGCTCGTCCAGCAGAATCCGTCGTGCTCGGCGAAGCGCGATCTGATCGGGCGTGATCCCGTTAAAGGTGACCTCCGAGCCGAACGATGAGGAACGCTGTTCCTCGGTAAGCACGAGTTCAACGACGCGCTTACCATCGCGGTGCACCTCGCGGTAGTCTCGGACACTGACCGACGCTGCATCGACATCCCAGCCGATGACGAGCGTTCGGTTATGCGACCGAAGCGCCTTGAACTTCGCCGCGTCTTCATCGTCTTCGACGCTGAGGGTCATCGTAATCGTGCCCTTCTCGCGTACCAGATGGCTGTATCGTCCGAACGCAAGATTCCTGTCACCCAAGCGAAAGACTGCCAACGGCAACGCGGGCTCGGCAGGGGCTTCGGCAGGCATCGCCATCGTGGGCGTAGCCTCCGATTTACCGAGCGTCGTAGGTTTACTACGCGGCGCTGCGCCCGTGCCGGGCGGCATGCGCCGGACCCTGCCTAAGGGTGGTTTCACGACGGCCGGCTGTCGCGTTAGAACCCGATAGAGATCGTCGTATTGCTCGAACAACACGAAGCGCGTCTCGTCCAGCAAGAATTCCGGAATCCAGCGCAGATCGGCCCGCTCAAAAACTATCGGGATGACTCCGTGTTCAGATCCTTGCGCCTCGAGGACGCGCCTCCCTAACATCCCACCCTCGAACGTCGCGCCTTTCCCAACGCCGGGTTCTTCTACGAGATGGTACCGCTTGTAGTAAGGCTCCGAGCAAACCGCCAAGACAATGTCGGTACCGGTCATCTTCTCCGTCATCCAGCGCGACCAACCGCCTGGAGGACGCGACTCGAAGACATCAAGGTCGCATGGAACGCCGTCCTCGATCAGGCGACGCGCAAGTTCTACGACGTGGGCATCGTGCGCCCCGCGTACGTAACTGATAACTGTGGGCAACGCGACGGGTTCGGATTCCATTACCAGTCCTACGTCTTCTTAGCGCCGAGTCCAGTCTTCTTTGACGCGTCTCGCCGTACGAGGTCCGCGACGTACTCGCTCTTGCTGTCTGCGAGGGTTGCGCTGAGCGTCCTATGAAAGCGCCACCGTTCGTCAATCGCCTCGATGACATCGGGCGGTAACGTGTACGTGGCCTTCTTGTGCGCGCCAGACTTAGGCGCGATCACGCTACGGCTTGGCACAGAAGTTCTGCTTGCTCAAGGACTTGGTCGGTGGCCTGGTCTGTGGTCTCCGGCGGGTAGCCATGCTTCTTCAGAATCTTCTTGATCTTGAGTTTGATGCCGGCTCGGACGCTCTCGCGAAGATTCCAATCAATGGTCGCATTCTCGCGGACGCTCTTTACGAGGTCTCTGGCGATGGCCCGAAGTTGAGCGTCGCCGAGCACGATCATTGCGCTTTGGCTCGTTGCCAAGGCATCGTAGAAGGCGACTTCATCCTCGCTGAGTCCCATTGACTCAGCCCGCTTCGGGTCGTCACGAAGTTCCTTTGCAAAATCAATCAGATGCTCAATCAATTGCATCGTGGTGATCGAGCGCGTCTCATACTTCGTGACAGCATCCGCCAACATGTCTGAAAACTTTCGCGCTTGGACGGCGTTCTGTCGAGACCGAATCTTGATTTCGTCGCGAAGAAGTCGCTCAAGCATTTCCCGCGCGAGGTTCCGTTGCGGTAGGCCAGCGATCTCGGCCAGGAACTCATCTGAGAATACGGAGATGTCAGCCCTCTTAAGGCCGGACCGTCCTAGGACGTCTATGATTCCAGCCGAGCCCACAGCCTCGGAGACCAATTGCTGCATCGCGAAGTCAATCTCTTCGATGCTCTGGGCACCGGCGGGAGAGACCTTAACGATAGTCGCGCGTACGCCTTTGAAGAACGCAATCTCGTCAGAGACGGCATTAGCGAAATCGGACGTTGATGCGAGAGAGTTTGCTTTCGAAAGGCTGGCGCAGGCACGGAGATAGCGCGCCTTTCCGTCTTCGAGCCCGAGTATATGGTCAGCAGCCTTATTTAAGCCTTCCATCTTGGCGGCCGTGTCGCCGTCGAGGTAGACCTGATACGGGAGCTTGTGGAACATGCCGCGGACAACTTCGTAGTCACGCTGCAGTACCGCCGTGGCATCCTCTTCATTCAGGACCGGATCGCCGGTGCCGCCCGACTGGATGTAGGTAGCCAGCGCCTGTTTGAGGTCTTCACCGATGCCGAAATAGTCTACGACCAGTCCGCCTGCCTTCGTCTTAAAAACACGGTTCACGCGCGCAATGGCCTGAACGAGACTGTGTCCCTTCATGGTCTTGTCTACGTAGATCGTGTGAAGCGCCGGTACATCAAAGCCAGTTAGCCACATATCTCTGACGATTGCGATCTTGAGGGTATCTGCGGGGTCCTTGAATCGCTTTTCAATGCCACGGCGGCGAGCCTTGTTTCGAATATGCGGCTGCAGAATAACGATGTCCGCCGCGTTGCCTGTTATGACCGTCTTGATGACGCCCCGTTCGTCGGCGTCATCGTGCCAATCAGGTCGCAGCGCAACTATCGCCTGATACAGTTTCGCGCAGATGCGGCGGCTCATGCAAACAATCATGGCCTTGCCATCAAACTCAAAGCCGTGCTGACGTTGCTCGAAGTGGCTTACGACGTCCCGGGCGACCTCATCGACCCGCGCGTCAGCCCCGACGAGCGCTTCGATCTGCGACCAACGACTTGCGCTGCGACGCTTCTCGTCATCTTCTTGGTCCTCGGTGATGTCCTCGAACTCTTCGTCTAAGTCCACTTTTGCGCCGTTTAACTTGACTTTGACGATCCGCGCTTCATAGTAGATCGGAACAGTAGCACGGTCGTCTACCGCGCGCCTGACGTCGTAGATGTCAATGTAGTCGCCAAATACCGTCCTTGTGTTGTGGTCGGTCGTTTCCACCGGGGTTCCCGTGAACCCGATGAAGGACGCGTTAGGAAGAGCATCACGGAGATGGCGAGCGAAGCCATACGCCATCTCGCCGGTCTTTTCGTTTAGGTGGCCAGCGAAGCCATACTGACTCCGGTGAGCCTCGTCTGCCATGACAATCACGTTGGCGCGGTCCGTGATGGCGTCGTAACGCTTCTTATCGCTGTCCGGCAGAAACTTCTGAATGGTCGTGAAGACGATATGGCCAGAGGCCACGGCCAGGGATTTGCGAAGATCCTCTCGGTTCTCGGCCTGCTCGGGCGTTTGCCGCAGAAACGCCGTGGCACGCATGAACTGACCAAACAGTTGATCGTCTAGGTCATTGCGGTCGGTTAGAACGACGAGGGTGGGATTCGCGAGTTCCGGCTGCTGCGCGATCTTGCCGGCATAGAACGTCATGGAAAGGCTCTTGCCGCTACCTTGAGTGTGCCAGAACACGCCGATGCGCCCGTCGCCGGCGGCGGACGCAGCAGCCACAGTCCGCTCAACGGCCTTATTCACGCCATAGTACTGGTGATAGGCGGCAAGGATCTTACTTGGCGGAGTTGTCGCCTCGAACAAGATGAAGTACCGGATGATGTCCAGCAACCGACGCTTCTCGAAGACCTCGTTTATCAGCGGCTCGAGTTCGTTTGATACGTTCGCGCCAGTCTCTCGCTTCCAGGTACTGAACCACTCCCATGGCGCGGTTAGCGATCCGATGCGCGCCTGCGTACCGTCTGCCGCAATGAGCAGTTCGTTGTATGCCAGCAGCCCCGGCAGATCGCGCTTGTATGTCTGCGCTTGCTGCCAAGCGTTGCGGACACTCGCCTTCGCGGCCGTGGGATTCTTGAACTCAAATAATGCGATGGGCAGTCCGTTTATGAAGACCAGAAGGTCCGGGCGACGTTCCCCGGCGTCCTCCTTGATCGTGAACTGATTAACCGCGAGCCAGTCATTGCTGCCGGGCTTTTCAAAATCAATGATGCGGGCTTTCGCGTACCGGACATTTCCCGCACCATCGCTGTACTCAACGTCTATGCCCTCTATGAGAAACTTATGGACGCGCTGGTTGTTCAGGATAAGGTCGGTCGTGTCGTGAACCGTGACTTTTCGGAGGGCATCCTCGAGGGCGGATGTCGGCAGCCCGCGATTAAGCCGACTCAGGGCTGACTGCAAACGGTCTACGAGGACGGCCTCGCGGAACTTCGTCCTCTCTTCACCCACGCCACCAGGTGCGATTACGGACCCGTGGAGATAATCGTATCCCAGGCCTTTGAAAAGCGCAATGGCATACTGCTCGACCGCGTCTTCATCAAGGTATCCAGGCATCACGCCGACCTCTCCAGGATCCGTCCTGCATCGGTTACTTGCAATTCGCCTGAGATTAGCCGGGGTAGCAGAGCGTCACGCATCGCAACGAGCGTCGCGTTCTGCGCATCGTTCGCCACTTGACGTGCGTCGAATGGCACGACCATACGATCAAACGACTCGATGAGCAAATCGGGCGGGACAATGAGCGGCGTCGAAGACAATATACTGGTGTTTAAGTTAGGCATCGTTGCGCCAATCGCGTGAAGCGAGAGCCAAGCACGCGTGTCCGGCGTGTCAAGCGAAAATGAGGCGAATGTCGGTGAAGGCCAACGACTCCCGAGTCGAACAAGCAAACAGCCGGTGCCACACAGCCACCCCTTCTCGCGCTCTCCGATCAGCGCGTGCCTTTCCACGTCGCCTCGCCGACTATAGACTATGTCGCCAACTCGCACGCGATGGCGACTTAGGCGCTCGGCATCGGCGTCACTAATTCGCGCAATTCGGCTCGTCGAAACGCGACGGCGCGCGATGTCTTGCGGCATGACGATGGGGATGCCCTCAATGCGATAGTCCGCGGCATGAAGTTGACTGCCGAAAGGTCCAGTTTGGATCGAACCGCCGCAGCGATCCGCCTCGC